>OLWA01000117.1_pt1 | contig 102597 bp, 92 predicted proteins | sample 1673251 | NCBI WGS metagenome assembly OLWA01 (sample SAMEA3178937, study PRJEB25190) | human gut metagenome | biome: human gut; feature: human-associated habitat; material: faeces | place: Austria | collected 2013 | reverse complement strand
CTCGATTTCTTTGTTCTTGTCACCCTCGATTTGCTCTTTTGTTTCCACGAGGTTGATTCGAAGTATTAAGTAAAACGTAATTGCTTTCCATCTTTTATTATGAAGGCTTCGCCATATACACTTTCCTCGCCATCCACTGACACAAGAAAACTGCCATCATTTAAAGCAAGAAATTCTTTGCCCATACTATCCGGATAAGTAATATCTTCCATCACCCGGAGCCCATCCACAATGTCATTCTTTGCATCTTGATAATGAGGTATTATCATTTTATTGGTAATTCCAAGCCCCTCCATAAATCTTTTATACTCTTTACTAACAGCCTCGCCCTCTAACTCAGGCTGTGCATAAACAACAGCCGCACAATTCATAGAGCCAGCACTCCATGCAATCAGCATTCCTTGAAAGTTTTCCAAGTTCTGTTTCAACCTAATTTTTTTAAAAAACTTATTCTGGGTGGGAACATGTCCACCTGCCAGTATTATCACATCATATTCACTTATATTTTGTGCCATCTCCTCATTACGTGCATCACATATATCAAAAAACTTCGCATCTAATCCACTCATTACGAAAGCTTCCCGTTGACAGAACAAAATATTATCATTTCGTATAAAATCATTGGGTCCGGCACTTATAATGAGAACTTTGGACATAGGCTTCCAATATTTTTTAATTTGGTCTAACAAACCATTTTCATTTTGCAAACAAGTCGGAATACGCTTGCCGTTTACTTTATAAGAGCCGCCCAAAGAACTTGTCAATATTGCTACCATATCTTTCCTCCTTTAAAACAAATTATATGTTCCTAATTTAATTACGCCCCTCTTTTTATCTTCTCCGAATATCCATAATATCCACGCCCGCTCTTTTGATATTCCTTCACATCAAATTTCTGTGCGGCATCCAAAATCTCTTTCATTTTTTCTTCCCGCTCTTTATCGGTCTTGCCGGGGATGAAAGAATCAAGCGCATAACTCATTTTTTTGTAATCAATATCCAAAATCTTTCCATGGAAAAGTTCCTTGTAAATACTCGCTCCGGAAATAAATCCATTTAAGTATGTTGGATGAACTTCATCCATTGACTGAATATCATAGTGCTTGAGTATCTTTCTCTGGACAAGATCATCACACAAATCACCACCCGGTGTAAACCCAGCAAGCGGTTTTGAAAAATCATTTTTAAATTTGCAGTAATTTCTATATCTCGTGTAAATGGTTCCAAGCGAATAAATTTTTGCATCTTTGCGGCATTTATCAGAAAGAGTGGAAACCATCATTGCCTCATAATCGTGAAGTGGCTGGATAAGAATTACATCTGCTGTCAGATATGCCGTTTCCGGCAAATCCTTTTGAAAATCATTCAAATGGTCCATTACCATGTAACCGCTTCCTGTATTTGTGTAATGAATCACCGGCTCCTTTTTCTGGTCACAGATATCCTGAAAATAGGTATCCAGATTTCCATCTTCAATCAAACTATTTCCAATAAACCAGACAATCGTTCCCTTTCCTTTCGTGTTGACCTCTTTTAATTTGGGACATCTTTTGAAAATGTCATCGGATTTGAGAGCCATTTTATTTCCAATTGTAATCTCCTCGCAGTCCGGCAAGTTAAAAAATGCCATAGAGCCAATTGTTTCTACCGAGGCGGGAATCGTAATTTTTTTCACATTACAATTCTTAAATGCACCCGACCGAATTTCGTTGACTGTTTTTCCCTCTATCTTCTCTGGCACGGAAATTACATCTTCCTTGCCAATATAGGCTTTAATGCGAATCTTATTCTTAACAACATCATATTGAAAAGGGACGTTTGCTTCTGACCACGGCTTTACCTTCCACTGCTCTCTTTGCACTAAGCAAATGGACTGTTTCTTTTTGCATCCTTTTTTGTCTTCTGTCACAACCTGATACAAAACCTCTTCCGAATTCTCACTCGTTTTGTTAAGGGAAACAATTTTTCCGGTAACTTTAGGATGAAAAAAATAATCCATCTTCTCCGGTACACATATTTTTTGCAGTCCCATAAAGTATTCCTGGTTACAATAAAAAACGTACTGCCGAATCGTTTCTTCCTGATTCATATTATGTAAAAATGGAATTTCATAAAAACATGTTCCAATGCAAAACAGCACAACCAAAATCCCCATCAGAATCTGTCTTTTTTTGTTTCTCTGCTTTGACAAAACATTTTTAATTCGAACCTTTAATCCATAAGAAGAAGGTGAAATCATAACTGCATGGCAGAATAATACGTCTGTATTTAATCTTTCCGCTGTCAAATCCAGCAAGATTTTTCCGTATTCTTCTTTTGCAATTCCCATGCGATTAATTGTCCGCTCGTCGCACGCCATCTCACAGTCCCTTTTTGATAATACGGCTGCCAGCCATGCAATCGGACTAAAAAAGAAGACCGCTGTCAAAAGCATTCGAACTTTTCCAAAAAACAAATCCCCAGAATCCAAATGACTGGTTTCATGTTTGATAACCGCCTGAAAAACTTCCAAATCATTGGCCGCCTTCCGCCCTACATAAATCGCTTTTTCGCCATGTATTTTAAATGCACAGGACGATGCAATATCATTTACCAGATAGACCGGGTAAGCTGCCGTATCCTGCGGAAGTTTTTCTCTTTCTTCATATAATTTCTTTTCAAAGCGAAAATTTACGAACCACTGCCAAACAAGCACAAGTACACTTCCCACCGTCCACACAGTCATGAACCAGACCGGAATACGGATAGCGGAAGCGTCAAACCGGGCAAAGGAAACCTGCGGCAGCATAGCTGGTATTTTCCCAATCAGATTTACCAAAACAGTCTGCTTTCCTGCTTCAAATAACAACCCAAACGGCAAAAAACGAAGCGGGATAAATAACCACAAAGCGTAACGCATTTTTGCGGAAAGAAAGGAGCCAAACAAAGCCCGTAACAAAATCAGAAAAAGCATCAAAAGATGACATTCCAACATAAATTCAAACATTATTCTTTCCCCTCTCTTGCTTCATCTAACATACGATATAACTCATCCAAATCTTCTTTCTTAACCGCCTTGCTGCTAAGAAAAGAATTAACCATTAATCGTAAACTGCCCTGACAAACACGCTCAAAAAACTGCTCTGTCTCCTGCTTTACAGTTTCTTTTTGTGAAATTAACGGATAATACTCTTTGGCGCGGCCATTTCTCTCAAATGACACTGCTCCCTTTTTCTCCATCCGGTTCAAAAGTGTTATCACCGTGTGTTTATCCCACGCCTTCTTTTCACTTAACGCAATAACAATTTCGCTGATTTTTTGATTCGGTTTGTTCCACAGACAATTCATAATCTCCCATTCTGCATCCGATAAATGAATTTCCCCCATAAGTAACCTCCTTTTCTTTTGGTAATCATTTGTATACCTTGTCTTTATAGTACTTGATAGGTATACATTTGTCAACCAAGAATTAAATAATTTTAATCACTTTATTTTTTTCCGAAGTTAGCCGATACATAATTGGATTATTATAAAGAGGTATTACACTATGGAAATTTTTTATCAATATACAATTGGACAAATTAATTTTGAAACACTTGGCTTACTTTTCAGTCTGATGGGTGTTGTCGCCGGTATAACCAAGTTGGGTTATATTGACAATTTCACAACATTTTTCTTAAATAAAACAGGTAACACATCTAAACTTGCTCTCTTTCTTATTGGCGCATGTTTTTTTCTTAGTATGCTTTTAACAAATGACGTTGCACTCATCGTGCTCGTTCCTTTTTCCATTGGCATTCTAAACCGATTAAACCGCAATGATTTGTTAATTAAACTTCTTGTGTTAGAAACAATTGCAGCCAATATGGGCAGTATGATGACGCCAATCGGCAACCCACAAAATGTTTATTTATTCCAAACTTACCAAATGACACTTGGCTCTTTTTACGCTGCCATACTTCCTTACGGAATCGTCGCCTTTCTTTTTTTACTGGCTCTCATTTTTTTTAATTTTAAAAAGGAAAAAATAGCAATAACAGTCGATGAAGAAAATAGCTTTTCAAAATCTCTTAAGTACAAAAGATTTTGGAGCCTTGTTTTTATTTTATTATTTATTTTGTGCCTTTTGAACATCCTTCGAATTGTTCCCCATTATGTGACCTTTATTCTAGTTCTTGCCAGCCTTTTTCTTTTCGACAAAAAAACATTTCGAACTATTAACTTTAACTTATTAATCAAATTTGTCTGCCTTTTTATCCTTGTTGGGGATATTGCACAGATTCCATGGATAAACAGTTTTTTATCCCACATTATTTCCGGAAGGGAAATTGGTGGCGGCATCCTCGTCAGCCAGATTGTAAGCAACGTCCCTGCCGCCATCTTGTTATCTAAATTTACCCAAAATAGTACCGCCCTTTTAATCGGAGTAAATATTGGCGGCTTAGGAACTTTAATTGCTTCTATGGCAAGTATGATTTCTCTTGAATACTACAAAAAAAACAGCGCTGCAAATTCAAAAAATTATATTGCATGTTTTACAAAATATAATTTGATTTTCCTTGTCCTTGAACTTGTCACCGCACAGTTGGCAGGCTGCTGAGATTATTCGTCTCCTTTCCATCCGGAAGTGCCTTTAAATACTCTGTATCACCACGGTGCGCTACGCCCACGCCCTGAATATCGCCCGCTTTTGCCATAGCAACTCCTTCACTCTTACTTACCATTTGTCCATCCGAAAGCTTATAGCCGGTTACTTTGCCCTGCGCTTTCACAAGTCCAACAATTTCTTTTGCATTCTCTGACGGCTGTGGGATTTCATCCAGTGCAGCCATCGGAAGAGTGCTTTTAAAATTATCCTTTTGATTCATTTTTCTGTCCTCCGTTTTTATTTTTAGATTGCCCAGTTTTTTGTGTTCTTATAAATAAAACAGTTGTCATTATTTTACTTTTTATGTATAATGAAGTTATTATAAAAAAGGGGGGTATACAGTTATGACTAAAATTTATCTTGCAGAAAACTTTTTAGAAGCAGACCAGATTATTTCCGAACTCGAAGCCAATCACATTTTTGCTAAAAAACATGAAATCATCGAAACATCCATCACAGCCCGGATGGCAAAACCAGTATTTGAAATTTATGTCGATGATAAAAATGTGGAAAAAGCCGTTGAAATAATCAAACAAATGTCTCTTTCGGACAGCAGCGTCAAAAGCCGCCGGATGGGATACCGCATAGCCGCACTTATCATGGTAGGTGTTGTTGCTGTTGGTATCTGTTTATCTATCATTTTGTAAAATCAACCCCCGGATTCTTATCATGAAACCGGGGGTAATTATTATGATTAATTTCTAGCAATACACATTTTTTACAACAGATTTTTGCGAAGTTCTGCTCCATCTTTGGCACTTAAATAAGCCGGAGCAATATCGAATACTGTCTTGCATCCGTTCTGTCCTTCTTTGTACAGACGATATGCTGCCCGCGCATAAGCCACGATAACACAGGAAGTAAATTCCGGATTTGAATCAAGTTTCAAGCTATATTCAATCACATGACTATTTTCCTGATTCCAGCCTGTTTTTCCGGAACGAATTACAAATCCTCCATGTGGAATACCACTGTGGTTTGCTTTCAATTCTTCCTCACTGATAAAGTGAACCGTCGTGTCATAATCTGAGAAATAATTCGGCATATTTTTAATAGTTTCTTCTACCTTTGCGGCATCCGCACCATCCTCTAATACAACAAAACACTCTCTGGTATGTTTCTGTCTTGTTGTAAGTTCCGGATTTTCACCATTTCTTACAGCCTCCAATGCAGCCTCTACCGGAATTGTATACTGTTTGCCGTCTTTTACACCTTCCACACGGCGGATGGCATCCGAATGTCCCTGACTAACTCCTTTGCCCCAGAATGTGTAATCACGTCCCTCTGGCAAAATGGCATTGGCATACATACGATTCAAAGAAAACATTCCCGGATCCCAGCCCACGGAAATAATACCAACATGTCCGCTTTCTTTTGCAGACTTATCAACATTTTCAAAATGCTCTGGGATTCTTGCGTGTGTATCAAAACTGTCTACGACATTAAACATCTTTGCATATTTTGGTGTCTGCTCCGGCAAATCCGTAGCACTTCCGCCACAGAGAATCATAACATCAATCTTATCCTTCCACTGCTCTACATCATCAACAGAACAAACGGCTGCTCCCTCTGTCAAAATGGATACTGTCTCCGGCGCACGTCTCGTAAATACCGCAGCAAGCTCCATATCCGGATTCTGCTTAATTGCACATTCCACGCCTCGTCCAAGGTTACCATATCCTAAAATACCAATTTTCATGTTTCTTAGTCCTCCTATTCCGTAATTAAATTACAAATCTATTTTACTTTTTTCACAAAAAAGCGTCAACCGGAAAATTAGAGGAAAAAAAATAATTTACCTTCTGTCGTCCGTGCACATATGCTTTACAAAGCCGCATGGCTGTTTTAATTCCGTCCGGAAAAATTCAGGATAAATTTTCTCATCACCATCCATCGTCAGCCACACCAATCGTTCTTTATGATTGCTCCCCGTAAAACTCTCGCAAACCGGCGAAAAATCTTCTGGCATTTTCATATAAAAATAGAACGAAATTTCATAAACTACTTGATTCTCTCTGCCCGGCTCGTCCAGATAAAAATAATTTTCATGAACAAATCCCAACCTGTCAATTTCCATCTGTGTCCCTGTTTCCTCAAGCACTTCCCGCACAATTGCCTCTTGCGCTGTCTCTCCAAATTTTACGCGGCCGCCAACGGAATATAGAAAAGGTTCTTTGTCATTTTCCATCATTAGAAATTCATTTCCTCTGCAAATAATTGCGCCAACTCGAATGTTAAGTAAGCCATCATCAATTGGTACTGTACAATCTGAACCCATTTTGTCCTCCTTTTTGTTTACCACTTACAAATTGTTTTCTTTCTGTAATAATGCAAAATTATAGTCCGCTACAACAAAAATACATGTGTTTAAAACCCATATATATCCTGAATCTATACTGCTGCTTGACGCATTTTGTTTTTCCAAGATTGTTACTAAATCAATACCTTCAAAACATTCTTTATATTGTTCCGGTTGTATGTTATATGTATTTCGCAAAATAAGGTTTGCTTTACAAATATTATGATAAATAATTTCAACGAAAAGATTCCTCATATACTGCCAATATGTCTTTTTGGTATTTGCGTACTCAGCTTTGTTTATCCAGTCCTTTAACTGAAATTTTAATGTTTTAGCTTTGTCATATGGTATAATATTTTGTAGAATTTTCTCTAAGCTTTCCTCTATACAATCTCTGTCCGTTAATGTAAGAACACTATCACAACACTTTTGGCGAATTTCTTTATCGTCTATTCCATAATGCTTTTTCAGTAAATCATCTAATCTATGTGGAAATTCCACAATTTTTTGAATGATAGACTCTTTCCTAACAAGTTCCTTATATTTACTTCCCGGCTGCAAAGAAACAGGTACTTTTCTGCCCTCATAATTTAAATCCGGAATCGAAACTAAGTGTTGATATGATTCTATCATGGGATAATTTATGTACAATTGTCCCATATCAGTCACATCGGAAAATTTGCGTTGCATTTGTGTGATTTTTTCTTCCGAAAAATTTGTATCGTGTCTTTCATAATCAAATACCAGCAATATTTTCGTAAAATCATTTTTATATCGTACGTTATCCGGTGTCTTTTTCTTGCTGATTACAAATGGCAAATCAACATCTATTTCTTCTTCAACCCAATCATGTCCATACATGTTTACAATATCCTCGTAAAGCATATAAATATTGGTGCCATATATCCAGACATTATTCAAATCAATGTCTACTTCCGGAAAACATTTAAAAATAAGCCAAAACAATTCATTTTTCTCATGATTTCCTTCTACAATCAACAATGTCTGATTTCGTTTTCTCTCTTGCACTTTGTATTTACTCATATTTCTCAAACTCCCCACTGATATACATCTTTTCAAGATTATGTCCCTCTCTTAGTTCACGCTGTGTCGCATTACACAACGATGTCAAAGTTCCACTACTTGACAAGATAAACAAACAATCCGGTCTCATTAAGCGATTCGTCATCAAATTTGTATTATGTGATGTCATAATAATCTGGCAGCGTGGATACTTTTTCTTAAGAAATTGTATCACATTCTGAGCCATTTCATAATGATAAAAGGCATCAAACTCATCCAGATATACTAACGAAGCTTCCTTCACTCGAAAGATAAGCCTGCGATATAAAGTAAGCAGCGCTAAGGTTCCACTTGATGCATTACTCAAAAAAGGAATTAATTTTTCATGGGCAAAATAGAGTTCGTTATGATCATCCGGCAATTTTTTCAATGCAAGCTTACACTCTATCCCCATTTCATTAAAAAATTCTTCCAAATCATTTAAATTCTCGGAATCCTCCAAATACTCATAAAAGCCATCATTCATTCTTCGTGAACGATATGGCATTCCATTTCCAATGGTAATCACCATCATTCCTCTAACATAATTTATTAAACGATTTAATACCGAATCGTTTTTTAATGCCACATTACCAATTAACCATTTAAGGAATGGTAATCTATCTTTTCTATTCTCTTCTACTGTTTCCTCCACTTCTAACGACTGTAAATAACGCTCTACATTTGCAGTTTCCGCATCAATATATTTTAAGTTATTAAAATCATACTTTCCACTAAGGAAATCACACTTAAATACAGAAATTCCATTTATAATAAGTTCTTCATCTCGAAGTTCTCGATTTGAAAAACGTGTATATTGATAAATGATTTCGTCATCACCAAAACCAAACGTATAAGAAAATTTGGCATAATCTTCTGACGAATCTGCATTAAGAATCATGGAGTTTTCAACATATACCGGTTCAACAATCATCAAAAAAGCAATATCGACAAGCGCTCTTCCTAAATTGGTTTTACCGGTTGCATTTTTCCCATAAATAAGCATCTTAGTAATTATATTATCTGAAATACAATCCGTACTAAACTGATAACCTGCAATGTCCTCAAAATCTATTTTTATTTCATCTCTAAAATTCTTAAAATTACTTAGTACAAATTTTTTTAGCATATAATATACCATCCTTTCAAACATTCTCTGCGGATATTCTAATAATAGTATACTCAATTTTGAATCATTTTACAATATGCAGCCGTAAAAAAATTACGGCTGCATAGAGTTGGACTTCTTAATGATATCAATTTTACCACTTTCGGCAATTACAACATTATATCTTTTGTCTATCTCCCCCCTATATTCTATTGATTTCTTTCCATGCATCATCAATTGGCTGAACTCTTCCCTGTTCCATGTCATCTATAGCCACATCCAGTTTTGAAAGGAGTTCATCCATAGCATCATTCATTGTCAGCCTATTATCTGTAAATTTTTTTATCTTCGCTAGTGACATATTAGCACCTCCCTTATATCACTGAATTATACCACTGTTTAACCCTCTTATAATAATCTAGAATGTCTCCCATATTTTTTCTATTAATCTGATTTACCCAATCTTCATGTTTTTCTGAAAAATCATAAAATTTGATAGCGTTTTCATAATAGGAAGTAAATTCAGTCTGAGTGTTCATTCTATTAATATATTCAATAACTGATTTATTCTTATAATTTGGTGATGTCCTCCAATATCTCGCCCAATCTAACATCATAGGACTTAAAAAAACATTTTTATTATCATTTTCTTTAATGTGTCCCAAATACGGAATATAATATTTATTATATACAGGATGGTAATTGTTAAAACTCTTTCCAAAAGCAACACCAAGCGTATTTTAAGCAGGCTCACCTCTTGCAGCCTCTACTAGGGGATTTCCGAAATAAATTGACTTATATTGGTCCATCATTGCAATACCAGTAGAAATACAACCTCTCAATGGTATCCCCTCAATAATTGACTGACAAAAAAAATCCATACATAACTGCAAAAAAGATATATAGATATGATGGTTGGAAAAAAAATCAACCGAAAATTGGGTTCCCGCTTCTCCTATCAGCAAAGGAAACTCTTCTTTTATTTGATCTGCTAATAGCCATGGCTGTTTAACGAATTCATAATTGACATAAATCAAAAATGTATCACTAAAATGGCAAACCTGTACATATCCATTAGCATCAGCCGCCAAATGATTATTTTTCCAATCTGACGATGTTGGAACAGGTGCAACACTCACTTCAAAATCACCTACATTGTCATATGATGATGCCCGTCTATTTATCAAATCCAATAGTTTCGTATACAATTCCATGATTGTATCTGTACCATTTTTCTGTACAAAATTAGAAAAACCAAGAATATCAAAAAGCGCAATTGAATATAAATGTTCCCGACCACTAAATTCCTGTAGCTTCTTGTCAATCTCTTCTTGACTTTTTAATCTAATTTTACTCTTATTTAAATCCATTTTACCCCTCCCTTTCTCTTAATTATATTACATAATATCACAAAGTGCTTAATTTATCCACATAGGTATGACATAATTTATCCCTAACGTATAAAGGAGAGGAAACAATAAAATCATTTCCTCTCCTAGGATTTAGCATTTAAATTTTCACTTATTAGCTATGTTAATAAACTTCTTACCTACCTTAACCTTTACTGCAAACTTATTTTTTAAGATAAGTTTTTTGGCCTTCTTCTTAACGATACACTTTTTCTTACCCTTAGAGGATAAGGTGTATACTTTACCTTTAGTAAGCTTGTACCTACTAGTTACTTTACTTCCAACAGAAAGACAGGAATAACCAGCTTTCTTTTTAACAGATTTTTTTGTTACAACCGGTGTTGGTGTAACATTGTTAGTATTTGGAGAAGTAATTGAAGAGTTAACTGTTGAAGAGTTAGAAGGAGCAGAATTGTTTGGCGTAGATGTTGGCACCCTCTAGCGTAGGGTACAGTATGTTTACCATAACGGTTGCCGATCATAAGTAAAATAAATATAAAATACAGCCAGAAGGCAGTAGTCATGTTGGATTTTTTCGGCAACAAGGGCAACAAAACGCAACATCCAGCCTGATGAAACAGATTATAACACTGGCCTGTTCCAAACTTTTTCCTAATTTTAATCGGGGTATGAAAATCTCATCCTTGCAATCATCTGGCGGTGTTGTTAAACTGGAGGTAATGAACACGAAAGGTGCGGAAGTGCCTTGGGAAGAAGGAGAGATGGGGATGAGTGATGTGAGAAAGGATGTGCCGCCCAAAACGGCTTTTACCGTTTCGGCAGGATTTGAGTGCCTGGAGATTTACTACAAGAAAAATGTTGACTTGTATTTGTGCTACTGTGGGATAGAGGAGTGCAGCAAAGGCCACAGTTTTGGTCCGGCGGTGAGAAATGAATATCTGATCCACTATATTTTATCCGGCAGGGGAATGTATCAGATTCATGGAAAAACTTACGAGGTAGGCCCGGGAGAGTTCTTTTTGATCCCGCCGGGACAGACAACCTTTTACCAGGCGGACAAGGAAGAACCCTGGTCTTACATATGGATTGGATTTCAGGGCATGAAGGCGCCTATGTACATGGAATATCTGCATCTGGATGGGAAAGAGCGGGTTGTGGGAAAATGTTCCCAGACGGAAAAATTAAAACATCTGGTAGAACAGATGCTCCGGGCCAGAGCCCTGACATTTGCCGATGAACTCCAAAGAGAGGGATTGTTGTACGAATTTATTGCCGAATTGGCCCGGGATGCGGAACGAGACCGGGCGGATGTGGAGTCGGCGCAGGAAGAGTACCCAAAGCAGATTTATGTGGATCATATGCTTCATTACATTGAGAGACATCTGGATCAGAAGATCCTGATCTCGGAGATGGCAAAAGAGATAGGCCTTAGCCGCAATTATCTCAGCAACTGTTTCAAATCCGTTATGCATGAGACTTTAAAGGATTATCTCACCAGGATCCGGATGGAAAAAGCAGAGCGGCTTCTGACCACTACCACAGACACCATTGGGGAAGTGGCGGCAGCGGTTGGTTACAAAGATGCGCTGGCCTTTTCCAAGGTGTTTCATAAAAAATATCAGATCAGTCCTACGGCATACAGGGAGCAGTATGCGAAAAATCCGGAAGAGCTCCAGATCAAAAACAACTTCTTCTAAGAAAATACTTTTTTCCATATAGAGGGTGGAAATAGCCATGTTCATAGAGAAGGAAACCTTTTACAATAAAGTCAGTGGATATAAAAGACATTATTTATTGGAGGTTTTATCTATGAGAAAAGTATGGAAAAAGGGAGCAGCTGTTGTTTTATCTATGGCAGTAGCCGTCTCATCCGGAACCGTGGTACCGCCGCTGCAGTCAATGCCGGAGCGGGCATTGGCGGCCAGTACGGGGACGGTACAGCCAGACTATGAACTGGATTTTGAGAGCGCTTCTGCCGTGTCGTTAAAAGGCACTGCAAAGATTGAGACAGGTGCGGTTTCCATTAATGGAACCAAGTACAGCAAAGACGGGAACCATATCCTGACCTTGGCAGGAGGAAGCAAGGGGAGTTCTTATGTGGAACTGCCATCGGATCTTTACAAAGGCGTGTCATCCGACACGGGATTTTCCTATTCTTTCTGGCTTAAAAGTGCCAGCAATGTAGGAAGTTATTCAAGACTGATCAGTTCGGCAAAAAAAGGTGGTGCGGATGAGTTTGCCTATGCGCCTTATGCATCGGACAAAGTATGGAATGTTATTTTTGACAATGATAATCTGTACAGAGAAATATATGAAAAAGAACCGGCAAAGAATGTGTGGAATTACATATCTATTTCCGTCAACAAGGAAGAAGTCTGCCTGTATGTAAACGGTGAGAAAGTGAATTCCAGTTCATCTGCCGGAGGAGCATCAGAGCTGCAAAACAGACTGGATTCCATGGATCAGATGGTGTTGAATGCCATTGGAAAAACCTGTTCTACCTGGGCGGATCCCGACTGTAAAGCGCAGGTGGATGATTTTAGATTTTACAAAAAGGCATTAAGTGCCCAGGAAGTAGCAGACATTGCCAACGGTGATTACGGATTTCAGGCTGTGGTAAAAGAAGAGAGGGCTGTGGGAAGTGAGGATACATATACCGACGGCACCAAACTTACCAAGGTAGAAGAGGCGTCGGTTACTTCTCCTAATGGAAAAACGCAGGTGAATCTGTGGATGGATGCCAGTTCCGGAAGTTGTTTTTACAGTGCTTCACAAAATGGGGAAAATGTGCTGAACGCATCGAAACTTGGTATCAACACCAAGAGTGTGGATTACACGAAAAATGTAACGGTGGAAAACATTTCTATCGGGGAGATCCAGACTGAGGAGTATGAGTTGTCTGCGGGACATCAAAAAGATGTGAAACAGCCATACAGAGAGTTGTCCTTTGATCTTGTTTCCAAATCCAATGCGGCGAAAAAATGTACAGTAGTGTTCCGGTTGTTTGATGAGGGAATGGCTTATCGTTACAATGTATATGGTACGGCAGGAGTGAAAGAGACAGTCAATGGAGAGGCCAGTGAGTTTGTTCTTCCTTATGAGGACACTAAATTGTGGCTGGGAAATACTAGCAACACCTACGAAGTAGATTACTCGGTCGTTACGATGAAACGACTGACTTCAGCCGGCAGTAAATACACAATTCCGGCACTGGCTCAGACAGCCGGCGGAAAAGAATGGGTTCTCCTTACAGAAGCCAATGTTTTTAATGAAGAAGAGCCGTATTGTTCTTCTTATCTGCGGAGTGATGCCGGTGAGCGGAATCTGAAGGTTCAGTTTGGCAACAAAGTCACATCCGTTCAGATGACCTACAACGAAGGAGTATTTCATACCCCATGGCGCGTGGCTGTGATCACAGATAATCTGAATACTCTTACCAACAGCAATATCGTTACCAGTCTGAATCCGGAGGCGGATGAAGATACCTATCATTACAAAGACTGGGTAAAAAGTTTCAAGGCAGACTGGTCCTGGTGGTCAGAAGCCGGCGACGATCCGATTGAATATGCACCGCAGAAAGATTACATTGATTTTGCTGCGGAAAACGGATGGGATGCAGTATGTCTGGACTTTGGCTGGTGTTTGTGGGATAATTACAAAGAAAAGGTAGCACAGTTGTGCGACTATGCGAAAAAGAAAAATGTAAAAGTGATGCTTTGGTATGGTGTGAACAACACCGGCCATGCAGGATGGAAAGACGCCAATGGCAAAGCGGCGTACCCAACTTACTCCCTGCGGACGACGGCTCAGCTGGAAGAACAGTTTACATGGGCAGAAAAAGCCGGTGTATATGCTGTCAAGGTAGACTATTATGAAAGTGACTCCCAGTATACGATGAAGCAGATGGAAGAGTGTGCTAAAATAGCGGCCAAACATAAGCTGTGCGTGCTGTTCCACGGATGTACACTGCCGGGAGGCGAAAACAGAACCTATCCGAATATTTTATCTTATGAAGCCGTATTTGGAGAAGAGTATCACAAATTTGGTCTGGGTTCACCGACCATTGATACCCTGCTTACCTATCCGTATACAAGAAATGTAGTTGGTTCCATGGACTTTACACCGGCGGCACTGCCTGCAGTTTCCATACCGGCCACAGCAGCCTTCCAGCTGGCAGAAAGTATTGTATTTGAGTCCGGAACAGTTAATCTGGCATCATCGATTTACGCCTATGAAGGAAATGCGGCACTGGGATTTTTGAATCAGGTAGAATCCAGTTTTGAGAAAAGTCTTTTGCTGGATGAGGAACAGGCTGCTCCGGGCAAATATGTAGCCATGGCCAGAAAATCCAAGACAAGTGATAAATGGATGCTGGGCGTTATGACAAAGAAAGCCACGCAGACCAAACTTTCACTGGACTTTTTGGGCGAGGGAACGTACCAGGCGGTTCTGTTTGAGGACAACGACAGGGGAACAGCCGTTGGATACAAGACCATGCAGGTAACGAAAGATACAGTGATCTCCGAAACATTAAAGGACAATGGCGGTCTGGCAATGATCGTGTCCAAAGATGCCATTACCATGCCACAGGAAAAATATGATTATTATGAGATGGAAGGAAATGGCGTGACCTTGTCAGGGGATGCGTCTGTTGGAGCCAACTCCTTTGCCTCGGGTTTAAAGCAGGTCAATGTAGCATATGGCAAAGAGAATGGAGCCAAACTTACCGTTACAGTGAAAAAAGACGGTGTTTACCCAATGAATATTTATTACAAAGCAGGGACGAAAAGTCAGGTAGCCTATGAGGTAAATGGCGCAAAGGCGGTAAAGAGTATCCAGATCTGTTCGGGAACGAACTCCATTGCCAAATACACCTGTTATGTAAAACTGAAACAGGGCGAAAACACCATCCGTTTTTACAATCCAAACGGCAACAGTATCGGCATCGACCGGATTGCTGTGGCAAAAGAAGCAGAAGCCGGTGCCAAAGAGACTGCATCCGATGAGACCGATTACGGTATGGCGGTGGATGAAGATGCGTTATCCTACACATACACAGAGTATCTGGCAATCCAGGGAACTACCAATGCGGTGAAGGAACCGCAGGGATATGTGGGATGGCTTGGCGGAAGTGAGGCGTCTTATCTGAGATTTACCGTGAATGTGAAAGAAGCGGGAAACTATAAACTCCGTCTTTGTTATATGACGGGAGCTGCCCGGGATGTACAGGTTGATGTAAATGGAGAAACCGGTAAAAAGTATACCTGCCAGTCTACCGGCGGCTATGACATAGATTCCAAAGGATATCTTTTCTTTGATGCTGCACTGAAGGCAGGAACCAACACCATCACACTGAAAAATGCAGCGGGTGAATGTCCTAACATTTACAGTCTGGGCGTTTCCACAGAGCGTGTGGTGGACAAAACGACGACCGGCGGAGACAAAAAAACGGAAGAAAACAAGGGAACCACGGCAGCAGATCAGACAACGATAAAGACACCGGCAGCACCGCAGAAAACCACGGCGAAAGCAAAAATTACATTGAAGAAGCCGGTTGTCAAGACCGTGAAAAAGAAAAAGGCCAAAACCGTTACCATCCAGTGGAAAAAGGTAAAAGGTGCCAAGGGCTACCAGCTTCAGTACGCAGTAGGTAAGAAGTTTAAGAAGGCAAAAACCATAAAAACAGGCAAAACAAAATATGTCTGGAAAAAAGGAAAGAAAGGCAAAACTTATTATGTACGGGTAAGGGCTTATGCTCTAAACGGCAAGAAAAAAGTGTATAGTAAGTGGAGCAAAACAGTAAAAGCAGTACGCAAAAAATAAAAAAGACGGAGAGGACAGTATGGCAGATTCAAAGGGGTATCAATTTTTTCAAAACAGGCAGTGTGAGTATTTTCCATGCCATGAGGTAGAAAAAGAAGAAGATTTTAACTGTTTGTTCTGCTACTGTCCCCTTTATCAAAAGGAGAGATGTCTGGGGCATCCCTCCTTTCTTTTGAATGGAAAAGGCCAGAGGATCAAGGATTGCAGCAAATGTGAATTGGTACACAGACGGGAGATGTATGATGCGGTAATCCGGGCGCTGGCAGAACGGGATGAAGTGGTGACGCTTAATGTAGGCACTCTGCGGGAACGGATCTGGGAGCGGATGGCACAGATCGCATCCTGGGACCGGATGGATCAGGAAATGTACCGGACTCACAAGGCGAAGGCTGTCGGCAGCATTGCAGCCAGGATGGAGGAAGCCAAGCATTTGTACCGGGTGTCTATTCTCTTTCAGCCATTTTCCGGACAGTGTGTGAAAAAAGGTTATTTTCAGATTGGCGAAGAGAAGATACGCTGTCAGGTGCTGGAAAAACTGGACTTGGACCAGATCCAGCAGGGATATTTTTACACATTTCACGCTCCGGAATTTCCGGTAAAGAAAACGGATGATCTGTTGCAGCAATACTATTTCGAGGTATATCAGATCGCCTGTCTGGATGTGATCAGAGAGTGGATCCGGGAATATCTTGCCAGAAAACACAGTGTCCGGGAGACCCGTTATGCCAGTCCTTCTTTTGGACCGGGATTTTACGGGATGGAACTGGAGGCGACAGAAAAGATTTTGTCTCTGATGAACCCTAAAAAGGCAGGGGTCAGCTGGCAGGAGGGAAGTATGCATCCGCTTATGAGCCTGGCGGGAATGTACCTTATCAGTAAGAAAGATGTGCTGCCAAGCTGCCGGGACTGTGCCAGCTGCATAGGCGGAAAGGAAGGCTGTCAGTATTGCAGTAACAACCGTTGACAGGCTAAAAGGAGGAAAAATTTATGCTGACATCGTTATCACTTATTTTTCTGGTGGGACTGGCCATGGGAGCCATCTGCCAGAGTCTCAAACTTCCCAAGATCATAGGAATGCTGGTTACGGGAATCGTTCTGGGGCCCTATGTACTTGACTGGCTGGATCCGTCGATTCTGTCTATTTCGGCAGAACTGCGGAAAATGGCATTGATCATTATTTTATTGAAGGCCGGGCTGTCGTTAAATCTGGCAGACCTGAAAAAGGTAGGCCGGCCGGCGGTGCTTATGTCCTTTTTGCCGGCATCCTTTGAAATTCTTGGATATGTGCTTCTGGCTCCGGTATTGCTTGGTATCACACGAGTGGAAGCAGCAGTAATGGGAGCTGTGTTAGGTGCTGTATCACCGGCGGTTGTAGTGCCCCGCATGGTGTCTTTGATGGAACAAAAATACGGTACGAAAAAAGCAATTCCCCAGATGATCCTGGCAGGAGCGTCCTGCGACGATATTTTTGTTATTGTACTATTTACCACATTTTTGGGAATGGCTCAGGGAGGAAGTGCAGATATCGTATCTTTTGTAAACATTCCAGTGTCGATCCTGCTGGGGGTCGCCCTGGGGGCTGTGGTAGGGTACGGTTTATATCTGTTTTTTGAAACATCCTATGCCCACAAACATTGTGTGCGCAACAGCACAAAAGTAGTGGTGGTGTTGGGAATGTCCTTTCTGCTTGTATCCATTGAGAGCTGGCTGGAGGGAAAACTGGCGGTGTCCGGCCTTCTGGCAGTGGTCAGTATGGCTTGTGTGCTGAAGATGAAAAGCACCGCCTTTGTGTCTAAGCGGTTGTCTGAAAAATTTGGTAAACTGTGGATCGCGGCGGAAGTGATCTTGTTTGTGCTGGTGGGAGCGGCGGTGGATATCCGTTATACACTGCAGGCCGGTGCGGCGGCCCTGGCCATGATCCTTCTGGCTCTGGTTTTTCGTGCCTGCGGAGTCCTTCTTTGTGTGGCAAAAACATCCCTTGGCGGAAAGGAAAAACTGTTTTGCGTCATTGCATATCTTCCGAAAGCTACGGTGCAGGCTGCGATCGGTTCGGTTCCGCTGGCAGCAGGGCTTTCATGCGGACAGATCGTTTTGTCGGTGGCGGTGCTGGCTATTGTGATCACGGCACCTTTGGGAGCTCTTGGCATGGATGCGACTTACAAAAAACTGCTGGAAAAAGAAAGTTAAAAACTCATTGAAAAAATGTCACGAAAATCATATAATAATCGTGATAAATAAGATTATGGCAAGTGGATTATATCCAGAGAAAGTGGTATAATAAACAGCAAATGAGAAAATGTCTCTACAAAGAGGAAAAGGATTGGAGGAATGATTTATATGGCAGAAAATAAATATGCAGGAACACAGACAGAGAAGAATCTTCAGGAGGCGTTTGCCGGCGAGTCCCAGGCAAGAAATAAGTACACATATTTTGCGTCTGTAGCGAAAAAAGAAGGATATGAGCAGATGGCATCTCTGTTTTTAAAGACAGCGGATAATGAAAAAGAGCATGCCAAAATGTGGTTTAAAGAACTTTCCGGCATTGGTGATACCAAAGCCAATCTGGAGGCAGCCGCAGAAGGTGAAAATTTTGAGTGGACTGATATGTACGAAGATTTTGCAAAGACAGCTGAGGAGGAAGGGTTCCCACAGCTGGCAGCAAAATTCCGTGCAGTAGGCGAGATCGAGAAACATCATGAAGAGAGATACCGTGCTCTGCTTAAAAACATCGAAGCAGCCCAGGTTTTTGAAAAAAGTGAAGTAAAGGTCTGGGAGTGCCGCAACTGTGGGCACATTGTAGTAGGAACCAAGGCACCGGAAGTATGTCCGGTATGCGCGCATCCACAGAGTTATTTTGAGATTCATGGAGATAATTACTAATAAGGAGTTCATATGAGTAAGATCTATTTTGTGCGCCACGGTGAAAGCCAGTGGAATGTGGAAGACAAGATCTGCGGTCAGACAGATATCCCGCTGACAGAGCGGGGCCACGCCCAGGCAGAAGAGACCGGGAGACGGATCGTGGAAAAGGGGATCACAGCGGCGGAGATCCTTTGCTCTCCGCTTTTACGGGCAAAAGACACCGCAGCACATATTTCCCAGGTGACGGGGATTCCCCTGAAAGTAGAGCCGCGGCTGACGGAACAGAACTTCGGTATCTGGGAGGGAACTTCTCCCAGAATCAGTGAACCATTCTGTCAGGCAAAGAAAGAGTTTCTCAGCCGGTACGAGACAGGAGAATCCATGTTTCAGCTGGCACAGAGGATTTATAATCTGCTGGATGAACTGAAAGAAACCGGGCAGGATTATATTTTGGTGGCACATAACGGTATTTCCCGTGTGGTCTGCTCCTATTTCCGGGAGATGACCAATGAAGAATATGCTTCATATGGTGTGGAAAACTGCAGCGTGACAGAATTTACATATGAATAGAGTATAATGATAAAAGGCTTTTTACATACAGGCGTGAAGACGGCGCATATGTAAAAGGCCTTTTTGCGAAAGTGACGGAATGAAAATTGTGAAAATTACGGAATAGCATTGACAAATGGCGGAATTGCGGGAAATATCGGCACCTGAAAGGTTGTATAACATTATGAATATTTTTCTCTGTTTTCCACATACTACCTTTACCACACATGAATGAAAAATATATAGGAAAACAAGGAGGATCATATGAAAGCGACAGGAATTGTACGCAGGATCGATGGACTTGGCCGGATCGTCATCCCCAAAGAGATAAGACGGTCACTCCGCATTCGCGAAGGTGAGTCCATGGAGATCCTGGTAAGTTCAGATGGAGAAATCATACTGACTAAAAATTCTCCCGCCCAGGGAATTGAGCCGCTGGCGGGAGAATATGTAGAGGCACTGGCGGAACTGACCAGAGCCACGGCCTGTGTCTGTGACAGATATCAGGTCATTGCAGCGGCAGGCCCACAGAGCGGGAACTGTCTGTACCAGCGGATCCACGAGGATCTGCAGCAGTGCATAGAACAGCGGCAGGTGGTGATGGCGACGGCTGAGGATGCCAGATTTTGCCGGTTGTTTGAAAAGGAGGACGATGTCACCGCCCAGGTGATCTGTCCCATCGTATCAGAAGGGGATGCCATCGGAGCATTGTTTTTATTTGGCAAAAAAGAAGGAATGTATTTTACGGAAACAGAAGAGAAGATGGCACATTGCGGAGCCAGGTTTCTGGCAAGGCAGACAGAGGGGTGAAAAAGCCCGAGTTTATCATATTTTCCTTGACAAAGCACCGAAAAAAGGTTATATATATGAAGTAGGATATTTATAAATCTAGAACAAAAATTTTCGAGGAGGATATAATCCATGAATAAGACAGAATTAGTAGCAGCTATGGCTGAAAAAACAGGGTTGTCAAAAAAAGATGCTGAGAGCGCATTGAAAGCATTCATCGACACAGTAACAGATGAATTGAAAGCAGATGGAAAAGTTCAGTTAGTTGGATTTGGTACATTTGAAGTAGCTCAGAGAGCAGCTAGAGAGGGAATCAACCCACTTACAAAACAGCCTATGAAGATTGCTGCATCCAAAGCTCCTAAGTTCAAAGCTGGCAAAGGCTTGAAGGATACTTTGAACGCATAATTTGTTCTGTTTATAGACACAATGGTTGTGATAGCACTCTCTTGCCGTGCAAGGGAGTGTTTTTTGTTGCCCGGGATTGGCAAGTGATTACCGAGGCACAGAAAACAAAAAGGAGAGAGTCTGTTATGAGATTAGATAAATATTTAAAGGTTTCAAGATTGATAAAACGCCGCACCGTGGCCAATGAGGCTTGTGATGCCGGAAGGATTCAGGTTAATGGCAAGGTGGCGAAGGCGTCGGTGCAGGTAAAACCGGGGGATGTCATTGAGATACAGTTTGGCAACCGGAATACAAAAGTAGAAGTGCTTCGTACCGATGAAACATGCAAAAAAGAAGAAGCAAGAGAAATGTATAAAGATCTGTAAGTTCTAACAGAGCCGGCTCAGGCATACTATATAATAGTATGTGAACAAAGGGAGGATAGCTGTGGAGCAGACGATATCCAATCAGGAGCAGCGTCTTCAGATGCTGAACCGTAAAAAGATAGAATTGACAGGGGTTACGGAGGTTATTTCCTTTGACACCCAGGAGGTGGTACTGGACACAGTAGAGGGACAGCTCCGGCTGGAAGGAGAGGATCTTCACGTAAAAAAGCTTGTTCTGGAACGAGGCGAAGTAGAGATCCAGGGGAAAGTCAGAGAGCTGGCCTATAAAGAGCCTAAGATCAAAAGCACATCCGGCGGCCGGATTGGAAGGATCTTTCGCTGATGGAAAAAGTCCTTGGCCAGTTGTGGTATGGGATAGCCGGTTTTTGTGCGGGGATCCTGGTGCGTTTTTTCTATGATGTGATTCATGGGTTGTGGAGAAAAAGGACCAGGACCGCCTGTTTTATCCGGGACTGGTGTTTCTGGCTGGCGGCCGGTGTGTTTGTGTTTGATGTGATATTCCGCATGAATCAAGGAATCCTCCGCAGTTTTTTTCTTGTTTTGTTTGGCGGGGGCATGATCCTATACAAGAAGACGGCTGGTGATGTGGTGGAGAGGATTGTTCTACGGCTATGGAATGGTCTTTGTGGGATGATTTTGCGACCGTATGTTTGGATTCGCGGAAAAATCGGAAAAAAAGGCAAAAAAAAGGCAAAAAAGCCTTGAATTATTGTGCAAAAACTCCTATAATTAAAACACTGCAATTATAGAATGATAGTTGCACTACAGGGATAGCAATTGGAGGGATGATTCAACCGTGAAAAAAAGGAAAAAGCGTAGAACAAGTTTATATCTTGTTATGATGGTTGCTGGCCTTTTTGTTGGTACGCTGGTAATTCACGGCGTGAATCTGCGTGCAGACTGCAAAAAGCTGCAGGCACAGCAGACAGAGTTGAAGGCGCAGAAAAAAGAACTGCAAAAAGAAAAAAAGGAAATTAAAGAAAAGTCAGAATATATGAAGACAGATCAGTATATAGAGGACACAGCCAGGGAGAAGTTTGGCCTTGTGTATGGCAACGAGATAATTTTTAAAGCGGCCAACGGTGAGAGCGGCAATTAAGTTGTTAATTCCAAATTTTTGTTATATTTTATTTTTTCATCTTTATTTCTTTCGAAAAAATTCCGGACTAACCATCCGGGATTTTTTTTGCATTTGGTTCCTGTTTTGACAAAATATGCTGAATGGGTTGGCTATACTATACCTCTAATGAATACAAGAGGAGGGATTCTAAAATGCAGCAGGTCAGCAAACGATGGGATAAAGGTGTGTGGGTGCTGATGGGCATCTGTTTTATGATGGGACGAGCCTTTGTTGGGACTGTGAATCCATTTGGGGTGGCCATGATGAGTGTGGCGTGCCGGGAACGAAAAAAATATGGCTGGATGGGCAGTATGGTTTTAACCGGTATGTTCAGTGCAACTTCCGGCAACCATTTACTGCGGTACATATTCTGCATCATGGCTATTATGGTGGCGGGGCATTTTTATAAAGAAATGGATAAAGGAGAACTGCCCCTCTGGCTGACAGCTGTGTTGTGCGGTGTAGTAAGTCTGATATCCGGATTAGTGGGAAGTCTGTTGTTTCGCAACACATGGGAATGCCTTTTCGTGTCGCTGGGAGAGGGTGTGGCTGTGTACGGTCTGGGCCGGGTGTTTCGGCCGGGGATTCGTTTTATCCTGGAGAAAAAGTGGAAAGATGTGCCGGGGAACGAGGAATGGATCAGCCTTTTGGCCATTGTATTTCTGGGGCTGTATGGTGTGCCCCAGGCGGTAAATAATCTTTTTTCCCTGACACGGTGTGCCGGATATTTTCTGATCCTGTTTGCGGGAGTCAGTTATGGAGCGGCACCGGCGACTATGACGGGAGTGGCTGCCGGTGTGCTGGCAGTGGCCCAAGGCGGCAATCCGGTGCTGGTAGGTCTGTACAGTGGTCTGGGGGTGATAAGCGGTGCTGTGCGAAAAGGTGGAAAAATAATCAGTAGTCTGTTGTATCTGACGACAGGCTGTCTCTTAATCTATGGGGCGGGCAATCTGTTTCCGGGAGTAGTGGAACTGCGCTCTTTGGTGTCGGGTACCTTGATCTTCCTTGGGATACCGGGGGTACAGCCAAGAAAAGCGGAGATTTTTACATTGGATGACAGTGCTTATGTAGGAGATGAAGTAAAGGAACTGGCCAATCAGAAACTGAATGATTTTTCCGACGCCTTCCGCCGGCTGGCTAAAAGTTTTACAGGCCGGGTACGGCAGCAGGAGAGTGTGCCAGGAGAGGTGATGGAAGATATTTTAGAGGATATATCGGAAAGGCTGTGCCAGGGATGCCTGAACTGCCGCCACTGCTGGGAGCACCACGGTGATGAAACCAGGCAGGGAATGGCAGATATTCTGTGGCAGATGGAGCAGCAGGGGGAGGCGTCTGTGTGGCAGGAAAACCAGGATTTTGCCAGCCGTTGTATGAGACTGGAAGAGTACAAGGAACTGGCCAGACAAGAGATGGCTCATGCCAGACAGAGGATCGGGTGGCAGAACCAACTGGCCAGAAACCGGGAGATCATGGCCAGGCAAATGCTGGAGGTGGCCCAGGCACTCAGTGGTTTTACCACAAGACTGGGAGATGGACAACCTTTGCAGAGGGGTGTTTTGAATCAGCTCAAAAAGAGACTTGAATTATATGGGATCCATATTGAAAAAGTATGGGGCGTGAAAAAAAATAACAAAATAGAAGTGGCGTTTACCGGACATTGCGGGAAAAACCAGTGCCTGACCAAAACGGATGTGGCGGCGGTTTTGTCGGAAGAACTGGGGGCGAAGGTGACACCGGCCCGAGAAACAAGAAATGTTTTGTCCAGAGAATCCCAGACCATGTATTTCCGCCAGGATACATGTTATAAGGGGCTGACTGCGGTGGCCAGAGTATCCAGATGGGATCAGCAGGTGTCAGGAGATAATTATTCCTTTCTGGAACTGGAAAGCGGTGAACTTTTAATGGTGCTGGCGGATGGTATGGGATACGGCGGCGAGGCTGAGAGAGACAGCGGCAGTCTGATTGAAACGCTGGAACATCTGCTGGAGGCAGGATTTGAAAAGCAGACAGCCTGGCGGCTTCTGAATACGCTGTTGGTGGCAGAATACGAAGGGGAATCCTTTACGACGCTGGATATGGTGTCGGTGGATTTGTACACGGGATGGTGCCAGTTTATCAAAAGCGGTGCGGCTGCGGCCTATCTGTACCGGGACGGCCAGGTGGAAGTGATTGAAGCCCAGTCGCTGCCGGTAGGAGTGTCGGTGGATACTGGATGCGATGTAGTAAAGAGGCAGTTGAAACCGGGAGATATGGTGATCCTTGTGTCGGACGGCGTGCCGGATGGCTATGAAAAAGACATGACAGAAATGATAAGAGAGGTGGCAGGTCCCAACGCCCAGGAGTTTGCCAATCAGATCCTGATCCATGCACTGGCAGGAGCCAGTCAGGAGGCGGCAGATGATATGACGGTGCTGGTTCTTGGTTTTTGGAATAAAAATTGACGAACGAGGCAAAAATCGTTAAGATAAAAGATAAATACAACAAAGAATCCGGGAGGAAGCCGTGTTACAGGATTTTTTAGCATATAATGAACAAAAGAAGCTGCTGATGCCGGGGGATACTGTGGTGGCAGGTGTGTCCGGCGGGGCAGATTCCGTGTGCCTTCTGGCGCTGTTAGACGAATTAAAAGAAAAACTGGGACTGACGCTGTATGTGATCCATGTGCATCATGGGATCAGGGGAGCGGAAGCAGACCGGGATGCAGCCTTTGTAAGGGAACTGGCAGGAAAGAAAAACCTGCCTTTTTGTCTTGTAAAAAAAGATGTGCCGGCGGCGGCAAAAGAACTGGGGATGACGGAGGAAGAGGCCGGAAGACGCCTGCGGTATGAGGCTATGGAAGAGTATGCAAAAAAAGTAGGGGCGGATAAGATCGCACTGGCTCATCACAGAGATGACCAGGCGGAGACGGTATTGTTTCATCTGTTCCGGGGCAGCGGTCCCAGAGGTCTCCGGGGGATGCCGGTAAAAAGAGGACCTTTTATCAGACCTCTTCTATTTGTCAGCCGGCAGGAAATTGAAGCGTATCTGGCTGAAAAGCAACTGTCTTACTGTGAGGATTCTACCAACAGCAGTCTTAAATACAGCCGGAATATACTGCGCCGGCAGATACTGCCTCTGGTAACGAAAAACATTAACGCCCAGGCAGCAGCTCATATTGCGGCCATGGCAGAGAGGCAGGAAAAGTGGTGTCTCTATATAGAAAAGCAGGGAAGAGAAGCGGCCGGCAGACTGGTAAGGAAGGAAGACAACGGATACAGTCTGGATACCGACGGTTTTTTGCAGGAAGAAGAGGTGGTACGGGATGAAGTTTTGCGCCAGGTGCTGGAAAAAATGGTAACCGGGGCAAAGGATATATCGGCCGTCCATTATGAAAAGATCCATTCTCTCTGCCGGGCAGAGAGTGGCAGGCGGATCCAGCTGCCGGGGGAGACGGATGTGGAAAAGGGATATGACCGGATTTATTTTTACCAGAGAGAACAAAAACAGGAGACGACGGCACAAATGACATGCCGGCCGGGGGATGTACATAAGATAGGGATAAAAGATGTGATATATGAGGTTTCTTTTACCTTGAAAAATCGTTTGGAACTGCCGGAGAAAATTCCGCAAAAGGACTATACGAAATGGTTTGATTATGATATGATTGTAAATGGTCTGTTCTTGCGAAACCCTTTGGAGGGCGACTATTTTTGCATGGATCAGAACGGACATAAGAAGAAGTTGTCCCGGTACTATATAGATGAGCACATTCCACGGCAGCAGCGGAGCAGCCAGTGGGTATTGGCGGATGGATCCCATGTTTTGTGGGCAATCCCGGGGCGGATAAGCGAGTATTACAAAGTGACAGAAAAAACCAGCCATGTTCTGGTGGTATCAATAGCGGTTTGTGAATACTTTGGAATGGAGGAATCATAGTGAAAGAGGAAATTCAGGTAAGAATCAGTGAGGAAGAACTGATTGCAAAAATCAAGGAGATCGCACAGCAGATCAATGAGGATTATGTTGGTAAAAAAGTTCATCTTGTATGTATTCTCAGTGGAAGTGTATTTTTTACCTGTGAACTGGCAAAATATATTACAGTGCCGGTTACCATGGATTTTATGAGAGTGTCCAGTTACGGTGACGGAATGGACAGCACCGGAACGATTTCCATCGATCAGGATCTGAACATGAGTATAGAAGGCCGTCATGTACTGGTGGTAGAAGATATTGTGGATTCCGGACGCACATTGGCTCTTTTGAGTAATATATTGAAGAAAAGGGATCCGGCCAGCCTGCGTTTGTGCAGCCTGCTGGATAAGCCAAGCCGTCGTGTGACACCGGTTTCCATTGATTATTTAGGATTTGAGATTGAGGATTATTTTGTAGTGGGATTTGGATTGGATTACGCTCAGAAATACCGCAATCTGCCATATATTGGTGAGTTAGAATTATTGGACTAGAAGGAGGATTTTCCCCATGAAAAATGCGAGAGGATTAGGATTTTTCGTTCTCATTGCTATGGTGGTCATGCTGGCAGTGTTTGGTAATGATCTGTTTGGAGGCGTGAACAAAGATAGTTATAACTATAACAGTTTTAAGCAGGACCTGCAGAAGGATAAAGTAGCGTCGGTGCAGATCGTGCAGAATCAGGAAGTTCCTACCGGCCGTGTGGTTGTGGTCAGCAAGGAAAACCAGACGAAGAGTTTTTATATATCGGATGTCAATAAAGTGATGTCCTATATGGAAAGCGTGAATTTTACCAATGTAGTAGTAAAAGATGTGCAGAAGACGCCGTGGTATGTGACGGTTCTTCCATATTTTGTAGGATTTATCCTGCTGTTTTTCCTGTTCAGCATGTTTAATTCACAGTCACAGGGAGGTGGCGGCAACTCCAAGATGATGAATTTTGGAAAGAGCCGTGCCAAGATGACCACACCGGATGACAAAGCAAAGACATTTGCGGATGTAGCCGGTTTGGTAGAGGAAAAAGAACAGTTAGAGGAGATTGTAGATTTCCTGGCTGATCCTGAGAAGTACACCAGACTGGGAGCCAGGATCCCGAAAGGTGTGATCATGGTAGGTCCTCCGGGAACCGGTAAAACATTGCTGGCAAAAGCCGTTGCCGGTGAGGCGGGCGTTCCGTTCTTCAGTATTTCCGGTTCGGATTTTGTAGAAATGTTTGTAGGTGTCGGTGCTTCCCGTGTCAGAGATCTGTTTGAGGATGCCAAGAAAAATGCCCCTTGTATCGTATTTATTGATGAAATCGATGCCGTAGCCAGAAGACGAGGCAGCGGACTGGGCGGCGGTCACGATGAGCGTGAGCAGACACTGAACCAGATGCTGGTTGAGATGGATGGCTTTGGCGTCAATGAAGGAATCATCGTAATGGCGGCTACCAACCGTGTAGATATTCTGGATCCGGCTATTCTCCGTCCGGGACGCTTTGACCGCAGGATCCATGTAGGACTGCCGGATGTGCGGGGCAGAGAAGAGATTTTGAAGGTACATGCTAAAAATAAACCGCTGGCAGAGGATGTCAACCTGGAAGAAGTTGCCAGAACTACAGCAGGGTTCGCCGGAGCGGATCTGGAAAATCTTATGAACGAATCTGCCATTGCAGCAGCCAGGGATAACCGTGGATATATCAAGGATGAAGACATCCGAAAATCCTTTATCAAGGTGGGAATCGGTTCCGAGAAAAAGAGTCGTATTATTTCTGAAAAGGACAAAAAGATCACGGCCTATCACGAGGCAGGTCACGCTATCTTGTTCCATGTGCTTCCGGATGTGGGACCTGTGTATACAGTGTCTATTATTCCGACCGGACAGGGGGCAGCAGGTTACACTATGCCGCTGCCGGAGCGGGATGAAATGCATTTGACCAAAGGAAAGATGCTGCAGGATATCACGGTCTGTCTGGGCGGACGCATTGCAGAGTCACTGATCTTTGAAGATGTTACCACCGGCGCAGTACAGGATATCCGCCAGGCTACCGAAGCAGCCAGAGACATGGTTACCAAATACGGTTTCTCAGAAGAACTGGGAATGATCAATTACAGCACATCGGATGATGAAGTGTTTATCGGAAGAGACATTGGACACACCAAGAACTTCAGCGAAGGCACAGCGGAAGTAATTGACCGCGAAGTGAAAAAGATCATTGATACCTGTCACGAAAAAGCAACAGGTATTTTGAAAGATCATATGGATGTATTGCACAAACTGGCAGAGCTTTTGATTGAAAAAGAGCGTATCGGCCAGGATGAGTTTAAATCGTTGTTTGAGCATAATGACGAGGAAAACGGAGAAAATGAATAATGAATTGTGCAAAAGTTCAAACGGGAGAAAAGTATTGGGTAAATTACACAAAAAAAAATGAAAAAAAAGTTGATGTTTGTTCACACTTATGTAGCAAACAATGTTATAGTAACACTCGTAAACCCCAATACATTATATAGTTTTTGCTACACCCCATAAGTAACAAAAATACCTTCTCCCAAAAGGACAGCATCGTGAAGCTGTCCTTTTGACTTTTATTGAGAGAAATAAAAAAATATACAGGGGAAAGGATGACGGAAACAGACTATGACAGACGGAACAATAAACAGAGCTGCCATTTTTAGTGATGGTACCGGTAATTTTGTAAATCCGGCAGAACCAGAAATAAATTCACAAGTAGAAATCCTTTGCCGCACGGGGCGGGACGATGCTGAAAAAGTAACAGCCGTTGTAGATGGCGCATGTTACGATATGTATGTGAAAGAAAGAAACAGTCAGTTTGACTACTATGCTGTAACTCTTTCACTGGAGAGTCATCAGATTTCTTATCATTTTCAGATTGAAAAAAGGGGAGAGTTGATCTGCTACAACCGTCAGGGCGTGGTGGACGAGATCAACCCGTATTTTGATTTTTGCATCATACCTGGTTTTCATACTCCGGCCTGGGCAAAAGGCGCGGTTATGTACCAGATCTTTGTAGATCGTTTTTACAATGGGGATTCTTCCAACGATGTAGTGGACAGAGAGTATTCTTATATTGGCGAGCCGGTGACCCGGGTAAAGGACTGGAACAAAATGCCTGCGTCTATGGGAGTCCGTGAGTTTTACGGCGGAGATTTAAAAGGCATCTGGGAAAAATTAGACTATCTCCAGGACCTAGGGGTAGAAGTGCTTTATCTGAACCCTATTTTTGTGTCCCCATCCAACCACAAATATGATACTCAGGATTACGATTATGTGGATCCTCATTACGGTGTCATCACAAAGGATGGAGGAGAGGTCCTTCCGGAGGGAGATCTGGACAATTCCCATGCAGAGCGTTATATACAGCGGGTGGTAAACAAAGAAAACTTAGAGGCCAGTAATGCGTTTTTTGCATCGTTTGTAGAAGAGGTGCATAAGCGGGGCATGAAAGTGATCCTGGACGGTGTGTTCAACCACTGTGGTTCTTTTAATAAATGGCTGGACCGGGAAAAAATATATGACCGGGATGCAAGTTATGAAAAAGGGGCTTTTTTGACGGAAGACAGTCCGTATCATGATTTTTTCTATTTTTATCCCGATGGAAGCTGGCCGGACAATACACACTATGATTCCTGGTGGGGTAACGATACTTTGCCGAAGTTAAATTACGAGGAATCGGAGAAACTGGCGTCTTATGTTATGCGCATTGCAAAAAAATGGGTATCGGAACCATACAATGTGGACGGATGGCGTCTGGATGTGGCAGCAGATCTGGGACATTCAGAGGATTATAACCATGGATTCTGGAGAAAATTCCGTGAGAGCGTGAAGAAAGCGAATCCGGAGGCGATCATCCTGGCAGAGCATTATGGAGATCCTTCCCCATGGCTGGATGGAAGCCAGTGGGATACAGTTATGAATTATGATGCTTTTATGGAACCTGTCAGCTGGTTTTTAACAGGAATGGAAAAACACAGTGATATGGCAGCACTGGACATGATCGGTGATTCTTCTGCTTTTTTTGGTGCTATGACCGATTATGGTGCCCGTTTTACAATGCCTTCGGCACAGGTGGCCATGAATGAACTTTCCAACCACGACCATTCGAGATTTTTAACCCGTACCAACAAAAAAGTAGGACGGACTGCATTTGCCGGACCGAGGGCGGCGGATATGGGTGTAAATACGGCTGTGATGAGACAGGCGGTTGTGATGCAGATGACATGGGTCGGAGCACCTACCCTGTATTACGGTGATGAAGCGGGTGTGTGTGGATGGACGGATCCGGATAACCGCCGCAGTTATCCATGGGGCAGAGAGGACAATGAACTGATCCGATTCCATAAAGAAATGATCCGTATCCACAGAGACTATCAGGTATTTAAGACAGGAAGTATGCTGTATCTACACGGTGAAAACGGCCTGATCGTGTACGGCCGGTTCCAGGGAGAAGAAAAGGCAGTCATTGCCGTACAGACGGGAGGAACCCAAAGAGAGATCCAAGTGGATGTATGGCGTCTGGGACTGAAGGATGGCGAAAAAATTGCTTCTATGATGGCCACGGACCAGCAGGGATTTTCCTTGGAAGCCCGGGTTTTGACTGTGAAGGATGGAAAGGTTTCTATCTCCGTGGGAGAAAATGGTGCGGTACTCTATAAAAGTATTCGCAATTTGATATAAAATTTTAAATTTTATCTTGTAAAGAAACCCCTATGCGTTGTATAATGAAAGCAAATTCATTTATAGAATGTGTGGGGGTTTTCCCATACAGTAAAAGGAGGACGACATGTTATTATCAAAAGACTATAAGTTTTGGTTTTGTACAGGATCTCAGGATCTTTATGGAGATGAGTGTCTCGCTCATGTAGCAGAGCATTCCAAACAGATTGTGGACGCTTTGAACAAATCTGGCAAGCTTCCTTACGAAGTAGTTTGGAAACCAACCCTGATCACTAACGAATTGATCCGTAAGACTTTCAATGAGGCAAATGCAGATGAGAATTGTGCCGGTGTTATTACTTGGATGCATACATTCTCCCCAGCTAAATCCTGGATTCTTGGTCTGCAGGAGTACAGAAAGCCACTGCTTCATCTTCATACACAGTTCAATGAAGAAATTCCTTACGACACCATCGATATGGACTTCATGAACGAGAACCAGGCAGCACATGGTGACCGTGAGTATGGTCATATTGTAAGCCGTATGAGAATTGAGCGTAAAGTTGTTGTTGGTCACTGGACTGATCCTGTTATTCAGGAGAAGATTGGCGACTGGATGCGTACTGCTATCGGTATTATGGAGAGCAGCCACATTCGTGTAATGCGTGTGGCAGATAACATGCGTAATGTTGCTGTTACAGAAGGTGATAAAGTAGAAGCTCAGATCAAATTTGGATGGGAAGTAGATGCTTACCCTGTAAACGAGATCGCAGACTGTGTAGCTTCTGTATCCGCTTCTGATACCAACGCTTTGGTAGATGAGTATTATGACAAATATGACATTCTTCTTGAGGGAAGAGACCCGGAAGAGTTCAAGAAACATGTAGCTGTACAGGCTCAGATCGAGCTTGGTTTTGAGAGATTTTTGAATGAGAAGAACTATCAGGCAATCGTTACTCACTTTGGTGATCTTGGTTCCCTGAAACAGCTTCCGGGACTGGCTATCCAGAGACTGGAAGAAAAAGGATATGGTTTCGGTGCAGAGGGTGACTGGAAAGTAGCTGCTATGGTTCGTCTTATGAAGATCATGACAGCAGGCAAGAAAGATGCCAAAGGTACATCCATGTTAGAGGATTACACATACAATATGGTAAAAGGCAAAGAAGGAATCCTTCAGGCTCATATGCTTGAGATCTGTCCATCTATCGCAGATGGCCCGATCAGCATTAAATGCCAGCCACTTTCCATGGGTGATCGCGAAGATCCAGCTCGTCTGGTATTTACATCCAAAGAAGGTGCCGGAATTGCATGTTCTCTGATCGACCTTGGAAACCGTTTCCGTCTTATCATCAACGATGTTGAGTGCAAGAAGAACGAGAAACCAATGCCAAAACTTCCTGTAGCTACTAACTTCTGGACTCCACAGCCAGACCTTTACACAGGTGCTGAGGCATGGATCCTTGCAGGTGGTGCACATCATACAGCATTCACATATGACCTGACAGCAGATCAGATGGGTGAATGGGCAAATGCAATGGGCATTGAAGCTGTATACATTGACAAGAATACAAATATCCGCGACTTCAAGCGTGACTTGATGCTGGGCGAAGTATTCTACCGCTAAGATTTATAATTTCCATAAGAAAAGCATTGTGGCTTGACAGGGATTGTCTGTCAAGCCATTTTTAAACAGAAAAGAGAGGTGAAATATGAGTAAAGATGTTTTTTACCCGGCAGAGCCGCCAAAACAGCCACCGAGAAATATTTTTGAACATATGCCAGACCGCTGTTCCGATGAAATGGGACTGTGGCTGACCCATGATCCGGCGATTTACCAGGATGATGTAACGGGAGACTACTATATCTATGGAACCGATGCCATTGCTATGAAGTCTCCGGATCTGATCCACTGGAAAAATCTGGGCAAAGTAGTGCCGGAGCCACCGGCAGAGTCCCAGGAATGGGTTGGTACAAAGCACATCTGGGCACCGGATATGGTAAAGGTAGGAGATGAATATCGTCTGTACTGCTCCAATTCTTCTTTCGGCTCCCAGAAATCCTGCATTTTTACGGCTGTTTCAGATAAACCGGAAGGACCTTTTGAACCCAAAGACTGCGTGCTGAAAACCGATGAGTCCATGCCGGTAAACGGAATTGATGCCAATATCATACGGGATGTGAAAACCGGAGAAATGTATATGGTATATGGTTCATTCTGGGGAGGAATCCACATTCTGAAACTGAATGAGCAGACAGGACTGGCTGCAGAGGATGGCATTGGTACCTGCATCTGCTGTCGTCCGGCATGGCTTAGCGGAGCGGTGGAAGGTCCTTATATTATTTACAATGAGGAGACGGAGTATTATTATCTGTTCGTTTCTTATGGATCGTTGAAAACCGATTATCAGATTCGAGTGGGCCGCAGTAAAAAGGTAACCGGTCCTTATGTGGATTACAACGGAAGAGAAATGACGGATACGGAGGATCCATATAACGAAGTGGGTTATATGGCGTATTGTGGTTATCAGTGGAGCCATGGCGTAGGCTATATGGCGCCGGGACACAACTCTGTATTGCACGACAAGGATGGAAACTGGTATCTTGTAAATCATATTCGCCAGAAAGAGTACATAGGAGACTGGCTGGAGCCGTCAACGATGCAGATCCGTAAGATGTACTGGTCAGAAAGCGGTTGGCCGGTAGTAGCACCGGAGCCATATGCAGGAGAGATCGTCCAGGATATTCCATTGGAGAAGGTTCTTGGTAAATATGAGAGGATTACTCTGACAAAGACTCTGCCACAGGGCATCCAGACCGGAGTTCCGATGAAGCTGGACCGGGGATGCTATGGAGATTATTATGAGTGCTGTTCCATCCAGGGAACCTGGAAGTACGAAGGATATAAACTGACTATTTCATATGGTCCACATACCGAAGAAGCATTTGTAACAGCGGTATGGGATGCAGAGAGAAATTGTCAGACCATCGGCATCTGCGGCATTTCAGAAGATGGAGTGCCATTCTGGGCCAAAAGGATTTCAGACTTGAAGCAGGGGTGAGTGCTGATATTCATTGCGCTCCATACTGCCGTATTTTCGATTCCAGATCATACGGTAAAGGTCAGAAGCCAGGATATCCTGGCGTAAAAGAGCCAGCACATCCTCTGTCAGGAGTTTTTCATCGGCTGCGAGGCGAGTGATGATACGACAGTCAGTGACTTGTTTTAACAAGTGGCTGGCTTTTTTTTTCATGCCTAAAAGCCGGAGATAAGGGATAGAAACATTGATTTCCGGCGTCAGGTCTAAGAGGCATTGCAGCAGACACCGGCGGACACGGCTTTCGGTAAAGATCCTGGTCTGGCACCGGGCCACAAGATCAGACGCCTGATGATAGGTAGAAAGTTCTCTGCGGATGCGACCGGCAAGATCTGGTGAAATGTCTTTGTAACGGGTCAGATCCCGGCTTTTTAGCAGGCTGGCACCGATCATATCTGAAAAATCGTCCAGTGTCAGATGAGGGATATTTTCTGTTGCCATATTCTGCCGGAGAGCGGTGGCAGATGGAAAATTCTCTGACAGAGTTTGTTCGTGGTAGCCGGCCCCTTGCCGTTTGATGGTGTGGGGCTGCAAAGGGGAGTCCTGGTTCAGGATTGCCAGGCAGTATTCCACACCCAGAGTGTTATTGGGCTGGGATAACAGGGAGGGAGACAGGTCATATTGTTGGGATAAAACCTGTTCTCTGGCGGCGGCAAAGGAGACACCTGTCTTCTGCTTTTTACGGATGGCGTCTGCCAGAGCATCCTGATCTTGGTGCAGCACCTGAGCAGTTTTTTCAAAAAGACGAATCTCGCCCCATTCACTGCCAAAGCAGAGATCTGTTACGAATCCTAAGGCGGACAGGGCGCACACACCTCCCGAAGCAAAGTCTCCGGCGCTGGAGAGGGCGTAGCGCACCGGCAGTTCCAAAACCAGGTCGGCGCCTCCCTCCAATGCCTGTTTTGTGCGGGTATATTTGTCCAGTGCCGCCGGTTCACCACGCTGGACAAAATCGCCGCTCATGAGACAGACGGTATAGTCGGATCCGGTTAATTCTTTGGCTTGTTCTATTAAATATTTGTGGCCATCATGAAATGGATTGAATTCACATATGATTCCGGTAACTCTCACAGAATTCCTCCTTGCGTGATAATAGGTATGTACTGCTTCCCCGTGTATCAGAAATTCATGGATCGTAATTTCTCATAAACAGCGTGAGCCAGGGAACGGTGTCCGTCAGGGGTGATGTGGACACTGTCAATATCCGACACTTCGGCGTAGTCCCCTGCATCTAAAAACCAGGCACCGCAGGCATCGGCCGTTTCCCGCAGGGCAGAAGATAACTGGTGGGATACCGCTACAGATTCCGGCGGAAAGTCGGCGGCACAGGGACCGGTGGACATTTTTTCGCCCAGAGGTACAGGACTTACGATCAGAAGAGCATGGGATGCCTGCTGTATTTTTTCCGCCAGGATCCGGAGGCGGCTGGCGATGGCTTCCGGAGAAGGGGAAAAACATATTTTCAGATCATTGGTCCCAAGCATAAGGATCGTAAGGTCCAGCGGCTCATGGGTCTCCAGACACAGATCAAGGTAATCCAGTGCGTTCCGCCCCGGCCATACCGGGTCATCCAAACCGGTGGTGCGCCCGTTCAGGCCTTCCTCGTGGATCCAGTAGTCTTTTCCCAACAGGGAGGACAGCACCCTGGTCCAGCGGGTGTGTTCATCCAGCCGGCCGCCAAAAGGGATCAGTCCATAAGTATTTGAATCTCCAAAACATAATATATTTTTCATTATTACCTCCCATAGCAATCAATTATGTATATTATAATAAAAAATAATAGTTTAGGAAAGAGGAAATCTTGACAGCCACCCTGTCAAGTTGTAAGATAAAACACATAAAGTGAAACGCAAGAAAGAAGGAATCGAAATGGAAAAGAAAAACATAGACTGGTCCAACCTTGGTTTTGGTTATCGTGAGACAGCACAGCGATTTGTAGCTACTTACAAGGATGGCAAGTGGGATGAGGGCAGACTCACTACAGACGCTACTGTTACCATGAGCGAGTGCGCCGGTGTATTGCAGTATGCACAGACTTGTTTTGAGGGAATGAAAGCATATACAACAGAGGATGGAAGAATTGTCGTGTTCCGTCCGGATCTGAATGCATCCAGAATGGCAGATTCCTGTCGTCGTCTGGAGATGCCTGTATTCCCAGAGGACAAGTTCGTAGAGGCCATTGAAAAAGTAGTAAAGGCAAATGCAGAGTATGTGCCTCCATATGGCTCCGGTGCTACTTTGTACATACGTCCATATATGTTTGCCAAAGGACCTGTAATCGGTGTTAAACCATCCGATGAGTATGAGTTCCGTATTTTCTGTACACCGGTAGGACCATACTTCAAGGGCGGCGCAAAACCAATTACGATCCGTGTCAGTGATTTTGACCGTGCGGCACCACATGGTACAGGACATATCAAAGCTGGTCTGAACTATGCCATGAGCCTTCATGCCATTGTAGATGCCCACAATCAGGGATTTGATGAGAATATGTACCTGGATGCAGCCACCAGAACCAATGTAGAGGAGACTGGTGGAGCCAACTTTATCTTTGTAACAAAGGATGGCAAAGTTGTAACACCAAAATCTGACAGTATTCTCCCATCTATCACAAGAAGATCCCTTGTTTATGTAGCCAGAGAGATCCTGGGTCTTGAGACAGAGGAGAGAGTGGTACCATTCGAAGAGGTAAAAGACTTTGCAGAGTGCGGTCTGTGTGGAACAGCGGCTGTTATCTCACCGGTAGGCAAGATCAATGACCATGGCAAAGAAATCTGTTTCCCAGCCGGCATGGAGGAGATGGGACCTGTTACCAAGAAATTGTATGAGACATTGACTGGTATCCAGATGGGACATCTGGAAGCACCGGAAGGATGGATTTACGAGATCAAATAAAGGCAGTAAAACAGATAAACGAATCTGCTCCAGAGAGACAATGGTCGCCCTGGAGCATTTTTGTGTCTGTTACAGGAGGTGAGAGCGTGCGATATTATATTTCGGATCTGCATTTTTTCCATGAGGCACTGCTGACCAAGATGGACTGCCGGGGATTTGCCGACTGTGATGCCATGCATGAATATATGATACGCAGATGGAATGAAAAAGTAAGGCCACAGGATGAGGTGGTGATCCTGGGAGATGTGTCTATGGAACGGGGGAAAAAAACCAGTGAAATATTGGACAGACTTCAGGGTAAACTATATTTGATCGTGGGAAACCACGACAATTATCTGTCCGATCGCAGATTTGACCCATCCCGGTTTGAGTGGATCCGTCCCTATGCGGAACTTCACGACAACGGACGGAAAGTGGTGCTGAGCCATTACCCTATTTGCTGTTATAATGGCCAGTACCGCCGGGACAAAGAGGGAAATCCCAAAACATATATGTTGTACGGCCATGTCCACGATACAAGAGACGAAAGGTTGATCGATCATTTTATAAAAGAGGCTGAACAGACTGTCTATACAGGGCCGGGATCCGGACAGTTGCGGCATATACCCTGCCAGATGATCAACTGCTTCTGTATGTTTTCTGATTATACACCTCTTACACTGGATGAGTGGATCGAAACAGACCGTGAGAGGCGGCGTGCGACTTGACGATTTGGAAGAAATAGTATATAACATAGTAGAAAAAGGGGTATTATTTATGGATGTGGGCAGATACTATGGAATAAGATAGATCAGGAGGAATGAGTTTTATGAATACGAGAAAAGTAGGTATTGTTGGTTGTGGTTTTGTAGGTTCGTCATCGGCTTTTGCACTGATGCAGGGAGGACTGTTTTCTGAGATTGTTCTGGTGGATGTAGACCGCCAGAAAGCAGAAGGAGAGGCAATGGATATCAGCCATGGTGTCTGTTTTGTGGGATCTGCCCAGGTTGTGGCAGGAGATTACAGTGATCTGGCAGATGCAGCCATCATCGTTGTGACAGCCGGTGCAGCACAGAAACCGGGAGAGACACGACTGGATCTGGTACAGAAAAATGCCAAGATCATGACTTCTGTTATTGAGCAGATTAATGCCATTGATTACAAAGGAATATTGCTGATTGTGTCCAATCCGGTGGATATTCTTACTGCCGTAGCCCAGAAAGTAAGCAACTTGCCGGCAAAGCGTATCGTTGGATCCGGAACGACACTGGATACAGCCAGACTGAAGCATAAACTGGGTGAGCATTTGTCTGTAGACAGCCGTGATGTGCATGCTTATATTATCGGTGAGCACGGTGACAGCGAGATCGCAGCCTGGAGCAGTGCCAATGTTTCCGGTGTGCCTCTTTCCACTATGTGTGAGATGCGTGGACATTATGACCATGTAAACAATACAGAGGCGATCGCTGAGCAGGTTAAGAACAGTGCTTATGAGATCATTGAGAAAAAACATGCTACCTATTATGGTATTGCCATGGTTGTTAAACGGCTATGCCAGGCCATTGTACTGGATGAAAAATCTATTTTCCCGGTATCGATTTCCATGCAGGGAGAGTATGGCGTAGAGGGAGTTGTCCTCAGTATGCCGGCAATCCTTGGTGAAGAAGGAGTGGAGTGTTCCATGCCGATTTCGCTGGATGAAAAGGAAGTTGCCAAACTTCATGAGTCCGCAGATACCCTTCGTGAAACAATGGATTCCCTTGAATAGGATGTTTCACGGAATATAAAAAAATAATAAAGTCGTTGTTTATTCCCGGGAATGGTGTTATATTGGTCTGTGGATGTACATTTTACGCAGATTTTACAATTGAACTAGTTTTGATTGGGAGAGGAATTAAACAATGAGCGTTTGGAATGTTGTTGGACTGGCAGGTGGATTGGCTCTGTTCATTTTCGGAATGAACTTAATGAGCGATGGATTGAAGTTGGTTGCCGGTTCCTACTTAAAGAAGATACTGGAGAAACTTACGAAGAATCGGATTCTTGCTATGCTGGTAGGAGCCGGATTGACAGCATTGATCCAGAGCTCCAATGCCATGTGTGTCATGGTAGTTGGATTTGTAAATGCAGGTATGATGCAGCTGGAGAGGTCCGTCGGGATTCTGATGGGTGCCAAGATCGGAACGACGATCACAGGACAGCTGATTGCTTTTAACATCGGTCAGGTTGCTCCCGTTATTGCATTTATTGGTGTGGCAGTCACAATGGTTGCCAAGAAGCCGAAGATCAAGACAGTAGGACAGATCATTACCAGTCTGGGCGTGTTGTTTATTGGTCTGGAGAGCATGAAAGAGTCTATGGGACCGTTGAAAGATACACCTTGGTTCCAGGAACTGCTGACAAACTTCAGTAATCCGATCCTGTGTGTTGTGATCGGTCTGATCTTTACGGTTATTATCCAGAGTGCTTCTGCTTCCGTCGGTGTATTGCAGACTTTGGCAGTGGCAGGGGTTATGACCAGTTTCCCACAGATGTTCTACCTGATGTTAGGTATGAATATCGGAGCGTCAGTAGCACCGTTACTGGCTTCCATTGGTGGAAGAAAGGATGCCAAACGAGTGGCTATTATCGTTGCTTTGTTTGAGAGCATCGGTATGGTATTGTTTGTGATCGTGACTCAGGTATTCCCGGGAGTATTTGACCTGATTCAGGGAACGGCGTCCGACCCGTCCAGACAGATCGCCAATGCCAACTCTATCTTCAATATCGTCACAGTGATCGTGTTGCTGCCATGTGCCAAGTATCTGGTGAAACTTTCCAAGTGGATCGTACCTGGCGAGGATATCAAAGAAGTGGCGTCTTTGCATTATATTGATGAGTCCGGATACCAGTCCGGTACCGTGCTGATCGGTCAGATCGACAGAGAAGTAGAGCGTATGTATACTTTGGTCCGCTCTAATATTGAAGCGTGTACCAAGGCATATTATGATAAAATGACGATTACGGAAGATGAATTTAATCAGAACGAGTCAGCGGTAGATTTTCTGAATAAAGAGATCATTGATGCGCTGGTTCGTACCAGTGAGCTGGGATTGAATGAGAAAGAGGCAGTTCATGCCGGTAATCTTTATCATATTGTGACGGACTTGGAGCGAATTGGTGACCACGCTGAGAATGTCCTTGGATATGCAGTTCACATGAAAGAGGATAAGCAGAAGTTCTCAGAGAAGGCATTGAAGGACTTGAAAGAGTTGTCTATGTGTGTATACAAGATTTTTGATCTTGCTATAGAGCATTTTAAAGAGCCAAGTGAAGAGTTGTATCATGTTATCTATGATCAGGAGGCTCAGATCGACCTGATGGTTGAGAAGATGCGGGCACGCAATGTGAAGAGACTTTCCAAGTCTAAGTGCGGAGCGTCAGAAAGCCTTTATTATAACGAGATTCTGGTGGATCTTGAGCGTGTAGGAGATCATGCGTTAAACATTGCAGATGCAGCGAAAAAATATAATATTGATGACGAAGACGAATAGATAAGACGATGCAAGAGCCTGCCTGCCTGGAGTGTTTTCAGGGATGGCAGGTTCTTTTTATCATAAGGGGAAGGAAAATATGGCGAACGATTCATTTAACACAGAACAAAAACAGGCCATTGAACATTTTGAGGGACCGGCTATGGTGCTGGCGGGACCGGGATCCGGCAAGACCACGGTGATCACCAACCGGGTGCTTAATCTGATTGAGGAGCAGGGAGTCAGTCCCAAACAGATTCTGGTAGTGACTTTTTCAAAAGCCGCCGCAGTGGAGATGCAGCAGCGGTTTCGCAGTATGGCAGAAAAAGCATATCCGGTGCGGTTTGGAACCTTTCATTCTGTTTTTTTTCAGATGCTGAGGGTGGCTTATAATTATGAAGCCAAGGATATAGTCACACCGGCATTGAAATTCCGGTTCCTGGAAGAGGCATTGCGGGAAACCTCCTATGAAGTAGAGGATGCCAGGGAGTTTATAGAAGATATTGAGAAGGAGATCAGTAAGGTAAAAGGCGAGGGAATCGACATAGACTGTTATTACTCCGCAAACTGCCCGGAGCAGGTATTCCGGGATATTTTTCAGGGATACCAGACCCGCTTACAGAGGCACCGCTGTCTGGATTTTGATGATATGGTGGTGTATACCTATGATCTGCTGAGACAGCGGAAAGACATATTGAAAAAATGGCAGCAGGTGTTCCGCTTTATACTGATTGACGAGTTTCAGGACATTAACCGGCTGCAGTACGAGACCATTAAAATGTTAGCGGAACCGGAAAACAATCTTTTTATTGTAGGGGACGATGACCAGTCTATTTATGGGTTCCGGGGAGCCAGGCCGGATATTATGCTTTCTTTTCCAAAGCAGTTTCCCCAGGGAAAGCAGATCGTGCTGGGGACGAATTACCGTTGTTCACCCCAGATTTTACAGGCAAGCGATAAACTGATAAAATGTAATAAGAAGAGATTTAATAAGAAGATGCAGGCCTGGCAGAAAGCCACCCAGAAAGTGGTGATCCACAAGTGCAAGACGCTGTATTCCGAGGCGGAGAGAATCCTGCGGAAGATGCAGTCCTACCAGAAAGATGGAATGGACTGGGAGGATATGGCAGTGTTGTTCCGTACCAATATGCAGATGCGGACACTGGCAGGAAAACTGATGGAGCGGGGGATTCCTTTTACCATGAAGGAGAGGCTTCCCAATATGTTTGAGACCTGGATCGCCAAAGATCTTCGTTGTTATGTGGAGATTGCGCTGGGAGACAGAAGCCGCGGGAAATTTTTGCAGATCTGCAACCGGCCGGTGCGTTATATAAGCCGGAGTGCCTTTGATACAGAAGAGGTGACCTTTGGCGGGCTGAAAGGTTTTTATCTGAAAAAGGGACAGCCCTGGATGCTGGAGAGGATCCAGGATTTTGAAAATGAATTAAGGGCCATCCGTACTATGTCGCCCTATTCGGCCATACACTACATACGAAAGGGCATCGGATATGACGAATTTCTGGAGACCTATGCCAAAGAGAGAAATGTCAGTGTGGATGACTGGATGGAAATACTGGAAGAATTGCAGGAGACCACCCGAGAATGTAAAAGTCTGGCGGAGTGGCTGGCCTATGGGGAAAGTTATGGAGAAGAATTGAAAAAAATGGCAGAAAACAGGCGGACGCTGCCTGAGGAAGAAAAAGGGGTAAGGTTGATGACTATGCATGGTTCCAAAGGACTGGAATTTCAGGCAGTATTTATCCCTACTATCAATGAGGGCGTGTGTCCATACCGCAAGGCCATCCAGTCGGGAGATGTGGAGGAGGAACGCCGCATGCTGTATGTGGCCATGACCAGAGCAAAGAAATATCTGGATCTGTCATTTGTGGAAGAGCGGTTTAATAAAGAGGCAGAGGCCTCCCGGTTTGTCCGGGAGATCAGCCCGGAGATTTTTGAAAAGGAGAGATCGTAATGGGAATTTTGGCAGGAATATTAAAGTGGCTTCTCGTGATGCTCATTGTGTGCGGCGCCATTGTCGTGATCTGCTATGTGGCACAGGACAAGGAGAAGCGGGGAGAAAAAAACGACGGAGCGGACTGTGGCAGCTGTCATGGCAACTGCCAGCAGTGCGAGAAGAACAAGAAGGCGTAGGAGTCTACTGCCAGAATTTTTTCAGAGAATCCGCCAGAGTGTGTTCATCCACCACTTCATAGGGATACCATTCTCTAGGAAAAAGGCTGGTATACTGTCGTTCCAGGAAGCGTTCATCCAGCAGAAGGATCACGCCCCGGTCCTCCACGGTGCGGATCACACGGCCTCCGGCCTGAAATACTTTGTTGACCCCCGGGTAAAGGTATGAGTAATCAAAGCCTTTGCCCTTTTTTTCGTCATAATAGTCTTTGAACAGTTCTCTCTCGTGGCACACCATAGGAAGGCCGGTCCCTACAATGGCGGCTCCGATCAGCCGGTCTTCTTTCAGGTCGATCCCTTCACTGAAGATGCCCCCCAGTACGCAGCATCCCACCAGAGTTTTATCCCTCGGCGAATCAAAGGCGGCCAGAAAATTTTCTTTATCGGATTCCCGCATATCGGGACTTTGCACCAGAAGGGTCTGGGACGGGGAAAGGTTCAGCCGGTTGACGATCTGATCCATAAACTGATAAGAAGGAAAGAAAACCAGATAATTTCCCTCTTTGGCTGAGACAAACTGCTCAATATAGGAGGCAATTTTTCGGTATTCTTCCGGACCCCGCCTGGTATATTTGCTGGTCACATCCCGGGCAATCAGAACTTTCCGTTGTTCCGGTGAAAAAGAGGAATCGGCGTATACCGCCGGATCCTGCAGACCGCCGGCCAGCTGTTCTTTGTAATATCTCACAGGCAGTAAAGTGGCGGAAAATAGAATGGCGGACCGGCCCCGCTCAAATACCTCTTTCAGGCAGTTGGAGGGATCCATACACTGTAGTTTAATGCGGAAATCACCGGTTTCGGTATAGTCTGCGTAAATGCGGTATTTTTCGTCTAACAATTCCAGGACCCGGGAAAAGTTTCTGGCATTAAAATAAAAATTCAGCATGGTTTCTCTTTCCGGCAGCACCGGATAATCCTTGGCCACCAGTTCGTAGGCAGAGAGAACCCGCAAAAGCTGAAATTCCATAGCGTCTAGGTGTTCCAGTACCTCAAATTCGTCACATTCCCGCTTGTAAGAAAGCATGGAGCGGTTCAGAGCCGATAAGGCCTTTTCGTATTTTCGAAGATTGTAAGCTGCTTCCGGCCTTTTTTCGTGGCGTTCCATGGATTTCAGGATGCGGTTTACCGCCAGAATGTCCTCTTTGATCAAAGCCGCGCTGTACATCTCTCTGGCCCGCTCCACCAGGTTGTGGGCTTCGTCCACCAAAAAGATCATATTACCCTGTTTGTCAGAAGGGAAGAAACGGCGCAGATACACGGTAGGATCAAATACATAGTTGTAGTCGCAGATAATAGCGTCTGCATACAGAGATACATCCAGGCTGAACTCAAAAGGGCATACCCGGTGTTTCTCGGCATAAGCGGCCAGCGTCTGACGCCGAAGTGGCTCGCCGCTGGTAAGAAGGTCGTATACCGCTTCGTTGACTCGGTCATAATGACCTTTGGCGTAAGGGCAGTCTTCCGGTGAGCAGGAAGGGGTATCCAGGATGCAGACTTTTTCCTTGGCAGTCAGGGTGACTGCTTTGAATTCAAGGCCCTGTTGTTCCAGAAGCTGAAAACATTCCTCGGCTACGGTGCGGGTAATGGTCTTGGCTGTCAGATAGAAAATACGGTCATCAAGACCTTCTCCCATAGCTTTGATGCTTGGAAAAAGGGTTGTGATGGTTTTTCCTACTCCCGTGGGCGCCTGGATAAAAAGTTTATCCTTTTTTTCAATGGTACGGTATACCATGGCGGCCAGTGCTTTCTGCCCCTTCCGGTAGGGAAAAGGAAAGACAAGTTCGTGAATGGATGCATTGCGCCTGCGCTGCCAGTCATATTGGTAAATGGCCCATTTTTCATACCGTTGTATCAGATCGGTGAACCAGGCTGTGATCTCATTCCGGTCAAAATGATCCTCAAAACGCCGGATCTGCTCTGTCTCCAGATTGCAGTAGGTCATCTGCACCCCGATGGATGGAAGATTTCGATCTTCTGCCACCATATAGGCGTAGCACATGGCCTGGGCTTTGTGGACAAAGAAAGGTTCTTTCAATTCTGTTACATCCAGAAACATCCCCTTGATCTCGTCGATCATGACTTCTCCGTCTTTTTCAAACACGCCATCGGCCCGCCCCTCGATCTTCAGATCAAAGGGAGTGCCATATTTCTGGCTGGTTAGAGAAAACACGGCAAAAAGGGCTACCTCTGCCTCGTAGCCAATACCCATTTGTTTTTGAATTTTACGATGGATCCTGCTACCCATCTGCATGGCGTCGGTATCTCGGACGCCGCTGCCGCCGGAAGTGATATCACCCCCGCGGAACATAAATTCAACCAGACCGCGGACAGACAGGTTGACGATTTCTTTTTCTTCACTCATAATCCATAGTATAAAACAAATAAAAATTGTGTGCAACACTTCCGGCCCTTCCAGACTCTAATCTATGGAATCCGGAAAACAGATAGAAAAGAGGTAGTCATGACAAATGCAGAGTGGGTTCTGGTAAACCAGGCCAAAAAAGGAGACGCTCATGGATTTGCTCTGTTATACCAGCGATATTATAAGGAATTGTTTTACTTTGCCCTTTCGGTAATGAAAAATGCCAGTCAGGCAGAGGATGCAGTCAGTGCGGGGGTGCTGAAAGCTTATGAGCAAATCGGGTCTTTGCGGAAAAATAGTTCCTTTAAAAGCTGGTTATTCCAGATCACAGCCAATGAGTGCAGAAAAATGTTAAGAAAGACAGTTTATTCCCTGGAGGATGCATCCCTTAAGGAACCTGTCGGAGAAGAAGCTGGATTTGAAGAGGCGGAGATCAGAGAGTATTTAAAAGTGCTTAACGGAACGGAGAGAATGGTTCTTTCTCTTTCTGTATTCGGCGGGTACAGCAGCAGAGAAATAGGAAAGATCCTTGGAAAAAAAGAGGGAACCATCCGTTCCCTGAAAAGCAGAGCATTAGCAAAACTTCGTGAGCAGGCGGAGTAGAAAGGTGGCAGCAATGAAAGAAGATGAAATGTATGAAATCCTGCAGAAAAAGGCGTTGAAGGTGGAGGTGCCGGAAAGTCTGGAGCCATCCGAAATAGAGAAACAGTGCCGGCAGGTAAATCAAAAGAAATCTCATAAAAAATGGTATGGTATGGGGGCAGTGGCGGCAGCAGTCCTGCTGTGTGTCCTGGTGTATGCCGGAAGCGGACTGTTTGCCGGGAACAAGAGCCAGGTGGCAAAGGAGAAGACAGCATCTCTTGAGGAAAAAGTGGCACAAGATCAGAAAGAAAAGGAATCTTCCGGCGGCACTTACGCAGAGATTTACGACTGCATCCGCCAGAGAGAGGACAAGGAGGAGACCAAGTTGAGCAGTGCAGGCAGCACCGATGATACAACACGGGATCATTCCACCACCGACCTTCAGGTACAGGGAGTGGATGAAGGAGAACTGGTACAAACCGACGGATCTTATATTTACACCCTGAAACAGGGAGGCACAGTGGTAATCCACAAAGTGGAAGGGGAAAAGACCAGAAAGGTGGCGTCCCTTTCCCTGAAAAAAAACCTCGAAACTGATGGAAAAGACCAGATGTACCTGTGCGGCAATAAACTGCTCGTTCTCACAAGTGCGTGGACCCGGGGAACCGTTATTTACACTGTGGATATAACTAATCCTACAAAGCCGGTGGTGACAGGCAAGGTGCAGCAGAGCGGCAGCCTCAGCACATCCCGCATGAAAGACGGATATCTCTATACATTTTCCGTATATTATCCGGAGACAGGTAAGATGAAAGAAAAGAAAAAGTCTACCTACATTCCGAAAACAGGGGATCAGTACATGGATGCAGGAGACATATATTATCAGAAAGGGCAGGAGGCCAGTGAATACCTGGTCGTTACCACTTTGTCTGCAGACAATCCGTCATCCTATGTGGATCAGAAAGCACTGCTGGCAAAAGGGGATACTTTTTATGTCAGCGGTCGTTATATCTATGCGGTGGACAATGGTTATGTGGTGGATGGCTGCGTGGCCGTTCCGGAGAGAAAAGAGACGAAAGAGAGCAAACCGGTGTTGTACCGCTTTGGATATGATAAGGGCCGGCTTTCTTACAAAGGACAAATGAAACTTTCCGGTATAGTGGAAAGTTCATACCAGATGCAGGAAATGGGAGAAAACCTGGCTTATATCTATACAAAGTACGGTAAAAACAAGACAACAAACGGCATCTGCCTTCTGGGACCGGATCTGAAAAAAAGGAGTGAACTGGGAAAACTGGGGGAAGATGAGAATCTCATGACTTCTTATTTCATTGACAAGATGGCGTATTTTGTCACTTACAGGACAACAGATCCTGTCTTTGTCATAGATTGTTCTAACCCGGACCGGCTGGAGAAAAAACAGGAACTAAAACTTCCCGGATATTCAGGATATCTTCATTCTTTTGGAGAAAAAAATCTCATCGGTCTTGGGTATACAGGGGGGGATAAAGTGAAACTTACCGCTTTTGATAAAGATGAAAAAGGTCTGTTAAAAGAGGCAGATACGACCGTCTGGGAGAAAAAAAGCAGCACCGATGAATATGACCACTACAGTGTGTGGGTGGATGCGGATCGGAAGATGGCAGGATTTACCGTATACGAGGGAACGAAAAATTATTACGGGGTATACCGGCTGGAGAACGGCAGATGGAAGAGAGAAAAAAAGGTATATCTGGGAACGGACGAATGGTATAACGGAGATGTCCGCGGCGTCCGGATCGGTTTACGGCTGTATATTGTCCAGACAGAAACAGGCAAAATCACCTCTTGCAATCTCTGAGTATTCATGTTAAAGTCTACCTATTGATGGTTCCCAGGGGGAACTGTAAAATATTTTAATTATGGAGGGAACTATGGCAGATTTTGATTATGATGCATTATCCGATCTTACATTGACACTGGAGGCAGAAGACGGCAGTGAAGTGAATCTGGAGATGCTGTATATTTTTGAATATGATGATGTGGATTACGCCGCATTTACAGAACAGGACAATCCGGAACCGGTTATTTATTTCTTTACACTGACCATCGGTGAGCCGGCAGAAGGTGAAGAAGAAGCAGAGATTACATTTGAGTGTGTGGAAGATGAAACACTGGGAAATGAACTTCTGGCAATCTTCCAGGAACTGGCTGATGCAGAGGCAGAAGAAGGCGATGGTATCGAGATCGAGACAGAAGACGATGACGACGAAGAAGCAGAGGATGAGGACGACAGCAAATGGGATCAGTTTATCCATAAGAAGCTGGATGACTAATTAATTTTGTCTGGCAGGTTTTTTTAGCAGGGCCAAAAGCAGGATCACAGGGAAGATAATGGCGGACAATATGCCGATCCTCAGATTACTGCCACAGGCACAGGAGATAAATCCTGCCAGGGTTGGTCCACCGGAGCAGCCCAGATCGCCTGCCAGAGCCAGTAAGGCAAACATGGCAGTGCCACCGCGAGGAATCATGGAAGAAGCTCTGCTGAAGGTGCCCGGCCAGAGGATCCCTACGGAAAAGCCACACAGTCCGCATCCTATCAGGCCAAGGACAGGCAGGGAAGTAAGGCTGATGCACAGATAAGAAAGGATGCACAGTCCACAACTGAGTTTCATACAGCGGTTGAGATCCAGGCGGTCTCCCCATTTACCATAGAGCAATCGTGACAGGCCCATGAGGATGGAAAAGGACATGGGACCTACCAGGTCACCGATTGTTTTTTTAATACCAAGACCTGTCTCAGCAAAGGCGGAGGCCCACTGGCTTACTGCTTGCTCCGAAGCCCCGGCGCAGATCATCATAAGGACAAAGAGCCAGAAGATCTTCTGGCGGCACAATGCCAGCAAGGACAGACCGGACTGGCCCTCTTCGTGAAGACTGTAGATGGGAACTCTGCTAAATAAAAGAAGGTTGGCAGTGGGGATGATAAGCCACAAAAGGGTCAGTATTTTCCAATGGCCGGTGCCAAAGAAGGTAAAAAACAGGGTTGAAAAAAGGATCACGCCCACGCAGCCCCAGCAGTAAAAGGAGTGGAGCATACTCATAGTGGATTCTTTGTTTTTAGTTGGACACGCTTCGATGATGGGACTGATGAGAACCTCGATGAGCCCGCCGCCAACGGCGTAGACAGCCACCGAGATCAGGATACCTGCAAAGGGATCCGGGCAGATTTCCGGCAGGGTGACCAGGCAGATAAATCCCACAATGACGCAGCTGTGTGCCAGCAGAATACTGGCCCGGTAGCCGATGCGGTCGATAAACCCGGCAGACAGTAAGTCAATGACAAGCTGGATCAGGAAATTGATCGTGATCAGCAGGGTAATGCGGGATAAAGGCAGACTGTAACTTTTTTGAAACGTAATAAAAAGCAGCGGCACAAAGCTGTTTACGATAGACTGCACGATATACCCGGCAAATCCGGCATAAAGCGTGTGTTTATAGTTGAATTTCATAAAAACCTCCAGAAATGACAATTTTATGGTTGCATTTTATCTTATTTACAGGAAATTAACAAGAGAAGGAACTAAGAAAAAATGAACAAACAAGAAGTATATGAATTTTTAGATAAACGAGGTGCGGCATACGAAAAAACGGAGCATCCGGCGGTTTTCAGCATGAAAGAAGTCCCGGCGGTAGAACTGCCCCATCCGGAAGCAGATGCCAAAAACCTCTTTGTACGGGACGATAAAAAGAGAAATTATTTTCTCATCACCGTCCGGGGAGACAAGCGGGTGGACCTGAAAGCCTTTGCCAAGGACCATGGAACCAGGCGGCTCAGCTTTGCGTCGGCAGAGGATCTGATGGAGATGCTGGGTGTCGCGCCGGGATCGGTGTCACCTTTCGGCATTTTAAACGATGAGGAAAGGAAAGTGACCGTGTTTTTAGACCGGGATTTCTGGGAAGACGCCGGCCTCATCGGAGTACATCCCAATGAAAATACAGCTACCGTGTGGCTGCAGGCAGAAGAGATGGCGGAAATTTTGAGGGAGCACGGAAATGTAGTGGAAAAGGTGGAACTGTGAGGGAGTAAGATTAAAAAAGTAAAAATCACCAAGTAATAAATAAAATGCCCCCCTCCGGCATACAATGTACAAACAGAGTATCGGGAGAGGCGTGTGAAAACATATTCGTATCAGCAAGGCTCCATCGAAGAGCGGGTCATACAGGTGGCACATTATATCATAGAACATAATGCTACCGTAAGGCAGGCTGCCGGAGCTTTTGGTGTCAGCAAAAGTACGGTGCACAAAGATTTGACAGACCGGCTGCTGCACATCAATCCATCCCTGGCAGCCCAGGCAAGAAAAATCCTGGATGTGAACAAGCAGGAAAGACACATTCGTGGAGGGATGGCCACCAGGGATAAATATATGCACAAGCATATGGTGTAAAAAGATAAAGGAATCACATAAAATCAGTCAGATTTTGTGTGATTCCTTTTGTATTGGTATATACTATGAAATGATTGATAATCTGACGAAAGAGGGGGGAGATGTTGGTTGTCTTCTCAGAATTACAGAAACTAAAATGTGACAACCAACACTTCCATTCTTGTTATTTATGCCATTTGTGTTATAATGAGAAATATATATCAATAAAGAAAAATTTTGAATAAAGGAGGAAATTTCATTGGGAAAGTCAACCTTTAGAGGAGGCGCTCATCCATATGAAGGCAAGGAACTTAGTATGGATCATCCGATTCAGAAAATAATGCCAAAAGACATCTTGGTATTTCCGATGAGTCAGCACATAGGAGCGCCGGCAACCCCTGTGGTAGCAGTAGGGGATGCGGTCAAAATGGGACAGAAAATTGGTGAAGCAAGCGGCTTTATATCCGCCAACATCATCAGTTCTGTGTCAGGAACGGTCAAGGCAGTGGAGCCGCGGCTTCTTTCGTCCGGCAGTAAGTCCGTTTGTGTAGTGATCGAGAACGACGGTGCTTATACACCGGTAGAAGGACTGGGACAGGAAAGGGATTACACCCAGTTGTCGAGAGATGAGATCCGGCAGATCATAAAAGAGGCCGGCATTGTGGGAATGGGCGGAGCCGGATTCCCTACCAATGTAAAAGTGACACCAAAAAATGAGGACGAGATCGAGTATGTGATCGTAAATGGTGCAGAGTGTGAGCCATATCTTACATCGGATTACCGTCTTATGCTGGAAAAGCCGGAGGCACTTATTACAGGATTAAAAGTGTTATTATCCCTGTTTGATCATGCACAGGGAATTATTGCCGTTGAAGATAACAAGCCGGAAGCCATCGCCAAGCTTCGTTATCTGACGCAAAATGACGGCAACATCCAGGTAAAAGAACTGAAGACAAAGTATCCCCAGGGAGCAGAGCGTCAGATCATATCGGTTACTACCGGCCGGAAGATCCATTCCAAAATGCTGCCGGCTGACGCAGGCTGTATCGTAGACAATGTGCAGACTGTACTGGCAGTGTATGATGCGGTATGTAAAACCACACCAAGTATGAGTCGTGTGGTAACTGTGACAGGAGATGCGGTAGCGGCACCACAGAACTACGAAGTGAAGTTTGGTATGAGCCACCAGGAACTGTTAGACGAGGCAGGCGGACTAAAGGCAGAAGCGGAGAAAATCATATCCGGTGGTCCGATGATGGGAATGGCTATGTATGATCTGAATACACCGATTACCAAAACCAGTTCTTCGATTTTGGCGATGACCAAAGACGAGGTAGCCAGTCAGGAACCTACCAACTGTATCCGGTGTGGACGATGTGCCATGGTATGTCCAAGTCATCTGATCCCACAGATGATGGCGCAGGCAGCAGAGAAAAATGACCTGGATACCTTCCAGAAACTTCATGGCATGGAATGTTATGAATGTGGAAGCTGTACCTATGTATGTCCGGCCAAACGCCGTTTGACACAGAAATTCAAACAGGCAAGACGGGCTGTAATGGATGCAGGCAAAAAGAAAGCCTGACTAGGAGGATAAGACATGGAAGAAAAATTATTAAATGTATCCTCATCTCCGCATGTTAGAGATCATTCATCCACGAAATCCATTATGCGGGATGTGGTAATCGCATTACTGCCGGCAGCACTGGTAGGTATTTACAACTTCAGACTGAGTGCGGTGCTGGTTATTTTAACAACTTGTGTAACTTGTATGCTGTCAGAGTATATCTGGCAGAAATGTATGAAACAGCCGGTAACGACAGGAGATTTCAGTGCGTTGCTGACCGGACTGCTGCTGGCATTAAACCTTCCGGCAACCATTCCTTTGTGGATGTGTGTGGTAGGTGGCGTATTTGCCATTATCGTTGCCAAGCAGATGTTTGGCGGACTGGGTCAGAACTTTATGAATCCGGCACTGGCAGGAAGATGTTTCATGATGCTGTCTTTCAGTAGTGCCATGACCAGTTTTACCGTGAAAAAAGGTGCTGCTTATATGTATGGCGTGGCTGTAGATGCAACCAGTAGTGCTACCCCGCTGGCTCAGGTAAAGGAAGGTGGACTGCCGGATCTGAAGGCTATGTTTTTGGGAACCACCACAGGAACCATCGGAGAGACATCCGTGGCGGCTCTTTTGATCGGAGCAATCTATCTTCTGGCCAAACGCATTATTGACTGGAAGATTCCGGTTGTATATATCCTGACTTTTTCAGTATTTGACATCGCATATCAGATGGCAGCAGGAAATGCTGCCTATCCGCTTGTATATGAACTGTGCGGAGGTGGTCTGATCCTGGGAGCGTTCTTTATGGCGACAGACTATGTTACCAGTCCGATCACGGCAAAAGGAAAAGTGATCTATGGTATTTTATTAGGTCTGCTCACCGGACTGTTCCGATTCTTCGGAGAGTCCGCCGAGGGTGTTTCCTTTGCCATTATCATCGCCAATGTATGTGTTCCTCTGATTGAGCGCTGGACAGTTCCAAAGCCATTTGGAAAGGAGGGCAAGGCCAATGAGTGATAAGAAAAAAGACACAATGATGAAGGATGCCTTGATCCTTTGTGCCATTACTTTGATTCTTGGGGCGATTTTGGCAGGTGTCTATACCGTCACCAAAAAGCCCATTGAAGATGCACAGGCAAAGACAAATAACGAAGCCTGTCAGAAGGTGGTTGAGACGGGAGCCACAGTAGGAGATGATGATGCGGCTCTGGTCAAAGAAGTGAATGCTTATTTTGCAGAGCATGATCTGAGCAATCAGAAAACATCCGAGGGAGATCTGTTGTCTGTCTATGTAGAAGTGACACAGGTTCATAAAGTGACAGATAAAGATAAAAAGGAAAACGGAAGAGTATACCTTGCCAATGCCAAGAAAGGTTATGGCGGTAATATCAGTTTTGCCCTGGGTGTGAACGGAGAAGGAAAGGTAACAGGAATTTCCATCACCTCAGAAAGTGAGACCGCAGGTCTGGGAGCCAACTGTGAAAATGCAGACTGGCAGAAGTCCTTTGCCGGCAAAGTTCTTCCATCGGATCCGGCACAAAATATGTATAACAAAAACGAAGAGACAGATTCTCAGGTGCAGGCACTTTCCGGCGCAACCGTTACCAGCCGTGCCATTACCAATGCGGTTAAGGGAATTTTGTTTGCATCCACTTCTTCAGAAGGAGGTGCCAAGTAATGGGAAGATTGACAGAAAGATTATATAATGGTGTCGTAAAAGAAAATCCTACCTTTGTGATGATGTTAGGAATGTGTCCGACACTGGCAGTTACCTCATCGGCCATCAATGGCCTGGGAATGGGATTGTCCACTACGGTGGTATTGATCTTGTCCAATATGCTGATATCAGCACTGCGGAAGATCATTCCGGATAAAGTGCGTATCCCGGCGTTTATCGTTATTGTAGCCTCCTTTGTAACCATTGTGCAGTTGCTGTTACAGGCGTATATTCCATTTCTTTACAGTGCGCTGGGCGTGTATATTCCGCTGATCGTTGTAAACTGTATCATCCTTGGCCGTGCAGAGTCTTATGCATCTAAAAACGATGTACTTTCCTCAGCCTTTGATGGAATCGGAATGGGACTTGGATTTACATTGGGACTTACCCTGATCGGTATTTTCCGTGAACTGCTGGGAAGTGGTGCGATCTTTGGATTCCAGTTTATTCCGGACGGTGTGCACATTTCTATCTTTGTTATGGCACCGGGAGCATTTTTTGTTCTGGCCGGACTGACTGCATTGCAGAACCGGTTGAAAATGCCAAGTGCTACCAACCAGGAAGAAGAGTCTGAACAGGAGCAGGCAGAAAAGGAGGCGGATGAAGCATGAGTTTGTTTACAATTCTTTTTACTGCTGCGTTAGTAAATAACTTTGTACTCAGCCAGTTTTTGGGTATCTGCCCGTTTCTGGGAGTTTCAAAGAAAGTGCAGACCGCAGCAGGTATGGGAGGCGCTGTATTATTTGTAATGACGGTTGCTTCTTTTATCACAAGTGTTTTATATAACTGTTTACTGAAGCCACAGGATCTGACCTACCTCAATACTATTGTGTTCATCCTTGTGATTGCGGCACTGGTACAGTTTGTGGAAATGGTTCTGAAGAAAAAAATGCCGGCACTGTATGAATCCCTGGGTGTGTATCTTCCACTGATCACAACCAACTGTGCAGTACTGGGTGTAGCATTGTTAAGTGTGCAGAATGATTATGGTATCCTTGCCAGCACGGTAAATGGAATCGGTGCAGCACTTGGATTTTTCCTGGCCATCGTATTGATGTCAGGTATCCGTGAAAAACTGGAGCACTGCAACATCCCGAGTGCATTGAAGGGTACCCCCATTGTGTTGATCACAGCTGGTCTGATGGCCATTGCATTTTGCGGTTTCGGCGGCGTCAGTTTTTAGGAAAGGAGAACCGATATGAGTACAATTATTATGTCTATTGTGATTCTGGCAGCCTTGGGAATCCTCATCGGTATTCTTCTGGGCGTAGCCGGTAAAGTATTTGCAGTTGAAACGGATGAAAAAGTAGTTCAGGTGCGCGAGTGCCTGCCGGGCAATAATTGCGGAGGATGTGGATATCCAGGCTGTGATGGTCTGGCAGAGGCCATCGCTGCCGGTGAAGCGTCGATTGACGCCTGTCCGGTGGGAGGTGCTGCGGTAGCACAGAAGATTGGCAAGATCATGGGCGTCGAGACGGAAGAGTCAGTGAAGAAGGTTGCCTATGTGCGATGTGCCGGAACTTGTGAAAAGGCATCCTCTAAGTACAACTATGTAGGCGAGATGTCCTGTAAGGACGCCATGATGGTTCCGGGCCAGGGTGAAAAAGCCTGCTCTTATGGTTGTCTGGGACTGGGGTCCTGTGTGTCAGCCTGTCAGTTCGATGCACTTTCGATAGAAGATGGCATCGCAAAGGTAGATCCGGAAAAATGTGTTGCCTGCGGTCAGTGTGTGAAAGCCTGTCCGAAGAATCTGATCACCATGATCCCATACGATTCACATTACGCTGTTCAGTGTAACTCACAGGACAAAGGAAAAGAAGTTATGTCCGTTTGTAAAGTGGGATGTATCGGCTGTGGAATCTGTGTGAAACAGTGTGAATTTGGAGCAGTAACCGTAGAGAATAACATTGCCTTTATCGACGGAGAAAAATGTGTAGGATGCGGCAAATGTGCTGAGAAGTGTCCACGGAAGATCATAGAGAAGAGAAAGTAGTTGGAACTGGAAGAAGGTTTCATAACTAAAAAAGAAGTACCTGCGAGAGACGGGGTAACGCTTGCGCGTTAAAGTCTCTCGACAGGTGCTTCTTTTTTTAGTTAAATACCATTCCAGGTCAACAACTTTTCCTGCCCAAGCTGTAAGATGACTTGGTGTTTGTCAGGATCGATGTCAAATGTTAGTTATTACTCTTTTTTAGATTCCAGTAATGAACAGAAAGTATTGAGGAGGGAGTGGGTTACAAATACGCAAGTATCAGACATATCATTCATGATATGTCGATACTTCTGCGCATTTGTCGTAGCGCAAGCGCCCACGAACGACCAAACTTTCTGTTCATTACGGAAACTTAATCCAACGGAGAATAACAAACAGTTTACTGAATATCCTCTTCCACTGCCTGTGCCTTCTTCTGGGACCTTGCCGCAGGAAATGGTGCAGCAGTTGCACTGCTGTCGTCTTCGCGGACATATACAGTGCAGACAGCGGTCTGACCGGTGGATAAGAGAGTTGCCCGAATCTTCACGATACCAGGATTTACCGCTGTGAGCAGTCCACGGCTTGTTACGCTGGCGATCTCCGGATCGTCGCTGTCAAACAATGGCTGCTCGTTGGAAGTGTTTGGCTTGATAACCGGAGTCAGTAAAAAGGACTGGCCTTCTGTGAGCCGCACTTTCTTTTTGATGAATTTTACGCACACGGCACTAGGAGTGACGGTTACTTTACAGTTTAAGCGGCGCACTGTTTTTTTACCGCGTTTAACGGTAACGGTAATGTTGCAGACACCAACTGAATTGGCTGTAACGGTAGCCTTTTTTCCTTTCTTTGCCTTCACAGTTATATCGGCAATCTTCTTGTCAGAAGAGGTGTAAGTAACTCTCATCTTCTTGTTCAGATTGTATACTCTCAGTCTGAACTGGGAACTGACGGTAAGGTTCAGATTGCAGATGTTCAGTCTGGGGCGCTTGGCAGCTGCCTGAGATACAGGGGCAGTACCAACAAGGGAAATTCCTGCTGCCAGAAGACAGATGAGCAATCGTTTCAATTTGTTTTTCATGGAACCCTCCTTTCTTTTCATGTTAAAACTACCATGGCCCTATGGCACAAAAATGTCACTTTGCTTCAGCCCCTTGCAATCTGAAAATGGGTGGAATATAATGGGGAAAAAGATATATATCCTGCTGCCGAGCAAATGCGAGGGGCACTACAGATTACATAAGGGAGGATAAAAATGGAACGAGTTTTGATTGTAGATGATAATCCGGATATCAGAGAGGTGCTGGGGACATATGCAGCCAAGGAAGGGTTTGAACCTATTACAGCCAAGGACGGATTTGAAGCATTGGACCTGTTTCGGAAAACAAGTCCGGCAGTGATTCTGCTGGATGTGATGATGCCGGGAATGGACGGATATCGTGTCTGCGAAAGGATCCGTTCAGAGTCGGATGTACCGATCATTCTGATCACGGCCAAAGGGGAAGACTATGAGCGGGTTATGGGGCTGGACATCGGTGCAGATGATTACATTGTAAAGCCGTTTAATGCCAACGAAGTCATGGCCAGAGTGCGGGCTGTACTTCGTCGTATGGCAAGAGTCGAGCAAAAAGAAGAAAAGAAGATTCTGAGCATCAGCAATCTGACCATTAACATAGAATCCTACAGTGTGTATGTAGGGGCGGAAAAACTGCCTCTTACGAAAAAAGAAGTAGAGACCATGTGGATCCTGGCAGAAAATCCAAGTAAGGTGTTTACCAGAGACAACCTGCTGGACAGCCTGTGGGGCCAGGACTATTTTGGCGACAGCCGTACTGTGGATTCCCACATCAAGAGACTGCGTGCCAAACTGGACAAAGTAGATCACCCGGACTGGGAGATCAAGACCATCTGGGGACTTGGCTACAAACTGGAACTGAATGTATAAGAGGTGTCCATGAAAAAGATATTTTGGCGTGTATTTGTATATTTTGGACTGGTCCTTCTGCTTTTTTCGGTGCTGATCGGTCTTATGTTTACCCGGTTTAACAGCACGAACATTGTAGGTGCTTACAAGCAGCAGTTAGGAGATCTGGCAACCGGTGTGGCCAGCCGCACCAGCAAGGCGGTGTCCAACAAAGAAAACGACACTTTTTCCGATTATCTGGCAGCGGTAGAGGATTTCAGCGATATGCAGAATGTGGATATCTGGGTTGTAAGCAACGAAAAAGCAAAGAATCCACTGGCAGATGATTTTACAAATGTTGACATTGCCCAGGTGACGGTACCGGAAGATACCCGCCAGATCCTGGAGTCGGCCTATCAGGGCAAGAAAAAAACATATACAGATTACGATGACATTTATAAAAACACCATGCTGCATCTGGCGGTGCCCATCCGTGATGCAGGGGGCAATGTGATAGGAGCCGTCGTGGTAACCGGACCTATGGAAATGCAGGAAAACACCATGACCCAGTATGAAAAATACATGGTATTGTGTGTGGCGGTGGGACTGTTTCTTACCTTGATCCTTGCGGTTGTATTTTCCAGGATGCTGGTGCGGCCCATCATCAAGATCAAAGAGGCGGCACTGGTGCTGGCGGCAGGCGAGTATGGCAAAAAGACCGGCGTAACAAGACGGGACGAATTAGGTTCGCTGGCGGAAAGCATGGATACGCTGTCAGACCGGCTGGTGGAGGCAGAAGAATACCAGAAAGCGGTGGAGCAGAACCGGAGGGACTTTTTCTCAAATGTGTCTCATGAACTCCGGACGCCGATCGCTGTGGTAAAAGGATATGTGGATACTATGGCAGATGGCGTGGTGACAGACGAGGAAAAGAAGAAGGAATTTTTAGGCCGTATCCAGAGAGAATGTAATGGTATGGAGCGGCTGGTTTCAGATCTTTTGATTCTGTCCAGAATGCAGAATCCGGATTATCAGCTGGAAATGGAAGTACTGAATGTCATTGCAGTGGCCCAGGATGCCATGAGAGGAATCCGTATATTGATGGCAGAAAAACAGATGCAGGGATCGGTGGATTTTGAGGATGCCTGCTCCCTGATAAAAGGTGATTATGACCGGATCCGCCAGGTGTTTACGATTCTTTTACAAAACGCTGTGAAGTATGGAGAAAAAGGCACCGAAATCCATGTATATATCAAACGGCAGGAGCATACAATTATAGCAGAAGTAACGGATCATGGCAGTGTGATCCCGGAAGAAGAATGGGATCAGGTGTTTGAGAAGTTTTACCGGGCCAGTAACCATGGAGGAAAGGAAGGCTCCGGACTGGGGCTGGTGGTGGCCAACAATATTATCAAGCGTCATGGCGGCCGGATCTCGGTAACCAGCAGTGAAGAGGCAGGTACCTGCTTCCGGATCGAACTGCCGGAAACTTCTGAAAATATGTCTTGATAAATCGGCATAAAAACAGTATACTAAAAGTATGAAAATCGTATCCTGAAATGTTCGATAACTTTTGAATTTTTGAACCTACAATACTTTAAACGGGATTCTTATATTCGACTTTGGATGTCGGGCCGTCACTGCCTGCATTGGCGGGTACATGGCGACATGCAACGGAAGGCTGAAGAAGTTCGTGCGGTTGCCCACCTAGCAATAGCTAGGAGTCAAAAATCAAGAGCCGGCATTTTGGGACTTATACGAATGAATTGGGGCAGCGTAGGCGGCCCCTTTTTTTACTTTATTAGGATGCTTCTCGTTTCCTATAAAATAAAACATGCTCCGCGAGGCAGCAACAGAATGAAAGAAATGGGGATTATATTGTGAAAGATGGTTTTGTGAAGGCAGCCGTGTCGACACCGGAACTGCGTGTGGCAGACTGCCTTTTTAACGAAAAAAAAATAAAAGAAAAAGCAGAAAAACTGGCAGAAAAAGGTGCCAGGCTTATTGTGTTTCCAGAGTTTGCACTGACAGGATATACCTGTCAGGATCTTTTTTTGCAGGATACATTGTTAGACGGTGCTACAGAGGCATTAAAGCAGCTGGCTGTGGATACAGCCGGTATAAAAGCTGTGGTCGTAGTGGGGCTGCCACTGGAGATGCAGGGACGGCTTTATAATGTGGCGGCTGTACTGAATCAGGGAAAAATCCTTGGATTTGTGCCAAAAAGCCATATGCCAAATTATGGAGAATTTTATGAGGCCAGACAGTTTGCGCCGTGGAAGGGTGAGAACACAACATACCGTTTTCAGGATGGCACAGAAGTTCCTTTTGGTACAAAGATCATTTTTGAAAACAGAGAAATGAGAGAGTTTACTTTTGCCATTGAGTTGTGCGAAGATCTGTGGGTGCCGCAGCCCCCATCGGGAGAACATGCCATGGCGGGAGCACACCTGATCGTAAATCTCTCTGCCAGTGATGAACTGACCGGAAAGGCGTCCTACCGGCGTGATCTGGTGAAAAACCAGTCGGCCAGAACCCTTAGCGGCTATCTGTATGCGGATGCCGGAGAAGGGGAATCTACGCAGGATATGGTCTTTGGCGGACACAATCTGATTGTGGAAAACGGAACCATATTGGAGGAATGTCAGCCTTTTGCCACGGAACAGGATCTGATAACAGAACTGGATGTGAAACGGCTGAAAAATGAAAGAAGACGGATGTCTACTTTTTCCCTGGAACCAAGAGCGGATTATGAGAGAGTTTATTTTGATACGGGAGCCTGTGAGGAAACGGTCCTTACAAGAACTTTTGAGAAAACACCTTTTGTCCCATCCGGAGAAGCGGCCAGACAGAAACGATGCGAAGAAATTCTGGCGATCCAGTCTATGGGACTGGCCAAGAGACTTCGGCATACAGGGTGCAAAAATGCCGTGATCGGTTTGTCAGGAGGGTTAGATTCTACCCTGGCACTTTTGGTCACCGTAAGGGCTTTTGACCGGCTGGGCCTTGACCGAAAGGGAATCTGGTGTGTGACGATGCCGTGTTTTGGCACCACCAGCCGCACCTACGACAATGCTGTATCCCTGGCAAAAGAGTTGGGTGCCACCCTGAAGGAAATCCGGATCGAGGAAGCAGTACAGATTCATTTCCGGGATATCGGCCATGATCCACAGGTGCAGGATGTTACCTACGAAAACGGACAGGCAAGAGAGCGTACCCAGATTCTGATGGATGTAGCCAATCAGGCAGGAGGCATGGTGATCGGAACCGGCGACATGTCTGAACTGGCGCTGGGCTGGGCTACTTACAACGGGGATCATATGTCTATGTATGGGGTAAACTGCTCCATTCCAAAGACGCTGGTAAGATATCTGGTGCGTTATTATGCGGATATGGCGGAAAATGAGAAGTTAAAAAAGGTACTCTATGATGTGTTGGATACGCCGGTGAGTCCGGAACTTCTGCCGCCAAAAGAAGGAGAGATCGCCCAGAAAACAGAAGATATTGTGGGACCTTACGAACTCCATGATTTCTTCCTCTATTATGTGCTCCGATGCGGTTTTACACCGGAGAAAATATTCAGACTGGCAGTATATACATTTGAAGGAGAATATGACAAAGAAACCATCTACAAATGGCTGTACACATTCTGCCATCGGTTTTTCCGACAGCAGTTTAAGCGTTCCTGTCTGCCGGACGGACCGAAGGTGGGAACCGTATCCGTGTCACCGAGAGGGGATCTGCGGATGCCCAGTGATGCCAGTGATGATTTGTGGAAACAGAGCTTAGACCGGATTCGTCAAAGCCTGGTTTAAGGCCGTTTTTACACCTTGTATCAGGAGAGTTTCGGTAAACTTTCCTTTGTCGGAAAGCTGGATCTCGTCCGGAGATTTGCCATCTACCAGTTCTTTTTCAATGGATTCCATGGAAGGAGAAAGAAGAGGATACATGGTCTGCACGGAACTTTCCAGGTTGACCAAAGTGACCGATTTGATCTGGTCGGAATCCGTTACCAGTTCAATGTTCAGCGTGGTATCACCCAGAGAAACCTGGGAGTGATAGACGCCAGGCTGGTATAAGGATCCGGTTGAGGCATCGGATGATTTGTCTTTTTTACCGGATGGAGTGAACATAATGATAAGCAGGACGATCAAAAGGATGAGAAATCCTGCGAAAATGGCTGTATAGATCAGTTCTTTCATCTGTAACACGACGATTTTCGTTTTTGCCATAGGGCAAGCCTCCTTAGGGGGATTTTTGTTGCTTAATATCATTGTATGCTGCCTTGTTACAAGGTAGACCAAAGGGAAGGGGAAATTATGTCTTTACAGTTTATTACGGGGGCTTGCGGCAGTGGCAAGAGTACATATCTGTGCCGGAGCATCTGTCAGGAAGCAAAAAAACATATTGATAAAAATTATATTATCCTGGTGCCGGATCAGTTTACTTTGGAAACCCAGAAAAACATGGTGGAATTCAGCGGCGGTCAGGGAATTTTGAATATTGATGTACTCAGTTTTCACAGGCTGGCGTACCGGGTGCTGGAAGAGATGCCGGTGCACCGCAGGACCGTATTGGAAGATATGGGAAAAATGATGCTTTTGCGTAAGGTGTTTGCTGAGGAAAAGAAGAACCTGGTTTATTTCAAGAGAGGATTGAATAAACCGGGCTTTTTGGATGAATGTAAATCCTTTTTCTGTGAGTTGATGCAGTATGCCATAACAGAGGAGGATTTTTCTGATTTGTTCGGGCAGTTTGAAAAGGAAAGCCTGATGTCTTATAAAATGCAGGATCTGCAGCTTATTTACCGCCGGTTTATGGAAAAAATGGGGGATTCTTACATGATGGCAGAGGAACTGATCCCCCAGCTGACGGCACTGGTGCCACAGGTGGGATTTTTGAAGGACGCCGTGATCTGTCTGGATGGATTTACCGGATTTACACCGACCCAGTATGATCTTTTGAAAGTGCTGATGAAGGCCGGATCTCAGATGTATGTGACGGTGACAACTGACCGTACCGGCAGACGGAGAGGAGTTTTTTCCCTGAGCCAGCAGGTGATGAAGAAAATGGCAAAACTGGCGGAGGAAACAGGTACAGAGATCCAGCCGGTGGTTACACTGGGACGGGGAGAGGAGAAGGCACCGTTTCGCCAGGAAGAAGGAAGTGAACTGGCTTTTCTTGAGAAAAATATTTTTGCCCACCGTTATGAAACATGGAAAGAAGCACCGGAAGATATTGAGATAAGAGTCTGTAAAAGAGGACAGGATGAGGCAGCCTTTGCCGCCCGTACCATTGACCGTCTGGTGGAGACGGAAGGGTACCAATATGAGGATATTGCGGTGGTAGTAGGCCAGATCAAAGATTATGAGCAGGCTCTTGCCAGGGAATTTCACAGGCTGAACATTCCTTTTTTCATGGACTATAAAAAAAGTATGGGTGCCAATGCACTGGCGGAATATGTGCTGGCACTGCTTGGAATGTACAAAAAAAATATGGACTATGACAGCACCTTCCGGTTCCTGCGCTGTGGTTTGTCGCCCCTCACTACGGAGGAGACAGATCATCTGGACAACTATGTGGTGGCGAAAGGGAAAAAAGGTTACCGCTCCTATGCCCAGGAGTGGAAGTCGCCTCTCCGCTACAGCGATCTTGTGGCGGTGAATGAGGCCAAGGACAAGTTTGTGGCCAGCATAAAGGAATTTTTCCAGGCTCTCAGAGGCGGGAAAAAGACGGTTCGGGAGTTTTCGGGGATTTTGTACCGTCATCTTGTGGAAAATCACATATACCAGAGGGTAAATGGGCTGGCGGAAGAATTTGAGAAAATGGAACAGGCACTGCTTGCCAGAGAATACCACCGGATCTATCGTCTGTTTATGGAACTGCTGGATGAAATGGTAGATCTTCTGGGGGATGAGACGGTGACTTTTTCCGAGTACGAAGAAATCCTGAAGGCCGGCGTGTCGGAAGGGCTGGTAGGATTTACTCCGCCGGAGAAAAACCAGGTGAAGATCGGAGACAGAGAGAGAAGCCGTCTGGGAGATGTAAAGGTGCTGTTCTTTATCGGCGTCACGGATGATGTGATTCCCAAAGGGGCGCAGTCGCCGGGGATTTTGTCCCAGACAGAGCGGGAAAAACTGGAGCAGATGGGAGTGGAACTGGCACCTCAGGGGGAGGAAGCCGCTTCCATGGAACAGTATTATCTGTATCTGACGCTGGCAAAACCCTCACAAAAACTGTATCTGACTTACTGCAAACTGGGGAATGACGGAAGCAGCCGCAGGCCGGCGTATCTTATAAATAAAATACTGGGACTGTTTGAAACATTAAAGGTCCGGGACGAGGAAAAAGAAGAACCAGAAACCTGGCAGATCCTGGGAAGTGACACAGGAAAAGGATATCTTCTGACAAAACTGGCAGCGGGGGATTATGAAAAAGATGACCGGTTCTGGGAACTGGCAGCCTTTTATGCCAGAGAGGAGAGTGAGTGGTGGAAGACCATGATTGACCGTGGCACACCGAAGTATGAAAAAGGGCGGATCTCCAAAGCGGTGGCGGAGCAGCTGTATACCGACAAATTGTTTGGCAGTGTAACCCGCTTTGAGCAGTACGCAAAATGTCCCTTTGCGCACTTTGCCCTGTATGGACTGGGGGTGCGGGAACGGGAGGAATTTGCCGTTAATGCCATGGATTACGGAAATGTATTCCACAAAGCACTGGAGCATGTTTCACACCGGATGGAAAAGGAAAAAAAGGACTGGAATTCTCTTTCACTGGATGAAATCCGGGAGATGGCAAAAGAAGCCATTGATACCGTAAGCCAGGAGTATGAAGAGGGTAAATATTTTCAGAACCACAGGACAAAATACTGTGTAACCCGCATGAAACGGGTGCTGCAGCAGTCCATGGAAGGCATCTGGCATCAGATGCAGCAGGGAGAATTTTTCCAGTATTTTTCAGAGAAGAAATTCCCGGACAAGGACAAGATGGAGAGCACCCATCTGGATCTGGGAGGGGGAAGAGAGATCGTGCTGCACGGGCAGATCGACCGGGTGGATGTATGTTACCGAAAGGATAAACAATTGATCAAGATTGTGGATTACAAAAGTTCGGATCAGCAGTTAAATCTGGGAAAAGTATACTACGGTCTGCAGATCCAGCTCCTTTCTTATATGGCGGCAGCCATGGAGATCATGGATCAGGAAAGCGGCCAGCAGGCAGAACCGGCGGCCATGCTTTATTATACAGTGAAAAAGCCGCAGATCCCATGGAAGCCGGAGACGGACAAACAGCGCAGGGAGAGGATCTTGAAGGAACTGCGGTGCCAGGGATATGTAAATGAAGAGCCCTACATACTGGAAGCTCTGGATGAGAGTTTGTCGGATGGCGAAGAATTGACGCCTATGGCGTCGTCCCAGGTGGTGCCGGTCAGGGTCAAGCGGGACCGGAATTTTTACAGTGATTCCAAGGTCCTCAGTACAGAGCAGTTTGAGATCCTTATGGAACATACGAAAAAGAAACTGATGCAGTATGGCAAAGAAATTTACGAGGGTGCCTGTGGGCGTATACCATATGAAATGAAGCAGGAAAATGGCTGTATGTACTGCCATCTGAAAGGTGTCTGCGGCATGGATGGAAGCAGAGAAAATGATCTGGAAGTCCGTAAATTAGATGAATTAAAAGAAGATGAAGTGTGGAGGTTGCTGGATGGGTCAGACAAATTGGACGAGTGAGCAGAGAGAAATCATTGATGCCAGAAATGAGAATATTCTGGTGTCGGCGGCAGCAGGATCCGGTAAAACCACGGTGCTAGTGGAGCGGATCTTTCAGAGAATGACAGACCCGGTGAACCCGGTAGGGATTGACCGGTTTGTTGTGGTGACATTTACCAATCTGGCAGCGGCGCAGATGAAGGACCGGCTGCGGAGGCGTATCGATGAAGAACTGGCGGCCCACCCGGATAATGAATATCTGGCCAGACAGTCAGTGCTGGTTTCCCAGGCCCATATATGTACTGTTCACAGTTTCTGTGGTTTTGTCATCAAAAATTATTTCCACCGCATCGGCCTGGATCCGGCGTACCGCCAGGGCAACGAAGCGGAACTGAAAATGTTGAAAAAGGATGTGCTGGAAGATCTTCTGGAAGAGGAATATGAAAAGGAACAGCCGGATTTTATGGAACTGGCGTCTATGGATCTTTTTAATAAAAACGATCAGGGGCTGGAGGATATGATCCTTGCGGTGTATGACAGTGCCATGAGCGAGCCTTTTCCGAAGGACTGGCTGAAAAAAGCGGAGGATCTTCTGCAGGTGGAGACAGAGGAACAGTGGAATGATCACCCGGTGGTGCAGTGGGTTTTGACAAATTGCCGTTATATGGCGGAGGCACTGGATCAGGAGGTGGATTCTCTGTTGGATCTGTGTGATGAGCCCGGGGGACCTTATATGTACCGCCCGTGTATGGAAGGACTGAAAGACATTCTTTCTTCTCTGATGCAGGCCCGGACCTGCGGAGAATGGCAGGATGTGGTGGAAGGAATTTCCTTTGGAAGACTTTCTTCTAAAAAAGATGAGGATGTGTCGGGGGAAGCCAGAGAGTGGGTCAAGAAAAGGTACGACGCCTGTAAGAAAAAGATCCAGTCTTATGCCCAGATGTTTTTCTTTCAGCCGGAACCGGAGCACAGAGCGGACTTAAAGCAGACTGGAGGGAAGATCAGCGGTCTGCTTCGCCTTACCAGAGAATTTATGGAACGTTATGGTGAGACAAAAAGAGACCGGGGAATCATGGACTATGATGATCTGGAGCAGTTTGCCCTGAAGATCCTGCTGCGGTGGGATGAAGAGAAGCAGGTCTATGTGAGGACCGAGGCAGCCGGAGAACTGGCAGAATACTTTGAAGAGGTCATGATCGATGAATACCAGGACAGTAACCGGGTACAGGAAACCCTTCTTACCAGCATTTCCAGACAGGGGTTAGCATCCTATGCGTCCAATCTGTTTATGGTAGGAGATGTGAAACAAAGTATTTACCGGTTCCGAAATGCCTGTCCGGAACTGTTTGTAGAAAAAATGGACGCTTATCATGGAGAACAGGCGGCGGGACACCGGATAGACCTTCATTATAACTTCCGAAGCCGGGATACGGTGCTGCAAAGCTGCAATCAGGTCTTTGAAGATGTGATGCATCGGGACATCGGAGGCGTGGAGTATGATCTGGATGCCAGGCTGGTGCCGGGAGCGTCTTTTAAACCACCGGAAAAAGGGCGTTTTGCCGGAAAGACTAAAGTGATGCTGGGACTGACCGGGACCAAAGAAGGAGTGGCACTGAAGAGAGAAGATGAAGGGTATCTGGCACTTCGATATATTCAGGATATAATGAATCCCCAGGATCCTATGCAGGTCATTGACAAAGAAAACAGCTACAGACCGGCAGAGTACCGGGATATCGTGATTCTTATGCGAAGTATCCGAAAAGACGGACAGAAGGTATATGATATATTGACGGAACATGGGATTCCGGTAGTAATGGAACATGACCAGGGATTTTTTGACACCAGAGAGATACAGATTCTGTACCAGATGATGCAGGTCATTGACAATCCACTGGTGGATATGCCGTTGGCAGGGGTTCTGATGAGCCCGGCCTTTGACTTTACGGAGGAAGAAATGGCAAAAATCCGCCTCCGGCACAAAGACTGCGGCTTTTATGATGCAATGAGGCAGTACGATGAGGCGGATGGGGTATATGAGCATATCCAGCAGTTTCTGGATGTGCTGTCCAGACTCCGGAGCAAGGTTACCTATGCTTCTACCGCTGAGATCCTGCAGGATATCTACGATGAAACCGGGATTTATGACAAGATCCGCACGATGCCCCAGGGAATACAGAGGGTTGCCAATATGGATTACCTTATGGAACAGGCCCGTGCTTATGATGAGGTGACTTACCGGGGACTGCACCAGTTTGTCCGTTATATAGAGCAGTTCCGCCGGCAGCAGGAAGATCTGGGAGAAGTAAATCTGTTTGGCCAGGAAGAAAATGCCGTGCGGATCATGACCATTCATAAAAGCAAGGGACTGGAGTTTCCGGTCTGCATTCTCATGGGACTGGGGAAAACATTAAAAGTGCCGGACAGAAAGGCCGTTCGTACGGATTCCGAGTTTGGCATCAGTATCCAGGCAGAAGATCCGGAGATTTCCACCATAAAAAACACTTTTATGTTCCAGGCTATGGGACATAAAAACCAGATGGAAAGTCTGGGAGAGGAATTGAGGATTTTGTATGTGGCCATGACCCGTGCCAAGGAGCAGTTGTGCATGACCGGTATGGTCAGTTCTCTGGAGGAAATGGGGCTGGATTACAACAGCCGCAGTGAGATGAACCATTATTGCGACATGGTGCTGCCGGCGGTGTACCGCAGAGGAGATCTCTTTGATCTGGAGGTACTGGAATGGCAGGATCTGGTGCTGGAAGAGGCCAGCCAGCAAAAAGAGGTAGACAGAGAGAAAGACAGGCTTTATAATTTTGACACAAGTAAGGTCTACAATGTTTCCATGCATGAGATATTAGAACTGCGTAAAACTGTCAGGGAAGAAAAAGAAGTGCTGCCGGTGAAAGTATCGGTGTCCGAACTGAAAGAAAAATCCATGGAAGAACTGGATATGGAAGAGTTTCACATTCTGTCAGCCCAGGAGGAACCGGACGAAGAGCCGGTACCATCCTTTATGGGAGGCGGAAAGGAAAAAAGAGAAAATGCCGGTGCTGCCTATGGAACTGTCTGGCATCAGGTTATGGCATTTCTGGATTTTTCTCATGTGGCATCACGCAGGGAGATACGAGAATCGCTGGAACAGGTTGTACAGGCCGGTCATGTGAGAAGAGAGGATCTGGCTGTGATCCAGGTATCCCGTCTGGAGCAGTTTTTCCAGTCGGAGCTTGGAAAACAGATGTGTCTGGCTTATGAGGATGGCAGACTGCACCGGGAGCAGCCTTTTGTTACCAGCCGTCCGGCGAAGGAAGTGCTGGCGGATTCGGGCAGCGAGGAAGCGGTGCTGATCCAGGGAATCATAGATGGATATTATTTTACAGAAGATGGCATTGTTTTGATGGATTATAAAACAGACCGGATCCAGCCCGGAAAGGAACAGGATCTGGCAGACCGTTACCGGACCCAGATGGCGGTGTATCGTCAGGCGTTACAGGACAACACGGGCCGGCCGGTAATAAAAACCGTATTGTATTCTTTTTCCCTGGGAAAAGAAGTAGAGTTGGAATTTTAGAGGATGTGAAAGAGCATGTATCAGGAATTTGCCCATATGTATGATGAGATGATGGATGAGATTCCCTATGAAAAATGGTTTGAGTGTGTCCGTGATTATCTGGAAGTGCAAGGTTACGAAAAGGACAGCAAGGTATGTGAACTGGGGTGCGGTACAGGTACTCTGACCCGGATGTTTCATCAGGCGGGATACGACATTATGGGAGTGGATCTCTCAGAAGAAATGTTGATGGAAGCCAGAGAAAAGTGTCCGGATGTGATGCTGGTGCAGCAGGATATAACAAAACTGCGGCTGATCGAACCAGTGGATGTGATGATTGCTTTGTGCGATACCATGAACTATCTCACGGAGCCTGAGTTACTGCAGCAGGCGTTTCACAGCGTCCGCCGTTATCTGACCAGGGATGGGATTTTTATCTTTGACCTGAAGACAGAGTACTGTTTTCAACAGATCCTGGGAGACCAGACCCGGGTGGAGGAAGGAACGGATTATTATTCTGTCTGGGAAAATACATATTTTCCGGAAGAAAAGATAAATCAGTATGTGCTGAATCTTTTTGAAGAAAAGGAAAACGGTCTGTATGAACGCAGTGAGGAAGTGCATCACCAGCGGGCGTACGAAAGACAGGAGATAGAAAAGATGCTGTCACAGGCAGGGCTTGTGATGAAGCAGTGGCTTGGGCCGGAGTTTAAGCCACACAAAGATGACAAGGTTGAACGGATTTATGTAGTTGCTGTCCGGAAAGAGAGGGAAAATATCAATGAAGAGTAGAAAAGGAATCTGGATTTTATGGATCGTAGTGTGTGTGCTGGCCGGATGTATGTGCCTGAATCAGGATCATTCGGACGCGGCGTCAGCTACCGGTGTAGTAACGGCCGCATCCCTGAATGTGAGAAGCGGTGCCGGAACCAATTACAGTGTCGTGAACACCCTGGCCAAGGGCACCAAGGTCACCGTGCTGAATACAGCCGACGGCTGGTATGAGATCGAGGCAACAGTAAATAACGAAAAGATCACAGGCTATGTGTCCGCTACCTACATTGCTATGGATTCGGCAGCTACCCCGACCCCGACGGCCGTGCCTACCGAAGCACCGACCCCGGCGCCTACTGTATATTACCGTCTTGAAACTACCACCAATCCTATCTCTGTGGCAGCCAGGATCCGGGTAAAGACGAAAGTATATAAAAACAAAAAATATTCTTATTACAAAGTATCAAAGCGGAAAGTAACTTTGAACAAAAACAAGAAAGTAACAATCTTAGGGGAGTCCAGAGTCAAAGGGGTAAAATGGCTCAAGATCCGTTTTACATATAAAAAGAAAAAGAGAACCGCTTATATACCGGAATATTATGCGACCATGACATTGAAAACAAAGCCGACGGCCAAGGTAAACAGTCTGAAAAAAAGTATCAAACTGTATAAAAAAGCTAAATCCGGCAGTACTGTTGTAAAGTCAAGAAAGAAAAAAGTAACTTTGAAAAAGAACACGGCAGTTACTATTTTGTCCAATAAAGTAGTAAAGAAGAAAAAATGGTACCGCATCAGTGCTAAGTATAAAAATAAAACCGTAAAGGGATGGACTTTGTCCAAGTACATAACTCTCACCAAGCCGGTAGTGCAGAAAAAAGTAAAGGTAGTGGCTTTGTCTGAGGCGGATTTTGAAAAGAGTATGACAGCCCAGGGATTTCCGGAATCCTACAAACCGTATCTGCGTGCCCTTCACCAGAAATATCCGTACTGGCAGTTTAAGGCATTTAAGACGGGAGTGAAGTTCCAGGATGCCCTGACAGCAGAAAGCAAACTGGGAGAAAATCTTATTTCCAACAGCAAATCCGAGGCATGGAAATCTAAAGAAGCCGGTGCCTACGACAGTGCCACCGGTACCTGGAAAGTCTTTGACGGAAGCACCTGGGTGGCCGCGTCCAAAGAAGCCATTGCGTATTATATGGACCCGAGAAACTTCCTGAACGACCGGACGGTCTTTATGTTTGAAAGTCTGGAATACCAGCCGGAATATCAGACGGCGGCAGGAGTTAACAAGATCCTCAGCAATACACCATTTTACGGTAAATCCTTTAGTTATGTAGACACAACGGACAACAAGACAAACCGCAGTATTACTTATACCAATGCTTTTTTGGCGGCGGCAAAGATCAACGGAGTCAGTCCGTACCATCTGGCATCCCGTGTGAAGCAGGAAGTTGTTACCAGTGCTACGACTACCAGTATTGCTGTGACAGGAACCAATTCCTCCTATCCGGGCATCTTTAACTTTTATAACATTGGTGCCACCAGCGGAAGCAACCCGGCAGTAAATGGCCTGAAGTGGGCCAGCAGTGGAACGACTTATCTGCGGCCATGGACCGACCGATACCGTTCCATCGTGGGAGGAGCCCAGTATATCGGACAAAGTTACATTCAGAAAGGACAGAATACCGGATATCTGGAGAAGTTTAACCTGACGGCCAACAGCCGTTACAGCCACCAGTATATGACCAATGTGGAGGCAGCCTATTCCGAGGCGATTAAGACGAAAAATGCGTATGCCGGACTGATGGACGCATCCAGTATTGTGTTCTCAATCCCGGTCTTTACAGAAATGCCGTCTTCTCCATGTGCGGCGCCACAATAGGAGGGAATGTATGAATAAGAAACAGTTTTCCGGCAAAAGAGTCTTGACTATCATGGCTCTTTTGCTGTTTGTGATTTTGGCGTGGAACGAAAAAAGTGTACCGGTTCAGGCAGAAAGCGGAACCATTACATTTTCTACCGCCAGTCAGCAGGTAAAAAAAGGAGCCAAGGTGGTAGTGGTCTGTCAGATCATCGCTGCCTCCGAGTTTATGGACGCAGAGTTTGTCATCGACTATGACTCAGAGTATCTCCAGTTTGTGAAAGGTGGCAGCAAAGTACGGGCTTCAGGCAGTACCCTGGTGGTTTCTTCTACCGGAAACACTACCGCCACTACGAAAAAGACATTTGCTCTGGAGTTTGTAGCACTAAAAAAAGGAACGACGGACCTTTCTTTGTCCTCTACCGCCAGCGTAACGGATGCCGACGGAAACGCTTTTTCCATCTCCAGCAACCGTCTCACTTTGCAGATCGTGAAAAAAACAGCGGTCCAGAAGACGGCACCGCCGAAAGTTACCCAGGCACCGGTAGTAACACCGGCACCGGTTCTCAGCAATAAAAATAAACTGGTGTCTTTGAAGACCACAGCCCTTAGTATCACGCCGGCTTTTGATCCGGACACTACCGAATATAATGCTACGGTGGACAGTAACACGGACATTTTGTATACCAGTTACCAGACTGAGCAGGAAAAAGCCATTGTTACCGTGACAGGCAACGAAGATCTGCAGACGGGAAACAACGAAGTGAAGATCCAAGTGACAGCAGAAAACGGCGAGCAGAAGCTTTACCGGATCCAGGTGAAAAAGGAAACGAAAGAAGAGACAGAACAGCGGGAGAAAAAACAGAATGAAGCAAAGGATACGGCAGATATTTCTTTTTCCATCCGCAAAAATAACGACAAGATCCTGCTTTCTAATCAGTATGAATTTGAGGTATTAGACCCTTCCGGAGCAGAGAATGTACCGGCAGGCTATGTGCTTTCCAATATCGAACTGGAGGGGATCACCGTTCCTGCCTATACCATAGAAAATGATCTGGATGGCAACTACCTTCTGCTGTATCTCAAGGGACCATCCGGCAAGCCGTATCTGTACCAGTACGACAGACAGGAAAAGACGCTGCAGCGTTATACCGGCAGTATGACAGAGAAGGTGAACCGGGGAACTACGGAGCAGAGAGGCGCTGTTAATTTTAATAACTACGTGATGGTGGTGATCCTGATTGTACTGGTGGTGGTGATCCTGGTACTTTTGATCGCCATGTTAAAAATGGCCATCCGACGTAAAGAAGAAAAAAACAAGGGAGATTACCTTGATTTTTAATAGTATATTTGTTACACTTTCGATAGAACACACAAAGGCGAAGACAGGAAGGAGGGATTCCCTTGTATATTTCCATTGATTTTGACAGCAATGAAGCGTTGTATATCCAGCTTCGCAACCAGATCATCCTGGCGATTGTGCGGCAGGATCTTACCCAGGGGCAGAATCTCCCTTCTGTGCGTGATATGGCAGAACAGATCGGGATCAATATGCACACGGTGAATAAAGCATATTCCGTGCTGCGGCAGGAAGGCTATGTACAGCTGGACCATCGCAAAGGAGCCATGGTGTCGGTGGATATGGACAAAGTGAAGGCCATGGTAGAGTTGGATGAGACATTGCAGCTTGTACTAGCCAGAGCTATGTGCAAGCAGGTAAACCGGGAAGAAGTCCATGAACTGGTGGATCAGATCTATGACCAATATGAGGAATGCAGGAGGAAGTAATTCATGAAGAGAAACTATACAGAGCAGGCGGAAAAGGCCATTAGCAAGGCATCCAGGTATGCTGCTAAGATGGGCCGCTCTGTCATTGGAACAGAGCATCTTCTGTATGGACTGGCGGCAGTATCCGGTATGGCGAGCCGTATTTTGAAAGAAAATGATATAGATAAAAAAGATATTGAGTTTACTATAGAGAACTATTGTGGAGGACCATCGGATGTGCTGGACCGTCCCAAGGGAGAATTATCCCCCAAATTAGAGGAACTTTTGCTCCAAAGCGAGGCAGAGGCAAAACGGTATTCATCTGAATCCATTGGAACAGAGCATATGCTTTTGGCTGTTCTTAAAGACACTTCCAGTGTGGCATTTCATCTGCTTACCAAGTTGAAAGCCAATGTGCAGAAAATTTTCACGGATATTGTGGTAACACTGGGGGGAGACGCTGTCTCTGCTAAAAATGAACTGGTGGCAAGCCGCGGAAAAAAACGCAGTAAAAATAACAAAACTCCTATGCTGAAACAGTATACAAGAAATCTCAACGAGTATGCCAAAGAGGGAAAATTGGATCCGGTTTTGAATCGTGAAGAAGAGATCGATTCGGTGATTGAGATCCTCAGCAGACGAACTAAGAACAATCCATGTCTCATCGGTGAACCGGGAGTAGGTAAAACTGCCATCGCCGAGGGACTGGCACAGCGTATTGTAGAGGGCGAGGTGCCGGGAACACTGGCAGACAAGCGGGTCCTTACGCTGGATCTGTCGGGCATGGTGGCAGGTTCTAAGTACCGTGGAGAGTTTGAAGAGCGGATCAAACGGGCTATCCGTGAGACCACAGAATGTGGGGATGTCCTTTTGTTTATTGATGAGATCCATACGGTGATTGGAGCCGGCGGAGCCGAAGGGGCCATTGATGCCTCCAATATATTGAAGCCGGCCATGGCCAGAGGCGAGATCCAGGTGATCGGTGCCACCACAAGAGAAGAGTATCGCAAGCATATTGAGAAGGATGCGGCACTGGAGCGCCGTTTTCAGCCGGTGACCATTGAGGAACCTAACGAAGCCCAGACTATCGGTATGTTAAAGGGGCTTCGTTCCCGTTATGAGGAGTATCATGGCGTGAAGATTGATGATGGAGCACTGGAGGCAGCGGTGCGGCTTTCTGTCCGCTACCTGAATGACCGGTATCTGCCGGACAAGGCCATCGACCTCATCGACGAGGCCTGTGCCAGCTACCGTCTGAAAAAGGCAGTAAGTAAAGATAACAAGATCAAGGCATGGGAAAAGCAGAAACAGGAATTATATGATGCCAGAGAAAATGCGTTGATCGCAGGGGATCTGGATCTGGCCAGAGAAGTACGCAGCCAGGAAAAGGCACTGCAGGAAAAACTGGAGAAAGAGTACAAAAAGGAAGCCCGCAGGGAGAAAAAAGCTTCGGATGTAATCAAAGAAGAAGATATTGCACAGATCGTGTCCAAGTGGACTCATATTCCGGTACAGAAGCTGGCAGCAGAAGAGATGCAGCGGCTGAAGGAATTAGAGAACATTCTCCATCAGAGAGTGGTAGGTCAGTCGGAGGCGGTAACGGCAGTAGCCAGAGCCATCCGCCGGGGCCGAGTGGGTCTGAAGGATCCGAAACGCCCGATCGGTTCTTTCCTGTTCTTAGGACCTACCGGTGTGGGAAAAACCGAACTTAGTAAAGCACTGGCAGAGGCGGTATTTGGATCAGAGAAAGATATGATCCGGGTAGATATGTCGGAGTATATGGAAAAGGCCAGCGTCTCCAAGATGATCGGATCCCCGCCGGGATATGTAGGATATGAAGAGGGCGGACAACTTAGTGAAAAGGTGAGAAGAAAGCCGTATTCCGTGCTTTTGTTTGATGAGATTGAGAAGGCACATCCGGATGTGTTTAACATGCTTTTACAGGTGTTGGAAGATGGACATATTACCGATGCTCAGGGACGAAGGGTAGATTTTAAAAACACCATTATTATCATGACTTCCAATGCCGGAGCCAGCCGGATCATTTCCCCGAAGACACTGGGATTTGGCCAGGAGACCAGCGAGGAAGAAAACCACAAAAAAATGAAGGCGGGTGTTATGGAAGAAGTACGGCACATTTTTAAGCCGGAATTTATCAACCGTGTGGATGAGATGATCGTATTCCATGCTCTGAACAAAGACCACATCCACCAGATCACACAGATTATGATCCAGGGCTTTGTGAAGCGTGTCAAAGAGCAGATGGATATGGATCTGACGGTGACAGAAGAAGTCGTTGATTTTATCGCAAAAAAAGGTTTTGACAAGGATTATGGTGCCCGGCCGATCCGCCGTGCCATGCAGACAGAACTGGAAGATGTGCTGGCAGAATCGGTTATAGTCGGCGAGGTGCGCATGGGAGATGCGGTGGAAGCTGTACTTGAAAAAGACGGGGAAAAAGAGCGGGTGGTTACGAAAAAATTCACAAAAAATGTATAGCAAATTACAGGCAGTTATTGTATACTTGTAAGTAAGAAAACAGAACTTTTTCACTGCAGGGGCAGGGGAGAAGATACCGTGTAAATGACGAAGGAGGACATTATAATGAGCGTTGTAGAAGAGTTGATCCGCAAAGAGGATAATGGAACACTGAGTTTTGGCAATTATTTGCTGGACACAAAGACAAAGAAAGCAGATTTTCCATTTGAGGGAGCCTCTTACAAGATTAAGACTTTTAATGAGATTACACGATTGGAGAAGAACGGAACTATGGTATATGAGTCAGTTCCGGGATCTGCTGTTACGAATTTCAGAGGCAACAAAGAAGTAGCTGAATTTGAGGTGGAAGCAGCAGGGGACATTAGTTTTACTCTGGAGATGGAACCTTCTACCGAGTATAAATTGGTAGTAAATGGTGTATCTGCAGGACGCATCCCGACGAATCTGGGAGGCAAGCTGAATGCAAGCCTGGAATTGGACGAGGGAAGCAAGGCAAGCGTCAAGGTAATCAAGTGCTAAAAATTTTGTAATATTATGTCGGGGGCACCGGTGCAGGATTGGCCGGTGCTCCCATTACTTATATAGGGGGACTAGAATGGCAAAAGAAAAGACAATTTTTTTCTGTAAGGAATGTGGAACGGAGGTTTCCAAGTGGCAGGGGCAGTGTCCCGGATGCCACCAGTGGAACACGCTGGTAGAGGCTTTGTCGGTTACCGGCGGAAAAAAGGCGGTCCGCAGCCGGGGGACGGCACTGTCGGATAACCGGCCGGAGAAGATCAACGAGATCGAGACCCAGCAGGAGACGAGAAGAGAGACCGGCATGAAGGAGCTGGACCGGGTGTTAGGCGGCGGTATCGTGCCGGGATCACTGATTCTGGTAGGCGGCGATCCGGGAATCGGCAAGTCCACATTGCTTTTGCAGACCTGTCGTCTTCTGTCCCAAAAAGAAGAAAAAGTATTGTATGTGTCGGGAGAAGAATCCGCCAGACAGATCAAGATGCGTGCTGAGCGGATCGGTGATTTTACAGATTCTTTGTACCTGCTGTCGGAGACTTCTATGGGAAGTATTCTCCGCTGGGTGGATGAAGTACAGCCAACCGTTATGGTAGTAGATTCCATCCAGACTATTATGGAGGACAGTATAGATGGGGCACCGGGAAGCGTCAGTCAGGTCCGGGAGATCACATCTACTTTGCTGCATCTGGCCAAAAGTAAAAATATTGCTATTTTTATCGTGGGGCATGTGACCAAGGAAGGAAATGTGGCCGGTCCCAGGATGCTAGAGCACATGGTGGACACGGTACTGTATTTTGAGGGGGACAAAACCGCTATGTACCGGATGCTCCGAGGGGTAAAAAACCGTTTTGGTTCCACCAACGAAGTAGGTGTATTTGAAATGAGAAACCAGGGGCTGGTAGAGGTCCCTAATCCGTCCCAGTATCTGATGCAGGGGCGGCTGGAGAATGAAGCCGGTTCAGTAGTGGTGTGCACCATGGAAGGCAGCAGACCATTTTTGATCGAGGTGCAGGCGCTGGTGTGTCAGACCAGTTTCCCTATGCCAAGGCGAACGGCGGTAGGAACGGATTATAACCGGGTGAACCTTTTGATGGCAGTGCTGGAAAAACGAATGGGACTGCATCTGGGAACCTGTGATGCTTATGTGAATGTGGCAGGAGGCATGCGGATCGTGGAACCGGCACTGGACCTGGCGCTGGTGGCAGCTTTGATCTCCAGTCATTACGGACGGAGTCTGGATGCCCACACGGTTTTGTTTGGAGAAGTGGGCCTGGTAGGAGAAGTCCGGGCGGTGTCCCAGGCGGAACGGCGGGTGCAGGAGGCACTGAAAACCGGTTATACCACGATTATTTTGCCGGAGGCCAACCGCCAGGCCATTGTAAAGGCCGGGACTGTTCCACTGGAGGGTGTGAAACTGGTTGGGATAAAGCATATTCGGGATCTTACGATCTGATACCAATAAAGGAGAGTGTTTGATATGACAAGAAGAGAGCAGGCAATGGCTTATTTTAAGCAGGGATTTAACTGCAGCCAGTCGGTGCTGCGGGCTTACAGCGATCTGTTTGATATGCCGGAGGATGAACTGATGAAAGCAGGGCAGTCCTTTGGCGGCGGCATGGGACGGCTGCGGCTGGTGTGCGGTGCCGTGTCCGGTATGTTTATGGTGGCAGGTGCCCTGACGGGTAGTGCTGACCCGTCTGACCGGGAATCCAAGAAAAATAACTATGATGTGGTGCAGAAACTGGCGGCTCAGTTTGAAGAGGAAAACGGCAGTCTGATCTGTGGCCAGCTTCTGGGACTGGATGGAGATGTGTCCAAGGTACATCCTAAATATGCAGAGGGAACGGCACCGGAGCCGAGAACCCAAGAGTACTACAAGAAGAGACCATGTATCGAACTGGTAGGTCAGGTGTGTGACATACTGGATTCTTATTTTGGAGAAAAAATTCAGGAGGAAACAAAGGAATGAAGTTAGGAGCATTGGCATCTAAGATTGCAGGTGCGCTGATTAGTTTGTATAGTTTTATTGTTATGTTGTACGCAGTCATGTACATTATCGTGATGGATACATTTTGGCCGTTTGTCATTGCGGCCATTCTGGTATGTCCATTCTGGTTCTGGGCCGTGGACAAAAAATGGCTTCATGAAAGGAAAGTAGCACGGTGGCTGATCCGTCTGGGAACATTGGTGGCAGGGTGCCTTATCTTCACTCTGGGTCATCAGTTTTACCCATATTATCGTTATATGACGGTGATGGCTACAGAAAATGTGAGAGTGTACTTTGAGGACCACAAAAAGGATCTTACCCAGTCCGGTACAGACAAAGCAGAGTTTGTAGAGGCTGTGGATCTGCAGCGGGCAGATGGCAAACCGGAAAAAGAAGGGGACGACATTGAATATTATGTAATAACGGCCAAGGCAAAATATAAAGATACAGCCACCGGAAAGACAGAGGAAAGTAAGGAGATCCGCTTGCTGTTTGACCGGTGGAGCGGCCATTTCTTCGAGAATATGAAGAAGATGCAGCAGTACTGGATCGAGAAAAATTCCAGCGGCTCTGCGGATACAGCCACCGGCAGTGCGGTCAGTGCTTCTGCGATATCAAATTCCAAGGATTCAGACCGGAAAGAGCTGTGCCGCCGATACACATTCTGCAGTGAGAACTGTCGTTACGAAAGCAACAGCAAGGAAGGCAGTGACGAGGGCATTGTAGCCATAGCCACCGGAGGCGGCAAGACAGAATATACTTATGAAAGTCTGGGACTGCCGAAAGACGGCGAGAAATTCCTTTTGTATGTCAGTGCAACGGAAGTGTTTATTTCGGTGGAGAAAAATGACACAGCAACTCTTTGGAGTGTAGCCATCAATGCCGATGGAACGAAAGAAAAACTGGCAGATAAAGCGAAAAAGATCATGGAAGATTCTTTTGGTATCGCTGTGATGTATGGTAATTCCGATGTGATCGCATATTTTGATGCCTCCGGATACTACCGTGAGTATGACAGAAAACAGGGCAAGAGCCTGAAGGTTATGACAGAGGATGGACAGCTTCTCACTTATTATGACGATCCATCCAACGATGATGAGTATATCGGAACGGTAGTTACCGGCAACCGGATCCTCCTGGCAACCAGAAATAAAGAACAGCAGAAAACAGGAACCTACAGCCATGAGTTCTTGAGCGGAAAAGTGGAGAAGAAGTAGGAAAGTCAGGAATGGTAGTACTTGGCTGCTGCTTCTTTGAACTGGACAAAGAGAGGGTAATATACATCTATGATTTCTGAAAAGCTGGCAGCGGCGTAACTGCCGTCGTAATCATGAGCCAGCCGGATGCTCAGACGAAGCATTTGCAGCCAGCGGTCATCTTGAATGAGTTTGTTGGTAAATGCCTGCTGAAGGGTTTCCCGTGGTGAGCCAATGGCAAAATCCAGGATGCCAAGTTTTTTAATTAAAATATCTTTCATGACTTTCCAGGAAATATCGAAAGTCAGACTGAAATTCAAGACGGTTCCTTCCAAAACAAATGCTGCTTTGGGATCAGCCGTCTTACTTTTTTCAAGATTTTGAAGACTTTTGCAAAAGGTGTTGTAGCGGTTAATAAATTTGTTTTCCATATTTTTCTATATCCTCCAATAAATATTTGTTGTGAATTTCATCGTGGTCAAAGATGTCGATTTTGCGCAGGGTGTCAATGGTGGAAAGATCGTATTCCAACTGCATAATGTCATCACATCCATAAACAACAAAGTCAATGTCGCTGGTAGGAGTGGCAGTCCCTGTGGCGAAAGAACCAAAAAGGTCCAGTCGTTTCACGCCATTTTTTTTGCATATTTTAGTTACTTCTATAATCAACTGATCTACAGGCATTACATTCATAAGAAAACCTCCTGATATTGTTATAAATAAAAATATCACAGTATTTGAATGGCGTCAAATGTGGGTATATGATATACTTGAGGAAATAGATTACTTAATAGAAGGAGTACAAGATATGATAACGGGTGAATTAAAGAACAAAATAGACAGTTTGTGGGAGATTTTCTGGACAGGAGGTCTGACGAATCCGCTGGATGTGATTGAGCAGATGACCTACCTTATGTTTATCCATGATCTGGATGAGACGGACAATACCAGAGCAAAGGAAAGTGCCATGCTGGGACTGCCGCACAACAGTATTTTTGCCGGGGAAGTGCAGATCGGTGACAGAGTGGTGGAAGGATCCCAGTTAAAATGGTCGGTTTTTCGGGATTATCCGGCTGAGCGCATGTATGCGGTGGTGCAGGAAATGGTCTTTCCATTTATTAAGAATCTGCACAACAGCAAGGAAAGTGCATATTCCAAATATATGGATGATGCTATTTTCAAACTGCCTACGCCGTTGATGCTGTCCAAGGTGGTGGATGCCATGGACGAGCTTTATGCACAAATGGACAAATTGAAAGAAACGGATGCCAGAGGAGATGTGTACGAGTACCTTTTGTCCAAACTGGCTACAGCAGGAGTAAATGGCCAGTTCCGTACCCCGCGCCATATTATAAAAATGATGGTGGAGATGATGGATCCCAAGGCAGATGATATGATCTGTGATCCAAGCTGCGGTACGGCAGGATTTTTGGTGGAATCCGGGGAATATCTGCATAAGAATAAAAAGGATGAGATCTTTTTTGACAGGGAGAAAAAAGATCATTTCATGAACCATATGTTTTATGGATATGACATGGACCGCACCATGCTCCGTATCGGAGCCATGAATATGATGACTCATGGAGTGGAGAGCCCGACGATCGAGTACCGGGACAGTCTGTCAGACCAGAACCCGGATCAGGACAAGTACACACTGATTCTGGCCAATCCACCTTTTAAGGGCAGCCTGGATGCTGAGATCGTATCGGCAGATCTTTTGAAAAAATGCAAGACAAAGAAAACGGAACTGCTGTTTCTGGCGTTGTTCGTGCGGATGTTAAAGGTAGGCGGCCGCTGTGCCTGTATCGTCCCGGATGGAGTGCTTTTTGGTGCGTCCAAGGCACATAAAGACATCCGTAAGGAACTGGTGGAAAATCAGAAACTGGAGGCGGTGATCTCGATGCCGTCCGGAGTGTTCAAGCCATACGCCGGGGTGTCTACGGCGGTGCTGGTATTTACCAAGACTAACTATGGTGGAACCGATGATGTGTGGTTTTATGATATGCAGGCAGATGGACACAGCCTGGACGATAAGCGGACACCGATGGAAGAAAATGATATTCCGGATATATTGAACCGCTTCCGCCACAGAGAAGACGAAAAAGAGCGGAAAAGAACCGAAAAATCGTTCCTTGTGCCAAAGCAGGAGATCGTGGACAATGCCTATGATCTTTCAATCAACAAGTACAAGGAGATCGAATATATCCCAGTGGAATATCCACCAACATCAGAGATCATGGATGAAATTATGAAACTGGATGCGGAGGCAGCGAAGGAACTGCAGGAACTGAAAAAAATGCTGGGTTTGGATTAAAAATACAGCTGCGAATAAAAGGAAAGGAAAAGCAAATCAATTCGGATTTTGCGAGGTCATTGAAAATAGAATATATGTTTGACATAAGGGCGGTTAAATGTTAGTATGATTGTAGAGAAGGTGCTACCGATAGACGGTTAGCCTTGAAATATTTGTAAGTCAAAAATGACCGCCCAAGTTTATCAGGCCAGGGCGGTTATTTTTGTGCCTTAATCATTGCTCTTAGATCCAACGGAATAACCAAGAGCAAAGCAAGTAATACATAAGCTGATAATGGCTATAAAAAGATCCGTTGTAAGCATAAGCACAAACCTCCTCGACAGATTTCCTAAAAGGATTTCTATGTAAACACAGGCTTAAACTCCTGTGGAGAAGGCTAACCGCCTACCGAATAGGGTAGCACCACTTATATTATAACAAACATATGTTCTGGAATCAATGACTTTGTATGTGAATTTGGGTTGGATTTGTTGGGATGAAGATATATGGAAGAAATAAAACGAGTTCAATTATCTGAAGTAGCTGAATTAATTACCAAAGGTACAACGCCGACAACTATTGGTTTTGAGTTCCAGGAGCAAGGAGTCAATTTTTTAAAGATAGAATGCTTTGATGAAAATGGTGGTTTTATTAAAAGTAAGGTTGGGCACATTTCGGAAGAATGCAATGAAAAATTAAAACGTTCACAATTAAAAGAGGGAGACCTTCTTTTTTCAATTGCTGGTGCTATTGGTCGAGTTGCTATAGTTACAAAAGAAATGTTGCCAGCTAATACAAATCAAGCGTTAGCAATCATAAGAATTGTGAATGAGCAGATATATTTACCATACATAAGACTTATTCTTACATCACCAATAGTTATTGAGCAGTTTGAAAGAAAAAAACAAGGGGTAGCTCAACTGAATTTATCTCTTAAGGATATTAACGAGATTTCAATACCTTTACCAAGTAAAGAAAAACAGATAGAATTGGCAGATTTATTTAAAAAAGTTGTTAATATTATTTATAAAAAAAAGGAAGAGTTATTAGCATTAGATGATCTCGTGAGAGGTCGATTTGTCGAGTTGTTTGGGGATCCGGTGATTAATCCGATGGCATGGGAAAAGCGGCTCCTTAAGGATGTATGTACAAAGTTAAATGACGGTACACATTTCTCGCCAGAGAGTTTTGAAACTGGTAAATACAAGTATGTGACAGCTAAAAATATAAAGGCATCTGGTTTTGATTTTACAAACATTACTTATGTACCAGAAGAGGTTCATAGGGCTATTTACGAAAGATGTAATCCCGAATTAGGAGATGTTTTATACATAAAGGATGGTGCAACTACAGGCATTGCAATGGTTAATACTCTTGAAGAGGAATTTACATTGTTATCGAGTGTTGCTCTATTAAAACAGAATAGAGCAATCATGAATGGGCATTTCTTAACGACACTTCTTAATAACGAAAACATGTATATGGATATTCGAAATAATATGGGGGGTGCTGCAATAACAAGACTAACAGTTGCTAAATTAAATGCAATTAGAGTTATTGTTCCGCCAATCGAACTCCAAAACGAGTTCGCCGATTTCGTCCACCAAATCGACAAATCAAAATTGATAGTTCAGAAAGAATTGGATGAAACTCAATTACTATTTGACAGTTTGATGCAAGAATATTTTGGATAATTGAAATTTGTTTGAGATAGAGGTTCAGTTGAAACCGTGACAATTTGTCACGGTTTCAATTCCGTTGTTACAGGAATGATAGAAGGCGTCATTAAGGCGGAGGAAGATAAATAACAATATTTGTTTGAAGCAGGAGAAGGATGTTGGTATCTTGAAAGGAGATACCAACATGGAAGAAAAGATTGTAGTAGTATTGAATGAGATGGCGGAGTACTTGTCTATTGCGCAGATGAAGAAACTGCAGGAAGTGATAATCAAGACATTTGCGGAAAATGAAGCAAACAAACTGGATATATCTAATGAGGAATTTTTGCAGATGTTTCTGGATGCCAAAAGGATTGAAGGATGCTCTGAGAGAACCATTGAATATTATCGGGCGACAGTGAAACATTTGTTGTCACAGACGAATACAGAAGTGCGCAAAATCACAACGGAGGAAATCCGAGAATATCTTTCGAAATATCAAAAATGGAACAACTGCTCCAATGTAACAATCGACAATGTACGACGAAACATATCCAGTTTCTTTTCGTGGCTGGAAGAGGAAGATTATATTCTGAAAAGCCCGATGAAACGAATACACAAAATCAAAACGAAAACCGTTGTCAAGAGCGTGATCTCAGACGAGGGAATTGAAAAACTGCGGGATAATTGTGTAGAAAAGCGAGACTTGGCGATTATAGATCTTTTGTATTCCACAGGAATTCGTGTGGGAGAACTGGTCAACTTGAACATAGATGATATTGACTTGGAGGGCAGAGAGTGTATTGTTTATGGCAAGGGCGACAAGGAACGGCGAGTTTATTTTGATGCCAAGGCAAAGGTGCATCTGAAGGAGTACATAGATAACCGAACGGACAACAACAAAGCATTATTTGTTACACTGGATGCACCTCATGATCGATTGAAAATCAGTGGTGTTGAGATAAGGCTTCGGAAACTTGGCAGAAAGTTATCTCTTGAAAGAATCCATCCACACAAGTTCCGGCGGTCCATGGCCACCAGAGCGATTGATAAAGGTATGCCAATAGAACAGGTGCAAAAAATTCTCGGGCATTCCCAGATCGATACCACGATGCAGTATGCAATGGTCAATCAAAACAATGTAAAAACGGCACATCAGAAATATTTAGCATGATAACTCTAGGTTTGTTGATTTTTTACTATTGCAAGTTCGGATTTTGCGAGGTCATTGAAAATAGAATATATGTTTGACATAAGGGCGGTTAAATGTTAGTATGATTGTAGAGAAGGTGCTACCGATAGACGGTTAGCCTTGAAATATTTGTAAGTCAAAAATGACCGCCCAAGTTTATCAGGCCAGGGCGGTTATTTTTGTGCCTTAATCATTGCTCTTAGATCCAACGGAATAACCAAGAGCAAAGCAAGTAATACATAAGCTGATAATGGCTATAAAAAGATCCGTTGTAAGCATAAGCACAAACCTCCTCGACAGATTTCCTAAAAGGATTTCTATGTAAACACAGGCTTAAACTCCTGTGGAGAAGGCTAACCGCCTACCGAATAGGGTAGCACCACTTATATTATAACAAACATATGTTCTGAAAGCAACGACTTTGTATGTGAATTTGGGTTGGATTTGCAGAGATGATAGATGGCAAAATTAAAAGAGGTGTGCACATTTTTTGCTGATGGTGATTGGATTGAGAGCAGTGATCAATCAGATGAGGGAATTAGATTGATTCAAACGGGCAATATTGGTGAAGGCAAATATTTAGAAAAGGAAACAAGGGCAAAATATATATCCGAAAGTACTTTTAATAAGTTAAGTTGCACAGAAGTATATCCGGGAGATATTTTAGTGTCGAGATTGCCTGAGCCAGTTGGTAGGGCATGTATCATTCCTGAAAAAAATGAGCGTATGATAACGGCGGTGGACTGTACGATTTGTAGGCCAAATGAAACTTTAATAAGTAAAGAATATATGTGTTATTTTATGCGTTCAAATGTTTATCACACAAGACTGCTTGGCAGTGTCACAGGGACGACAAGAAAAAGAATTTCAAGAAAGAATCTGGGTAATGTTGAGGTGAAAATTCCCCCTAAGGGAGAACAGAATGCAATCGTGAAACAATTAGATTGCTTAACTAGTGTTATTAGTTTGAGATCAAGGGAGTTGGAACTATTAGACGAGTTAGTGAGAAGGTCGATTTGTCGAGATGTTTGGGGATCCGGTTGTTAATTCCAAGGGGTGGATAGAAAGTTCGCTTTCAGAGAAATTGAATGTCTTAGGCGGTTATGCCTTTAAGAGTGATCAGTTTGACGAAATAGATGGAATTCCTGTACTGCGTATAGGAAATATAAATGCAGGATATTTCAAGCCAGTGAACATGGTTTATTGGAAAGAGGATAAAAGTCTTGAACGATATGCTATGTATCCTGGAGATTTAGTAATGTCATTGACTGGTACAGTTGGAAAGGATGATTATGGAAATGTCTGTATTTTAGGTAATGATTATAAAATGTATTATTTGAACCAGCGAAATGCAAAACTTGAAATAAAAGATGGAATTGATAAATATTATCTTTCCCAATTGTTGAAATTTGAGCCAATGAAAAAGAGACTCACTGGCATAAGTAGAGGTGTTCGACAGGCCAATATTTCAAATAAAGATATTTTGAATTTAGTTGTTCCAGTTCCACCAATCGAACTCCAAAATCAGTTTGCAGCCTTCGTCCACCAAATCAACAAATCAAAATTTCGAGGTTTCTCAATGCTAACTACGATGAAAAGTGCCTACGAGCAGCAGACCCTTATTTATCCATAGAATTTTGACAGTTTTCACAACCTCAAAATAAGGCAGAGAGGTGTTTTCATGCGACGAAAAGACAGAAAAATTCAAGACAATTCGTGGAATATCGAAACAACGGACTCAGGTGCTCAAAACTGGGTTAGATACCAAAAGGGGATTATTAACGAAGGTGGTCAAAATAAAACGCCTCGAAAATGGGATAATGAAACAGGTTTAAATAATAACCCTGTAAAACGGAGGAAAAAGAGTAAATGAATAAATTTGAATTATTTTCTATGATATTTTATGTACTTGATGCGGAATGGGATGAAAGCAAAAATCCTACTCTCGGAGAATTTCTCAGTTCTGCAAATCCATTCTTATTTGACAGTTTGAGTTCGGCAGTTCCGGAAATTTATGATAACTTTGTTTCTTATATTACTGAACCTGTAACTGTCGAAAACAGTTATGACAAAGCCTTGAATTATGTAAATTCTTTGCATAATGATGTTATTACCAAAGCCTTTAAAAGCATTAGCAAAGAAGAATGGATTGAGTCAACGCTTGATTATCTCGCCCACGACCAAAAGGGAAACATTAGATAATGGACATAGGGAACCGCCCAAATAACTATACTTTTTACGAAGGATATGAGGACGAGAATGCAATTGTGGATAATAAGGTTGTTCTTTACTTTCACTGTGCACAACAAGGCAGAAAAATTGAGACAAGAACAGGAAAAACAAACTCCCGCATATTTTTCGTTGAATCCCTGTGCCACTTACGATATAATAAAAATAATAGACACAGTGATGAACATGGGTAGGAAAAAGGGGTGTTGATTTGACGAATTTTGACTATTTGACCAAGGAACCAAAGTTCAAGAGTTTTTCAGGAGTGGCCATTGCGGCGGAACGGGTATTTCAGATTGATAAGGAAACCAGTATCATCAATTGCCGCAGAGCCATGGAGTTTGCCATCAAGTGGATGTATTCGGTGGATCAGTCTTTGGAGATGCCTTACCAGGACAAGCTGGTGAGCCTTATGAGTACAGAGGATTTTCACGATCTGGTGGATAACGATCTGTGGAAGAGACTGGATCTTATACGGAGAATAGGCAACCGGGCAGCCCATAACGGACGGAAGATCTCGGAGGATGAAGCCAGGCTGTGCCTGCAGAATCTATTTATTTTCATGGACTATCTGTCCTATTGTTATTCCGATTTTTATGAGGAAAGAGAATATGATGAGTCCCTGTTGGAGGAAAAACAGGAAGCACCGGCGAAGGTGGAGGACACCCAGACCAAAGAGGTAGATCTGAAGGCTCTCATCGCAGAAAATAAGGCGCTGAAAGAGGAACTGACGGCACGCAGGCATGAAAAACAGGATACCTATGTGCCAAAACCGCTGGATCTGTCCGAGTACAAGACCCGGAAGATCTACATTGACGCCATGCTGTTGGATGCCGGCTGGACCGAGGGCAAAGACTGGATCAATGAAGTGGAACTGCCGGGGATGCCAAACAAGTCCCAGGTGGGATTTGCGGATTATGTGCTGTATGACGACAGCCACAGGCCCCTGGCCGTCGTGGAGGCCAAGAGAACCTGCGTGGATGTGGCCAAGGGGCGGCAGCAGGCGAAGCTTTACGCAGATCTTTTAGAAGAAAAATATAAGCGGAGACCGGTTGTATTTCTCACCAATGGGTTTGAAACAAGGATCATCGACAATCAGTACCCGGAGAGAAAGGTGGCCGTTATTTATTCCAAGCGGGATTTGGAAAAAATGTTCAATCTCCAGACCATGCGGACCAGCCTGGCCCATATTTCAGTGGATAAGGACATCGCGGGACGCTACTATCAGGAGGCGGCCATCCGGGCGGTGTGTGACAGTTTTGATAAGAAAAACCGCAGGAAAGCGTTGCTTGTCATGGCCACCGGATCGGGTAAGACGCGAACGGTTATCGCTCTGTGCAAAGTTCTTCTGCAGGCGGGCTGGATCAAAAATATTTTGTTCCTGGCGGACCGGAATTCGCTGGTGACGCAGGCGAAACGAAGTTTTGTGAATATGCTGCCGGATCTGTCCTGTTCCAACCTGGTGGAGGAGAAGGATAATTACAATGCCCACTGTGTTTTTTCTACCTACCAGACCATGATGAACTGCATTGATTCGGTGGAAGACGAGAAGGGAAAATTGTTTACCTGCGGGCATTTTGACCTGGTAATCTGTGATGAAGCCCACCGCTCTATTTACAATAAATACAGAGATATTTTTAACTACTTTGATGCGCCGTTAGTGGGACTGACGGCTACGCCGAAGGATGAGATTGATAAAAATACATATGGAGTGTTTGATCTGGAAAACGGTGTGCCTACCTATGGGTACGAGCTGGATCAGGCGGTTAAAGACGGATATCTGGTGGATTTTCTTTCCGTGGAAACGAAGTTAAAGTTTTTGGAAGAGGGGATCGTGTATGACAAACTTTCCCCGGAAGAAAAGCAGATGTATGAGGAGACTTTTGGCGCACAGGAGGGTGCTCTGCCGGAAAAAATCCAGTCTACGGCACTGAACCAGTGGATTTTTAATGACGACACCATTCGTCAGGTGCTGCACATTTTGATGGAACAGGGGCTTAGGATTGAGTACGGACAGAAGCTGGGGAAGACAATCATTTTCGCCAAAAATCATGACCATGCGGAGAAAATCCTGGAAGTGTTTAACAAAGAATACCCAGAGTTAAACCGGAACGGACAGGCATTTGCCAAAGTCATTGACAATTATATGACCTATGCCCAGAGTGCCATTGATGAGTTCTCTGAGCCGGATAAGATGCCCCAGATCGCTATTTCTGTGGATATGCTGGACACGGGAATCGATGTACCGCAGGTGCTGAATCTGGTGTTTTTCAAAAAGGTAATGAGCAAGGCCAAATTCTGGCAGATGATCGGAAGAGGCACCCGTTTGTGTCCGGATCTGATGGATGGAGAGGACAAAGACAAGTTTTATATTTTTGATTTCTGTAACAATTTTGAGTTCTTCCGGATGAACAAGGGGAGAGCGTCCGCTAATACCATGGCCATTCAGGGATCGATTTTTTCACTGGAATTTGAGATGGCGTACAAGCTGCAGGATATAGAATATCGGGAGGAGCGGCTGATCGCCTACCGCAAGGATCTGGTGAAAAATATGCAGGAGAAAGTAAAGGAACTGCCACGGGATAACTTTGCGGTAAAGCAGCATCTGCGGTATGTGGATACTTATTCGGAGGCGGCGAATTACGACAGCATTACATTTGAGGACACACTGCTGGTAAAAGAGGAAGTGGCACCGCTGATCCGGCCGGATGGGGACGAGATCAGTGCCGTGCGCTTTGATGCACTGATGTACGGTCTGGAACTGGCATATCTGGCAGGAAAAAACGATGGCCGCTACCGCAGTGATCTGATGAAGAAAGTGAGCGGCATTGCCACAGTTGCCAATATTCCGGAGGTGCAGAATCAGAAGTCGTTGATCCAGGATATTTTGAATACGGATTATCTGGAGCGGGCCGGCGTGGATGAACTGGAGCATATCCGCCTTTCCCTGCGTGGTCTCATGAAATATCTGCCGAAGATCAGTGCCAAATATGAGACGGATTTTGCCGACGAAATTCTTTCGGTGGAATGGAATGAGTCTCAGTTGGAAAATGATGAACTGAAAAATTATAAGGCAAAGGCCGAGTATTATGTGAGAAAGCATCAGGACAATGTGGTGATCGCCAAGTTAAAGACCAACAAGCCTCTGACACCGCTGGATGTTGAAAACCTGGAGCAGATCCTGTGGAACGAAGTAGGATCAAAGGATGAGTACGAAAAGGAGTGCGGCCACAAACCGTTAGGTGAGTTTGTACGAGAGATTGTGGGACTGGATATGAATGCGGCGAAAGAGGCGTTTTCGCAGTTTTTGGATGATGCCAGTATGGACAGCCGGCAGATTTACTTTGTGAATCAGGTGGTGGAATATGTTGTGCATAATGGCCTGCTAAAAGATCTCTCCGTGCTGCAGGAGCCGCCGTTTACGGATAAGGGAAGTGTGGTGGAACTTTTTAGTGCTGATCTGAATGTGTGGAACGGGATTCGTGAAACGATAGACCGGATCAATGCCAACGCCATGGCGTAACCCCACAGAAAGGAATTGTTATGACGGATTTACAGAAGCAGTTATTTGCTTTGCAAGACGAAAAATACCGGGAGTTTCACTGCCGGCTGATCCCCGGGGTGGATAAAAACCGGGTGATCGGGATCCGTGTGCCGGTGCTGCGGAAATTTGCAAAAAAATATACAGCTCAGGCAACGGATGAAGAAAGAGAGGCTTTTTTCCGGCAGCTGCCCCATACCTATTATGAGGAAAATAATCTTCATGTTATGTGGATTGCTATGCTGAAGGACTATGATATGTGCCTGGCAGAGCTGGAACGGTTTTTGCCGTACATTGACAACTGGGCTACTTGTGATTTTGCCCCGCCCAAATGTTTTGAGAAACACAAGAAAGAATTGTGGTCAAAGATCCGGTTATGGATCCGTAGTGGAGAAACTTACACGGTGCGTTATGCCGTGGGACTTTTGATGCGGTTTTATCTGGATCAGGATTTTGACCGGCGTTACAGTGATGCGGTGGCAGAGATCCGGTCAGAGGAATATTATGTGAACATGATGATCGCCTGGTATTTTGCCACGGCACTGGCCAAGCAGTGGGATGCGGTCATACCGTATATAGAAGAACACCGGCTGGCGGACTGGACCCACAAAAAGACAATACAAAAGGCCATTGAGAGTTATCGGATCACGCCGGAGCAAAAAGAGTATCTTCGCAGTTTGCGGTAAAATAGAAATCGCCCAGACATTAAGCCTGGACGATTTTATCTTTTTCAATGGTAAGAGTATCAGTCCCCACCTGGCAGGGAAGATACAAAATTTTCACTCCGGCCCGGCGGGCTTCCTCAAGGGCTTTGCCAAAGGCAGGGTGCATGCTCGTGTTAGGGCGCACCTCTTGGATTCCTTCCATCTGGATCACAAAAGCAAGGAAACACTCATAACCCTGTTTTCTTGCTTTTATCAGTTCATAGAGGTGCTTTACACCTCGTTCAGTAGGAGCGTCCGGAAAATAACCGATGCCATCCACTTCTAAAGTACATCCCTTTACTTCCATAAGATATTTTTTCTCACCCTTTTCCATGTAAAAATCCAGGCGGGACTCTCCGTAGGTAAATTCCGGCTGGATTCGGTCGTAATCCCGGGTTTCCAGCCATTCTTTAACCACTTTGTTGGGCGCCTGGCTGTCTATGTTGATCCAGCCAAAGTCCTTTTTGCACACCGCTACCAAATCGTATCTGGTTTTGCGGTTTGGATTGTCAGAGAGTTCCAGACGCACCGGACAGCCGGGGATGAGAAGTTCTTTGCAGCGGCCGGTGTTTTTAACATGGACGGTCTCGGTCACACCCTGGATATCCACATGGGCGATAAAACGATTGGGACGGTCTATAAAAAGACCGTCCACGATTTTTCTGTATTTCATAGGCCTAGAAATCATACTCCATGTCGGAGAAGAAGACAGGCAGTTTTTCCTTGAATACTTTGAAGGCCATGATGGCGATTTCCCGCATCTGAGGATGTGCGTGGGAATCACAGCGCAGGCGGAAGAAGTTGCGCCAGCTTCGCAGGTTCATGGTAATCACGATCTCGGTTTTCAGGCTGTTAGGAAGAAGAGAGCGGGCTTCCTGTGCGGTAGCACCCAGTTCCAGCATCTGGAAATAATATTTTTCTGCCGCTTCCATGGCTTCGTTCCAGACCTTGTATTTTGCCTGGTCAACCGGATCATTCAGATCATATTTAAAACCACTGGCGAGATCGATAACTGTAATCTCGTTTCCGAACTTGTCGATGGAATAATTGCAGTAGCGGGTACTTTCCTGGCTGTAGCTGGCAATGCGGTGGCGGACGATTTCATGGGTAACACCACGGTCACAGACCATGCGGACGGTAATATCCTCATGCTCGATCACGGATTCGTGGCCACGCTTCAGGATACCGGCGATAAAACGCTCTGCGGAACCCTCTTTGATATTATTTTCACTTTTATAGCAGACACGACCGATCTTCTCGATCTTTTTTATCATAGAATCATAGTCTTTCATGTCGATGATTTCCACCGACGGTTTTGTAATCTTCATAGAAACCTCCTTAGGTAAAATGTACTTGTATAGTATAAAGGAAAGGGAGAGAAAGTGCAAGGAAAGTTGATATAGGCCTGTCACTCTTTGCTACTTTTTATAAGCGTAGGGAAGTGTTGATTTTTTTGAATGGCAGCTTTTTACAGACCTCCTTATGTGGAGTGGGTACAAAGCCGCGGGTATCTGACATGCGTACTGGGCATGTCGATACCCCTGCGTGATTTGTTGTAGCGGAAGCGCCCACAAAACATAAGGAGGTCTGTAAAAAGCGGAAACAAAAAAATCAACACCTTGACACACTCTTATACTCAGATGGTATAATCATATGGTACAACACATATTAAAATGAGGAGGAACATTCATGAACATAATTCTGATCGGAATGCCGGGAGCGGGCAAAAGCACCATTGGCGTTGTCCTTGCCAAACGCCTAGGGTATCGTTTTGTGGATTCGGATCTTTTGATCCAGGAAAGCGAAAACCGGTTGCTGCATGAGATTTTGGAACAGGATGGCATCGATGGGTTTAATGCCATTGAGAACCGGGTCAACGCATCCATTGAGATGGACCGGGCCGTAATCGCCACCGGAGGCAGTGCCGTGTATGGAGCAGAAGCCATGGATCACCTGAAGTCCATTGGCACCGTGCTGTATCTTCGGATCCCTTACGAAGTCCTGAAAGAAAGGCTGGGAGATCTTCATGAGAGAGGTGTGTCGATGAAAGAGGGACAGACCCTGAAGGATCTTTATGAAGAACGGAGACCGTTGTATGAAAAATATGCAGATGTGGTGATAGACTGTGAAGGCCGTACCATTCGGGAGATCGTTCATGAAATAGCCGATGAACTGAGAGGAGAAAACGAGTAATTATGAAAAAAACAATTAAAAAAGCCAGTGCGCTGATTCTGGCAGGAGCCTGCCTGCTTTCATCCATAGGAGGCGGACAGATCACCAGTCAGGCAAAGGCAAATGACTGGACACAGATGAAGAAAAATGAAAATGTATGGGAACAGGAACAGGCCGGATCTTCTCCGTATGCATATCGAGCTCTTTATATTAACGGAGACCAGCTGTTTGAGAGAGTACGCTACCGGTCAAACCAGGAATCAGGCGGACAAAAAATCACAAAATGGAAGATGAATAAAGAGATGGAAGGTCTGTCGCTGGCAGCAGTCAAAGGCAATACAGCCTATGTCCAGTGGTACAACGAAGAAGGCAGTACCCGTCTGTATTCCGTCAATGTAAAAACCAAGAAGAAAAAAGTAGTTTCCAAAAAGTTTAACCGCTGTGCAGGAACATCTGATTATGTCTATGCCAACAACTGCAAACCATCCGACACAGGTGCCTATGCCGTATCCGTGTGGAAAGTAAATAAAAATTCCATTCGTAAGGTGAAAACCCTGGGAAAATATATTTTCGGAACTACCATCTACGGCAAATACGCTTATTATGGAAAGTATAACAGCATATCCCAGAAAACCGTAGCTGTTTACCGCTGTAACCTGAACGGAAGCCATGCAAAGAAACTTTTTACGGTAAAAGCAACCGGTAAATACGCCCAGTCACTGATGACCGGAGTAGAAAATAACAAAATAACCGTATACACCACCCAAAACGGTAAAAATGTACTCTACACATACAACATAAAAACAAAGAAAAAGACCAAGAAGATCAATTAATACAGACGAATCTGTACAAATAATCTATGCTTACTCAGGAAATTATGTGTGCGGTATAGATAGAAAAAGATGCAGGGACGGACCGTTTTAATTAAAAAAAGTTCATTTCACGAGAGACTTTAACGCGAAGCGTTACCCTGTCTCGAGAGGAATGAACTTTTTGTTATTTTAAAATTATGTCAGTTCTGCATCCTTTTTCTAGTAAGCATTCTTGTTTACAAACCCCTTAAAGATCGTAGAAAAAAGAATCTTAAAATCCAGTCCAAGCGACCAGTTTTCGATATAATACAGATCGCAGTCAATTCGCATGCGGATGGAGGTATCGCCTCGGTAACCGTTGACCTGCGCCCATCCGGTGATACCCGGTTTGACCTGGTGTTTGATCATATAACGGGGAATCTCTTCTTTAAACTTCTCTACCCAGAATGGCCGCTCCGGTCTTGGACCAACCAGGCTCATATCTCCTTTGAGAACATTGAAAAACTGCGGAAGCTCGTCCAGACTGGTTTTTCGTATGAACTTTCCGATCGGTGTGACACGAGGGTCATTCTGGACCGTCCAGGCCTGTTTCTCCTTGGATGAATCTTGCACTTCCATGGAACGAAACTTGTACATTTTAAATGGTTTATTGTGGAGTCCCACACGCTCCTGCTTGAAGATCAGCGGTCCCTTAGAAGTGGTTTTGATGATAATGGCAACCACCAGCATCGGGATGGAGAACAAAAGGATCAATCCCAGGGAACCGATAATATCGATGACGCGCTTAATAAAACTGTTAAAAGAGTTGGCAAGAGGAATCTTGCGAACATGGATCACCGGCAGACCGTCCAGATCTTCGGTATAAGGTCTGGTAGGGATAATATTGTTATAATCCGGGATAAACTTGGTGTGGACACCGGATTTTTCCGTTGTAGCAACAATTTCTTCCAGATGGTCGTAGTGGTTGATGGAAAGGGTAATGGCAATTTCGTCAAAATCATTTTCGGCCAGTACTTTTTCCAGATCGTCAATGCGTCCTACTACAGGAATGTCCCGGTAGCAGTGGCCGATGGGTTTGTGGTTGTCCAGGATCCCGTGAACGTAATAACCCCACTCCGGATGAGCTAACAGCCTGTCGATATATCCTTCGGCGGCACGACTGTAACCTACCAGAAGTACATGTTTCTGATTCATTCCTTTCTTGCGGATCCGTCTCAGCAATGTAGTAGTCAACAGACGGAACAGAAGCTCCAGAATGAAATTCATAGTAACAAAAATAGCGATAAACAATCGTGCATAAGCTCTCTGGTTCAAAAAGTAAAGGAAGGCTACGCAGTATAGAATACCCACTACATTGGCCTTGATAATGCCCCAGAATTCAAACCGGCGGCTCTTTACTCTGGCCGGATCGTACAGGTGAAAGAAATAATAGGAAGCCAGATAACAAGGAATCAGCATAAATAACATCTGGGAATAAGAACCCAGGCTTCCGTAGATACCAATCGGTGCATTGATCCATCCAAGGAGGATCAAAATGCTGTGCTGTTCATCAAAGCGCAGATAGTACGCAATGACAAATGAAAAGATTATGATCGCTGTGTCAATAAGAATACGAAATATATTAAGAAGTTTTTGATTTCCCTTAATCAAAACAATAACCGCCCTTCTGTGTATTATCAGTGTATCAATAATTATGGTAACAATTTAGTAACAAAAATGCAATATAACATGAAAAGTATATACTATTTCTCAATTTTGCACAATAAATTTTTTTTCACAATCTTAACACAATTACAGGATATAATGATGCATAACATATGACGAAAGGGTGTATTCGAATGGATGAAAATAATAATGTAAATCAGGAAACAGGATTTGTTCTTAACAATAACAATGCAGCCGCTGGAAGCCAGCAGGATGCGTCCGGTCAGGCGGATCAGACGGTATGGCAGCAGGGAGCACAATCCCAGACTACAGGACAGACGAACACACAGCAGTCCCAGGCAGACCCGGGACAGGCATGGTCCCAGCCGCAGGCGATGCCATCCGGCGACAACACATATCGTTTTCAGAATGTGAAGCCGGAAGGGGACAAAAAGAAGAAAGAACACAAAGGTGACTCAAACTTCCCTAAGATGGTAGCTTATGGAGCAGTCTTTGGTTTGATAGCAGCCGTTTGTTTCTTTGGGCTTAATTCTATTTTTAATGTAATCCGCGGAAAAAATTCCAGTGATACGCAGGTAGGAAGTACCGCCAGCAATCCGGTACAGGTAACTACCGTATCCGGAGGCGCCGCAGGAGTATCGGATGTATCCGGTATTGTGGAAAATGTTATGCCGGCTATCGTAGCCATTACGGAGAAATCCACACAGACATCCTACTTTGGACAGTCTTATTCCTCTCAGGGAGCAGGATCCGGATTTATTGTGAAGCAGGATAATGATCAGCTTCTTATTGTAACCAACAATCATGTGGTAGCGGATGCGGACGACATTACCGTACAGTTTAACGATGGCGAAAGCGTAGAGGCTACCGTAAAAGGAACCAGCGAGTCCAACGACCTGGCTGTGCTGACCGTTTCCATGAGCAAGTTGAAAGATTCTACGAAAAAGAGCATCAAAGTAGCATCTTTGGGAAGCTCCGATGATGTAAAAGTAGGACAGATGGTTATTGCCATCGGTAATGCATTGGGATACGGACAGTCGGTAACCGTAGGATATGTCAGTGCCAAAGACCGTGAAGTGTCCGCACAGGATAGTTCTACCGGCAAAAAGACAACACAGGTTCTGATGCAGACCGACGCAGCCATCAATCCGGGTAACAGCGGTGGAGCATTGATCGATACCAACGGAAATGTGATCGGTATCAACTCCAGTAAATATTTTTCCTATGGAAACAACAATGTAGAAGGTATGGGATATGCCATTCCGATGAGTTCAGCAGTTTCCGTTATCAATGATCTGATGGACCGCCAGGTCTTGAAAGATACAGAGAAAGGATATCTTGGTATCACAGGAAGAACCATTACAGAAGATGTCAGCAAAGCATATGGTATTCCGGTTGGTGTATATGTAGCCAGTATTTCCGATACAGGAGCCGCTTATAAGGCAGGCATCAAAGAAGGCGATGTCATCACAAAGATCGGCAGCCAGAGTGTAAAATCCATTGATGAAGTTCAGGAAATTGTAAATAATACAAAAGTAGGCACAACCATTACTGTTACTGTAAAACGAAGCAATGATGGTGAATACAAAGAAAAAGAAATCAATGTAACCCTGAAGAGTAAAGATACCTTGAATGGTCTGGAAGACAGCAGTGATGCAGGCAACGACAGCAGCCAGCAGGATCAGCAGCAAGACCAGCAGGGCGGCATGAATCCTTACTCAGGCGGACAGAGTGATGAAAATGATTCTCAGATAGTTCCTTGGAGCGGAGGTATTTACTGATAGAGAAGAATCGTGTATAATGTATATCCCACCGTATTTTTGTACGGTGGGATATTGTAGATTTATCAAGTATGAAATTTGGAACGGGATCCGAAGCAGATTCCGGGATGGAGAGAAATATGAGTGACGAAATTCAAAAGACAGACGAAGATACAAACAAAGATGGATATGAAAAAATCTGCTATCTGTGCCACCGGCCGGAGAGCAAAGTAGATAAAATGATCACGATCCCTAACAACATCACCATCTGTTCCGACTGTATGCAGAAGACCTTTGACCAGATCGGTATGCAGGGAACACCGATGTTTCCGGGGATGGACATTATCAATCTGGGAAGCATGGGCATGGAAGCTCCGGATGAGTTCCAGGAAAAACACAAAGTGAAGACAAAGAAAAAGAAGAAAAAAGAAACACCTGCGCTGGATATCAACAGACTTCCGGCACCCCATGTTATCAAGGGGAATCTGGATGAGTATGTCATGGGACAGGAGCGGGCCAAGAAGATCCTGGCAGTAGGCGTATATAATCATTATAAGCGCGTGCTGGCAGAAGAGCAGGAGACCGATCCGGACGTTCAGATTGAAAAATCCAATATGCTTTTGCTGGGCCCCACCGGAAGCGGCAAGACTTTTATGGTAAAAACACTGGCGCATCTTCTGCAGGTGCCGTTGGCGATCACAGATGCTACCGCGCTGACAGAGGCCGGTTATATTGGTGATGATGTAGAGAGTGTGATCTCCAAACTTCTGGCCAACGCAGACAATGATGTTGAACTGGCAGAAAAAGGAATCGTATATATCGACGAGATTGACAAGATCGCTAAAAAGCAGAACGCCACCACGCGAGATGTCAGCGGTGAATCCGTACAGCAGGCATTGTTGAAATTGTTAGAGGGAGCCGATGTAGAGGTGCCGGTAGGTGCCACCAATAAAAATGCTATGGTTCCTATGACTACGGTAAATACAAGCCACATATTATTTATATGTGGAGGTGCATTCCCGGGTCTGGAAGACATTATCAAGAAAAGACTGACCAAGCAGGGCACCATGGGATTTGGCTCCGATCTTCGGGATAAATATGACGACGACAAAAATATTTTTGCAAAAGTCGAGACGGAAGATATCCGGGAATACGGCCTTATACCGGAGTTTATCGGAAGATTGCCCATTGTATTTTCTCTGGAGGCTATGGACGAGGATCTGCTGGTCAAAGTGCTTACCGAGCCAAGAAATGCCATTGTAAAACAGTATCAGAAGCTGTTCCGCATGGATGAAGTGGATCTTGAGTTTGAAGAAGAGGCACTGCGCGCCGTAGCGAAAAAAGCAGCAGCGAAAAAGACCGGTGCCAGAGCACTACGTTCCATCATTGAGGAATTTATGATGGATATCATGTATGAGATCCCGAAAGACGAGATGATCGGCAAGGTTGTTATAACAAAAGACTATATAGAAGGAAAAGGGGCACCACAGATTATTATGAGAGGCACAGAACAGTAAAAGGGATTGATGCAATGGCTGTTTTGTGGTACTATGATAGTATGTAAGTTTTGACGAACATGGGATATAAAATGACAAGATGCGGGAGAAGGTGACACGGTGGATGTAACAGAGATATGTAAGGGATGTTTTTCCAGAAAGCACGGAGATGAGGCAAGTGCTTGTCCTTACTGTGAATATGAGGAAGGGATCGTAGATGTTGACGGCGCAGGCTGGAAGACCGGTCAGCTGCTGTCCAAACGCTATTTATTGGGAAGACTGTATATGAAAAAACAAGATTACGCAATGTGGCGGGCATATGACCGCTTTTTAGGGACTGCATGCGTAATCGTAGTGCCGGAACAAGGCCCGAAATCCGGGCTGACTTATCTGGCATGGGGAACTGAACTGAAAAAAGCAGAGAGTAAGATCCGTGTGATGGCACTGAAGGGTATTGAGGGACGCTGGGCGCTGGTTATGTCCATTAAAGATACCGCCATGACGAGAAAAGAGTTTGTGCACGAGATTCATATAAGCCAGACAAATCCCAATGCGGCAGTGCAGTTTAAGGCGGGAACATCGAGACCGGCCCAGGCGATGCAGCCTGGTATGACGATAGGACGGAATTACCGGATACTGGGGATTCTTGGATCTGAGAGAGTTTCCATCAGTTATCTGTGCGAAGATATTCTGCTTCAGAGAATAGTAAAGATCAAAGAGTTTTTGCCGGAAGCATGGGCTGTCCGTGGTGAAGATGGAAAAGTGACAGTAAAAAGTTCCAGACAGGCTTATGCCTTTAAGTGCGGCCGGGAAAGTTTTATGAAAGAGTGCCGTATGACAGCGCAGTTTATACACTCGGATCATTTCCCGGTTGTATATGATTATTTTACCTTAAACGGTACAGATTATATGGTGACAGAATATGTAGTAGGAACCAGTGTGGAAGAGATTTTTGAAAAGAGAGGGCATGTTCCGTACTCCACCGATGAATTGATGGAGATTATGGAACCATTGCTGGAGGGAATCCAGGAATTGCATGACCATAGGATCATCCATTGTAATATTGCACCTTCTAATATTGTGAAAGCCACCGACGGCCGCGTTATGCTGACTAATATGGGGGCAGCCAAGTATCAGGACAGTGCTACTTCTATGATGAGTGCTACTTTGCTTCAGCCGGATTTTGCGGCACCGGAGCAGATCAGCAAGGAAGACGGCGAGAATAACGAAGGACCTTGGACCGATATTTACCAGATCGGTACAGTGATGTATTATCTGCTTATCGGGCACAAAGCCATGGATGCAGCCACCAGGTTGGAGCGGGACAATGCTGAGCTGGTGCAGGCCAAGAAATACAAAGTGAAGTTGAAAAAGGGCTGGATGAATCTGCTGGTAGAGTGTACAGAACTGGATTATCACTTCCGGATCCAGACCGTGGAGGATCTTTTGGCAAAATTGAAGAAAAAATAAGAAGAAAGAATATGAAATAAAAATCTTTCCCGGGGGCTTTAACGCAAAGCGTTACCTTGCCTTCCGGGAGAGATTTTTTGTTTTGCAGGAAATATTTTGAAGTATCTCATGAATCGACCGCATAAGATAAGAAAAAAGACTGGGAGCATTTATGGCTTGTAGTGATTTTGTTTATGCAGAGGACACGCTGGACTATATAATAGGCAGTTACCGGGGAGATAATTATGTGATGGAGACCTATGAACCGGATTGTTATGTCCGTCTGGATGCTTTTCAGGGGATTATATACAAAAGGGAAGAGAAGAGAGACAGCAATACTATCTGGCAGTATGGTTTTGGGGCGGTTCCCAATGTGTATGGCCTGATGAGCCAGGTAGCACTGGAAGAAAGCGGCGTCTTTTCCCTGCGGCGGCAGCCTTATCTTGATCTGTATGGTCAGGGGGTGATGATAGGACTGGTGGATACGGGGGTGGATTTTACCCATGAGGCCTTTATCAACGCCGATGGTTCTTCCCGGATCGTGGCGTTGTGGGATCAGACCATACAGGATGGGCAAGGGACGGAGCAGTTCCCCTATGGCAGAGAATTTACGCAGGAGGATCTCAGCCTGGCACTGACTATGGAAGATCCTTTTTTGGCGGTGCCTTCCCGGGATGAAGTGGGGCATGGGACTTTCCTTTCCGGGGTGGCAGCCGGAAACGAGATGCCGGAGAAAAACTTTTCCGGGGTGGCGCCGTTAGCGGAGCTGGCGGTTGTAAAATGCAAGGAGGCTAAACAGGCATACCGGGATTATTACGGTGTGCCGGAGGGAGTGCATGTTTACCAGGAAAACGACATTCTGGCAGGGATCGCTTTTTTGATGAAAACGGCGGAGAGGAGAAATCGTCCAGTGGTGATCTTCCTTGGTATGGGGACAAATATGGGCAGTCATGATGGGGGAACTTCTTTGTCGGCGTTTATGGAACGGTACAACCGGGTCACCGGTGTGACAATGATGGTCTGTGCCGGCAATGAGGGAAATACAAGGCACCATCATTGGATCGCCAGAAAAAATGACATGATGGACATTAGTGTCCAGGAAAAAATACCCGGTTTTATGTGCCAGATCTGGTGGCGTACCCCGGGAGGCCTGACCATAGGCCTGACTTCTCCCGGAGGACAGATATATAAGGAGATCAAAGCGGTGAAGGGGGAGAGGAGGTCGTTCCGGTTTTCTGCCGAAAGATCAACGGTAGAGGTCCTGTTTGGGGAGTCCCAGGAGTTTAGCAGGGAACAGGTGGTGGTACTGCGTTTTGTGGATGCGGCACCGGGAATCTGGAAAATCACCGTGAATTCAGATTTTGATGCTCCTAATTTCCACGCCTGGCTTCCGATACAAAATTTCCTGCCACAGGATGTGATTTTTCTGGATTCTAACCCGGATTCAACTATAAACAGTGCAGGGACGGCTACTTATGTAACGGCGGTATCTGCCTATGATCCGGTGTCAAAGAGCCTGTATGCCCCCAGTGGAAGGGGATTCACACCCACTGGCATCATTAAGCCGGAGATTGTGGCACCGGGAGTCAATATAAGCGGACCGGTAAAAGGAAACCGTTACGGAACCATGACCGGAACCAGCGTGGCCACAGCCATAGGGGCAGGGGTGGCGGCACTTTTTATGCAGAATTATGAAGAGGAAAGTCTGAACGGGATCGGTGTCAGGGAAGTGTTTATCAGAGGGGCTATGCCCCGGGGAGTGCCTTATCCCAACACAGAATGGGGATTTGGCATCCTGCAGGCAGAAAGAAGTGTAAACGGTTATTGACAGAATAAAAGGAATGGAGTAACCTTGAAACAGACAAATTTCAACAGGGAGGACACACATGAGATCGTGGACAGATAATGTAAGAAAAGTAGTTCCGTATGTGCCTGGTGAGCAGCCACAGGGAACGGGAATCATAAAATTAAACACCAATGAAAATCCATATCCACCTGCACCGGAGGTAAGAAAAGCAGTCGAGAGCACAGATATAGATAAGTTAAGATTATATCCTGACCCTGATGTTACAGAACTTGTCAGTGCCATAGCAGATTATTATGGAATGGAGAAAAATCAGGTGTTTGTAGGAGTTGGCTCAGATGATGTATTGTCTATGTGTTTCCTTACATTTTTTAATGGAAGCAAGCCTGTACTCTTTCCAAATATCTCATATTCTTTCTACAGTGTATGGGCAGACCTTTACAGGATACCTTATGAAAAGCAGGCACTTGATAAGGAATTTAATATAACAGCAAGTGATTATTATAAGGAGAACGGCGGAGTTATATTCCCTAATCCTAACGCTCCAACAGGCTTATATATGGGGCTTGATACAGTCAGGGATATAATTGAGCACAACAGGGATGTAGTTGTCATCGTTGATGAGGCATATATTGACTTTGGCGGACAGTCAGCAAGAGAACTTGTAAATGAATACGATAACCTTCTGGTAGTGCAGACATTTTCAAAGTCACGCTCTATGGCAGGCAAGAAAAGACAGGAACTTTGCAAGAGCTGATGAGATAAGAGATGAGCTT
>OLWA01000116.1_pt1 | contig 103649 bp, 71 predicted proteins | sample 1673251 | NCBI WGS metagenome assembly OLWA01 (sample SAMEA3178937, study PRJEB25190) | human gut metagenome | biome: human gut; feature: human-associated habitat; material: faeces | place: Austria | collected 2013 | reverse complement strand
AATCCTCAAAAATCTGTCGCCTGAAAAATATCCAAACCTCAATGCTACGAAAAGAGAGGCTGCGCCGTAAAACTGAATTACGACACAGCCCCCACTCATATTATGTCTTAGGGTCACCACATAGGATATCGACGATTCATGAAGTGACTGCTTTCGGGCCGATAAAACCGGCGGTTATTTCGGGGCGGTGATGGAGGCGGTGGCGCGGAGGCGGATGTCGTCCGATGAGGCGCCCACCATTATCTCCAAGGGAGCGGTTTCGAGGCGGCTCTGCATGTCGAGTCCTATTATTTCGAAATCCTTGGCGTTGAGCGGGAGAGTCACCTTAACGCTCTTGCCGGCGGGAACGGTCACACGGCTGAAAGCCTTGAGTTGCTTCATAGGCTGAACAGTCGAAGCATACTTCGGCCGGGCGTAAAGCTGCACTACCTCGTCGCCGTCGCGTGAGCCGGTGTTCGTCACTGTAAGCGTTGCCGAAACGGGGACGCCGGTTGCCGGATCTGCTGCGACTTCGAGGCCGGAGTACTCAAACGTGGTGTAGCTCAGACCGTAGCCGAAAGGATATAGGGGCTTGGCGGAGAGCTCCACATAGTCGTGGAGCGCGGGCGAACGGCGGTTGTAGTAAATCGGTATCTGTCCGAGGGCGCGTGGCACGGTATAAGGCAGTCGGCCCGAAGGGTTGAAGCTGCCGAATATCACGTCGGCAATCGCAGTGCCACCCTCCTGGCCGGGATAATAGGCGGTAAGGAGAGCATCGGCGTTGGCTTCGGCCCAGGTTTTGTCGAGCGGACGGCCTTCAACATACACCACCACAAGAGGCTTGCCCGTGGCCTTGAGGGCCTCCAGAAGTTCCTGCTGACGTCCCATCAGCGTAAGGGTGGCGCGGTCGTAACCCTCGCCGCTTTCCATATCGCTCACTGCATTGGCGTCGACCACGGCGGCGCCTGTTTCCTTATACGATGTCTTGAAATCGCGTGCGCTCGAACCGCCCACAACAGCCACAACCACATCGGCGCCGCGGGCAGCCGCCACTGCAGCGGAAATGTCGGTATTGGCGGTATCACGGATGGCGCATCCCTTCACATACACGAGGTTTTCTTTGGAGATGTGGTTCAGGAAGCCGTGGCGCACGGTCTTCACGTTGCCCTCGTCCTGCGGGGCGGTATAGTCACCGAGCATATTGTATACATTGTCGGCGTTCGGACCAACGAGCGCCACTTTCACCTTCTTCGGGTCGAGCGGCAGGATGGAGCCGGAATTCTTCAGAAGGGTCACCGACTCGCGGGCTACGTCGAGAGCAACGTTGCGGTGGGAGTCGTTGCGCACCGCGCGGGCAGCCGCAGCGGGGTCTACGTATGGATTCTCAAACAGTCCCATCTCGAATTTTAGGGTAAGCACCCAGCGCACGGCATTGTCAAGGTCGGCCTCGGTGATCTTACCCTCTTTCAGCGCTGTGGTGAGATTGCGGAAAGCCTGACCGCCCAGATCCACGTCAAGGCCGGCAAGCAGCGCATTGGTAGCGGCGCCAACCATATCGGGCACCGTGTGATGGCTGCCGAGAATGCCTTCGATACTGTAGAGGTCGCTGACGGTGTAGCCGCGGAATTTCCAGCGGTCACGCAACAGATTGGTGAGGAGCTCGCGGTTGGAGGTACACGGAACGCCGTCAACCGAGTTATACGAGGTCATCACCGAGAGTGCGCCGGCATCTATAGCGTCGTGGAACGGCGGCAGAAAATAAAGATACAGGTCGCGCTCGCCCACGGTGGTGAAATTGCCGTTCTGACCTCCTTCGGGGGCGGCGTAGGCTATGAAGTGTTTCAGAGTGGCTATGGTGGAGTTGGGCTTGGCAAGGTCACCGCCGCCAAGACCGCGTACCATCGCGGCTCCGATTGTACCGGCGAGCTTTGGATCCTCGCCCATGGTCTCCTCCACGCGGCTCCAGCGGGGATCGCGCACAAGGTCGAGAACCGGGCCGTAGCTTATGTGGGCGCCCTGCGTGCGCACTTCATTACCTATCACGCGGCCCACGCTTTCTATCAGCTCTGGGTTCCACGTGGCGGCCATGCCAATGCCTGTGGGGAACACGGTGGCGCCAATGGCCATGTGGCCGTGAGGAGCCTCCTCGGCAAGGAACATCGGTATGCCAAGGCGAGTATTCTCAATCACGTATTTCTGGATGGCATTGCCGGCCATGGCCGCGAGGCGCGGATTAAGGCCATTGTCGAGAGTACGCTGGGTCCAGGGGTCGGCACGATACACGGCCCACAGCATTCCCGGCTGCGCCTGCGCCATCAGCTCACGGAACTTCTGCGACACAGCCACGCTCTTGCGGTCGGCACTCACATCATACATCTCCCAGCCCAGCGGACACAGAAGCTGGCCCACTTTCTCCTCCACGGTCATGCGGCCTATCAGGTCGTCGACACGCTTTTCAACCGGAAGCTTGGGATTAAGGAAATCGCCCTTAACCGAGCGCGCGTGCGCCCCGAGCGTGAAAACTGCGGCAAGTGCCGCGACAAACAATAATTTCTTTCGCATATCTGTATTTATATCAAATCTAAGGTGTGCGGCACCGAAGTCAGGCATAAGCTTTTCATGGCGTGCCGCATCTGTGCAAATTTAGCCAAAATTTAAATTCCATTCACCCCTACTGCAGCATAAAAGCTCATTTTAAAGTTTGTATTGTCAAAATTTCAGTATATTTGCGAAAAGATAACAAATCCTTTAACATCTTTACCGCAATGAAAAAATCAAACTTATTATGGTTGCTTCTCGGAGCGTTCCTGATTACCTGCTTCGCTCCCCTTTCGCTCCAGGCCAAGAAGAAAGTGGATCTTTCCACTTACAGATATGTGGCTACCTATACAGATGACCTGCGCTACCGCGACTATGACAAATGGAATTACCGCAATACCGAGGCCACCATCCTCGAGGCCATAGGCAAGACCCGTCTGCAGCTGATAGAGAACACCGAGATCGCCAAGATGACCGACCTTCAGAAGATGCAGCTCCTGCTGGTGCGCTTCACCATGAACCAGCATGAACAGGACGGCACGATTACCGTAGACTTCATGACGCCCGGCAACAAGAAACCGGTGGCATCCTACCGCACCTCATTCAAGACCTCAATGAATGCCTCCGAGGCGCTTGAAAGCGCAACCGAGCGCATAATCAAGAAAATCGAGAAAGACTTTCCGCCCGAACCTGCCGACGATACCAAAGCGGCCAAATAAACATTTACTGTAAGGAAACATAAATCCGTGGGAACGGCATAGCCTCTTCCCGCGGATTTTTTTGTAAATTTGCACTTCCAATGATAATTATCACAGAAACTCAATCATTTTCATAATGCAACTGACACCCCTCACAGCAATCAGCCCCATCGACGGCCGGTATCGCTCGAAGTGCGAGAAACTCGACCAGTATTTTTCGGAATTCGCCCTCATCCGCTACCGCGTGAAGGTGGAGGTGGAATATTTCATAGCACTGTGCGAGCTCCCTCTGCCGCAGCTTGAAAGCGTGGACCACTCTACCTTCGAGGCTCTCCGCGACATCTACCGCAACTTCACCGAGGCCGACGCCGCAAAGGTCAAGGAGATCGAATCAGTGACCAACCACGACGTAAAAGCCGTAGAGTATTTCCTGAAAGAGAAATTCGACGCTCTCGGGCTCCAGTTCTGCAAGGAGTTCATTCATTTCGGCCTCACATCCCAGGACATCAACAACACCTCCGTGCCTATGTCGATACGTGAGGCTGTGCTCGAAGTCTATCTGCCCGAACTCGAGCACCTTATTGCCGACCTCGAAGCAAAGGCCGACGAATGGGCCGACGTTCCCATGCTCGCCAAGACCCACGGACAGCCTGCCAGCCCCACCCGTCTGGGCAAGGAGCTGCGCGTGTTCAGCTACCGTCTGCGCACCCAGGCCAACGCGCTCAAGGCCGTGCCGGTAAGCGGCAAGTTCGGCGGCGCCACAGGCAATTTCAACGCCCACCGCACCGCCTATCCCGGCATCGACTGGCCCGCTTTCGCAGCCCGTTTCCTCAAGGAACGTCTGGGAATAGAACGCGAGCAGTGGACTACCCAGATTTCAAACTACGACAATCTGGCCGCCCTGTTCGACGCAATGCGCCGCATCAACACCATCATGATCGACCTCGACCGCGATATATGGATGTATATCTCGATGGACTACTTCAAGCAGCGCATCAAGGCCGGAGAAGTAGGTTCGTCGGCAATGCCCCACAAAGTAAACCCCATTGACTTCGAGAATTCCGAAGGCAACCTCGGAATGGCCGATGCCATTCTCGGATTCCTGGCCGGCAAACTTCCCGTCAGCCGCCTGCAGCGCGACCTCACCGACTCCACGGTGCTCCGCAACGTCGGCGTGCCTATGGGCCACATGATGATTGCCCTCGCCTCCACCCTCAAGGGTCTCGGCAAGCTCATCCTCAACCGTCCGGCTATCGATGCCGATCTCGACCGCATGTGGAGCGTAGTTGCCGAAGGCATCCAGACAATCCTGCGCCGCGAAGGCTATCCCAACCCCTACGAGACCCTAAAGCAGCTCACCCGCGTCAACACCGCCGTGACTGCCGAGAGTATCTCCGCCTTCATCAACACCCTCGAGGTATCCGACGCCGTGAAGGAAGAGCTGCACCGCCTCTCCCCCTCCACCTACACCGGCTATTGATTCCCAGCCTCCAAACTCCTGATATAAAAATAGAGCCCTTCCGGGCTCTATTTTTATATCCTGCAGTGTAAAGAAAAATCCGCTAAAAGTAGGGCTGTTCCATGGAACAGCCGCTGGTGGGTGGAAGGACTGCTGTCAGAGCTTCTCGTTACGGAGGGTGTTGCCTTTGGTGTCGAGGATGCGGAGGGTCAGTTCTTTGCCGCGACGCTGGAGCACCATCACAGTGGCATTATCCATGCCGTAGCCACCGCCCACGGCCACAGGATAATTGTTGCCGATGGTTCCCTTGGGATGCCAGGCGTGGCTGTGGGTGTGGGCGTTGAGGGCTACGTCGAAGGAAGCTTTCTCGAGCAGCGGGCCCCACAATTCCAGACAGGGATTATAATCGGTATAGTCCACCTCCAGTCCATAGACAGGCGCATGGTGTATCAGCACTCTGCGCGTGGCCTTCGCGAACTCGGGCGACTTCAGTTCTTTTTGCAGAAACTCCTTCTGCTCCAGGCGAAGTCCGGTGAAATCATTCATGCCGTAATACACCGGATGACTGTCGGGCTTATCCTCCCCGCAGTCAAGTATCACAAATCGCGTGTCGCCCCAGTTGAAAGCCGAGTAAGGCTTGCCGCCCACGTAGTCAAACAGCTGGCGCAGCCCGACGGAATACCGTCCACGTATCTCGTGGTTTCCCCTCACATAGAACACAGGAACGCGTCCGGCTCCAACCGTCCCGTTAAGTTCGCGGAGGAAGCGCGTGGCCTCCTCATGGCTGCCGTGATCGTCTATACAGTCGCCGTTGAACACCACAAAATCATAGGGCTCGTCGGCCACCTGGCTGTAAAGCGCTTTCAGTGTCTCGCCATGCTTGTGGATATCGTTGAAAATTATGGCGGTGAAATCTTTCGTGCCGTTCTCAGGAAGTGTAAACGAACTTACGGGCGTGAGCGCAGAGTCGCCAAATTCCTTATGATACGCTCCGTATTCCGTGATTTCGCGCGAAAACGTGCGGTAGTAATACTTCCGGCCCGGAGTGAGGCTGTCAATTCTCACTTTGTGCATCGTGCCCCAGTCAGACTGTCCGTCGAGCAGCGTGCGGGCCGTGTGGTCAAGCTGGTCGGGCGCCGTGCCGTAACGCACCACACCAACGGCAGGCACCGAAGTCTGCCACATTACCGTGATTCCGCCTCCCACAGGATTCTGAAGATACGGCTCACATGCCACTATACTCTCGGCCCCTTGGACACCGGGGGCCTCCGCTGCAGCCTCCTGCATCACGGCACACGATATGGCCATGACTCCGGCCAATAATCTGATTCTGAAAAGTTCCATTGCATTCTGGTTTGGTTCTCCACAAAATTAATCTTTCTCAGCGAGAATCCCAAGAGCGAGGGCTGGGGCGCGAGGGACTCTACGGACAGTAGGGTCAAACGACACGGAAGGCCGCGCCTCCTGATGTTTCGGCGCAGCCTTCCGGCCAATTATTACTGATCGTGAGGAGGGTTAGTTCTTAAGAGCCCACCAGAGGTCGGTTGCGGTGTTGTCCGGTCCGCCGAGATAACCCTGTGCGGCTTTCACGTTGGCCTCGTTGGTGTTGAATTCCGACTGCGGGAAAGGCAGACGGCGAACACCGCGTGCGTCAGTCACACCGTCGGTGCTGCGGTTGTCGACAACCGGGAAGAACTTGGGATAGCCCGTGCGACGGAAGTCAGCCCATGTCTCCCAGCCGTTGGGATAGTTACCGAGCCACTTCTGGACGATGATACGCTCGAGGTTCTCGTCGAACGATGCGCCTTCGTCGTATTTGGGAGCAATCGTTGAGGGAGCGGCGATGTTACGGCTCTGGAATGCGGGGTCGGAGTCCACATAGTCGGCCGGGCCGTCGGTTCCTTCAAGATAGTTGCCGATGATGGCGCTGCGCTCTTCCATCGAAACTTTCACGCCTTCTTCATAGAGCTCTTTTGCCGTACCGCCCATATTCCATCCGCGGAGGGCGCCCTCGGCGCGGCAGAACCATGATTCGCTGCCTGAGATGCAGAGCAGAGGCGATGTCTGGGTAACTACGGGCTCCGAGTAAAGGGTCATGTCCACCAGATTGTTGCTGGAATTGAAGATACCGCTGCGGAGGCCGTTGTAAGAGCCGTCGGCAAGAGGTTTGGCATACTTGGAGAGGCGCGGGTCGTTGTAACCGTTCATATAAGCGATGATGTCGGCGCTCACGCGGCTTTCACCCCAGAGAATGTTGGTCTTGTGCCAGGAGTTGCCGCCGGGGAGGAATGTGCTCCATGCGGCGTTGCTTCCGCTGTCGATGAGGCCGTCGGGACTTGCCACGGCTTCCTCGGCTTTCTGTTTGGCCAGAGCGGGTTCAACGTTGACCAGACGCATGGCCAGGCGCAGTTTGAGGGAGTTGGCCAGGCGGAGCCACTTCTGGAGGTCGCCCTGATAGATAAAGTCGGCCGTGCCGAAGAGGCTCTTGGCCGTGGCGGCTGCGCCTTCCTTGGAGAGTTCCTCCTTGAGTCCGGAGATGGCGTTGTCGAGTTCGGCGAACATGGCGGTGAAAAGTTCGGGCATGTCATCGTAAGCCACGGCGAAATCCGAACCGGTTCCTATCTTCGAGAAAGGCAGAGGACCGTAGCAATCGCTCACGCGTAGAGTGCCGAATATACGGATTAGGTTTGCCCAGTGGTAAGTGATACCCTCGCTGCCGGTGATGTTGCGGATCATGAAGTAGGGGGTGTACATCTTGGGCATGTTGGTGTCGAAGCAGTTGCCGGTCCAGCCCACAGGGGGATTATATGTGGCGTAGTACTGGGCTGAGCCCCAGGCGTTCTTGGCAGAGGTCATGCGGCCGTACTCGTAGCCTATCATCTGGTCTATCATCTGATAGTCGTTCTCCTGGCCGAGAACCATCACGGGAATCATGGTGTTGATCAGCGACGCTGTCGAGGCATAGTCCTCCTTCATCTGGTCGGGGGTAGGAGCCTTCGGGTCGGTATTGAAATCCTCGAACTTGTCGGTACATGCCGAGAACATGAGGCTTGCGCCGGCCACGAGGAGCAGTGTATTGGCTAAAATTGTCTTTTTCATAATTAGGGAGGATTAGAATGTAACTTTTACATTGAAACCATAGCTGCGGATGCTGGGCTGCTGGAAATAGTCAACACCCTGATAGAAGTTGTTGGTGGTTGCCGCGGTGCTCTCGGGATCGAAAGGAGCCTTGCAGTGGATCATCCAGAGGTTCTTGCCGGTGAAGCTTACAGTGACCTTGGCTACGTCCTTGAAGATGCGGGGAGGAATGTTGTAGGTAAGAGTGAGGTCGGCCAGACGCACGTTGGTAGCGTTGTAGAGATAATATTTGCCGGAAGCGTCGGATATTGTCTCATAGTAGTTCTGGGCGTCGACCTTTCCGAGACCGGGGATTTCAACGCCGCCGTTATCGCGGGCGTTGGCTGATTCTTCCGACACACCGTAGCGGTCGATGATAGCCTGGGTCTGGGCCACAACCTTGCCGCCGAAGCGTCCGGTGACTGCCCATGAAAGAGTGAGGTCTTTCCAGCCTATTGATGCGTTCCATCCCATGTGGAATTTGGGAAGGAGGCTGCCCACCTTGTAGTAATCAACGGTCTCGAGGGTGAGCTGACCCTTGTCGTTGAGCACAACGTTACCGTTGGCATCTTCAGTGAGTCGGCGGTTGTAGTAGATATCGCCCATGGTGCCGCCTTCGTAGAGACGTACTGCCGGACCTCCGTTCATACCCAGACAGCCGGTGGCAACGAAATATTCCATTTCGATAGGCTTGCCTGTTTCGGGATCGATGGCGCCGTTGGCGAGTTCAATGACCTTGTTCTGGTTCCAGGAGTAGGTGATGCCGGTGTTGAAGCGCCAGTCGCCCCAGGTGTTCTGATAGTTGAGGGCGGCCTCGATACCGCGGTTGCGGATGTTACCGGTCTGGATGAGGTTGGTCTTGTAGCCTGACGAACCGGACGCGGGGATTTCGAATGTCTGATGGAAGGTGTTGGCGTTGTAGTATGTGAACTCAAGGCCGATGGTGTTGTTGAGGAACTTCGAGCTCAGACCGATTTCATACGATTTGGTGTTCTCGGGTTTGAGGTTGGGGTTATAGTGCTTCGACGGCCACTCATACTGGTTGGTCTGGTCGTTGTACACATACTGCATGCGGGTGAGGTAGCGTGAGGGCGATGAAGCCACTTCGGCCCACGAACCACGTATCTTCAGGTAGTTGACGAACTGGGGAAGCTGATCGCGGAAAGTCTCGCTGATGAGCCACGATGCGCCTACCGAAGGATAGAAGTAGCTGCTCTTGTCGGTGAAGGCAAGCATGGAGGTCCAGTCGTTACGGCCGGTTACGGTCAGATAATACTGGCTGCGCCATCCGAGCTCGACGCTGGCGAAGATCGACTGCACCTGGTCGTGCCATTCGGCATCGCCCTTCTTGTAGTTGACGGGGCTGATATTGCCAAACGAGAAGAAGTTGGGGATGGTGTAGAGAGAGCCTTCGAAGTGGTCTGATTCCTCAAGCATGTCGTTGATCGAGGCACCGAGCTGTGCGTTGACATTGAGGCGTCCGTCGAAGAAATTCTTGTTCATCGAGGCCATGATGTCGGCGTAGGTCGAGCGGTCCATTGTGCGGGTCTTGCCATACATACCTTTGTTGTTGCCGGCAAGAGTCTCGATGGTGGTTGCGTGGTATTTCTCCTCATAGACTATATTGGAGTTGTCCACACGCACGCGGCCTATTACATAGAGCCAGGGGAGGATATCGTATTTGAGCGATGCGTTGAACATGTAGCGCTGCTTGCGGGCCTCACGTGTCATGCGTTTCTGGGTCCAGTAGGGGTTCTGCATGGTGAAGTGGTTGGGATAGGGCCAGTACTGCACGGGGAGCTGACGGTTATCGTCCCAGCGCTCGAAATTCTTCACCTGACCGAAGTCCTCGCTACGGGGGAAGAGCCACAGAGCGGGAATCGGGTTGAAGTATTCACCGGAACCTACCATATTTTTGTTGTTCTGGATGATATACTGTGCGCCCAGGTCGAGGGTCATCTTGTCGTTAAGAAACTTGGTGGTGTTGCGTATGCTGAAGTTGTAGCGGTTATAGTCGCTTTCGGGCATGATGCCGGGAGCGTTGGTAACGGCTGCTGAGGCAAACGTCTGGTTCTTTTCATTACCTACATTGAAAGTGAGAGAGTTGATTTCGGTCACGCCGGTGCGGAAGAAATCCATAGGATCATAATCGGTGGCAGTTCCTTTGTCGCCCCACGATGCAAACTCACCGGGCTTGTTGCCGTAACGGTTCTGGAATTTGGGAGTCTGCCATGCGCGGCTGAACGAAGTTGAGTTGCTGTAGGTGAGATGAGCGCGTCCCTCCACACCCTTCTTGGTGGTGATAAGGATCACACCGCTTGCGGCGTCCGAGCCGTAAAGAGCGGCAGCCGAGGGGCCCGAGAGCACCGACATCGACTCGATATCGTCAGGGTTGATATCGGCCACGGAGCTTGAGCCAGGCTGTTTGGCCATCGTACCGCCCGATTCCGTGCCGGTGTTCACGTCAAACATCGGTATACCGTCGATAACGTAAAGTGCATTGTCATTGCCCGAGATCGACTTGGTACCGCGCATGATCACACGGGCTGCCGAACCGGCGCCTGCCGAACCGGAGCTGATGTTCACGCCGGCCACCTTGCCTGCGAGCGAATTGATGAAGTTGGCGTCCTTATTGGCAGTGAAAGCCTCGCCGGACACGGTCTGCACATTGTAGGAAAGAGCTTTCTGCTCGCGCTTGATACCGAGAGCGGTCACAACAACCTCGTCGAGAGTGTTGGCTTCTTCCTGCAGAGTCACAGCCATGGTGGGACCGGTCACGGTCTCCTCGGCAGTGGCATAGCCAATATAAGAGAAGCGTATCACCTGGCCCTCCTCGGCCTTGATAGTGAATTCGCCGTCAAGATTTGTGGTGGTACCTTGGGTGGTACCCTTCACGATTACAGACACACCCAGCAGAGGTTCTCCGGTGGCATCTGTCACTGTGCCCTTGACAGTAATAGGAGCCGCGAGGGCGCATACCATCGGGAAGAGCAAAAGCAGTAAAAACAAACTTGTCAGTCTTGCCTTCATAATTAGTGAGTTGAGGTTAGATTAGGGATTATGTAATAATTGTAAGAGTTTTAGATATTCTTTCGGGGGCGGCTGGATGGGTTTTCATGGCGGTTTATACGGCCGTCCGTCATAGAGTGAGCAAAATGGACCATGGTAGATTCACAAGCGGAAGTCACTTAGGTTTTTTCCATTGATTATTAGGTGTTAATTTATGTTTGAAGCCGGGATGGAGCACGGAGGCACCACCGGCTATTGCTTTATTAACACCGGTAAAGATTATTTTGTTTACTTAATTCAAAAAAAAATTTCATTTCGTTAAAAAAATCTTGTATCCGGCGTAAGGCGCCCGTTGCTCGAAGCACGACGTGGCTCCCGACAGCACCGAGTTTGTTGGCATCGGAATCAAGCCCGATATCGAAATCATGGAGACCCACGACAGCTTTTTTTAGGCAAATCCGGGTCGCCTATTGTAAAGGTCGCCCTGCGTCTGCTCCAGTAGGCTGAGACAAAACGACACACAAACGCCCATAAAAATTGACGGTTATGCGAAACTTTTTTGCGTGGAGTTGTTAGAAATTAAGAGAATTACTATTTTTGCAGTAAGAATACATCTCAGGGAAATATCCTCAGACTACGATTTGCCAAACAACATTTTCTTTTAATTACTAACTACTCCTACCGACAACAAAACTATATCAAATATACCCTTTCAACTTCCGAATAAATACCGGATTTCTTATTCCTACGAGTGAAGCCGCGAGGCATTTCACATCCTATCAAATCAATTACATCCACCATCCACAACCGTCTACAAAAACTTAAAAACAGTTCTCTTATTATGGACAGCAGTGAAAAGAAGAGCAAACGCCCGCGTATAGGCGAAATGCGTGCAAACCCTTCAGCAGAAACCCCGGTTTCGCGTCCGGCTTTCAGTTCCGACGCCTCATCCCAGACCGGCAACGAAGAGGGCAATGAGCGTCCTCAGCGTTCCTATGGCTACAACCGTCCCTATGGACAGCAGCGTCCCTCCTACGGACAGCGTCCTTCCTACGGAGGAGGCTACAACCGCTACAACCAGGGACACGACAACAACTATCAGAACCGCAGCTACAACCAGGCACCCCACACCGCCGAAGAAGGAGCTACCGCCGAAGCCGGAACCGAAAACGCCCAGACCGAACAGCAGCAGGGAGGATATCAGCGCAGAAACTACAACCAGGGCGGTTACAATCAGGGCTACAACCGCAATCAGGGAGGTTATAATCAGGGCTACAACCAAGGATACAACCGCAACCAGGGCGGATACAACAACCAGAACCGTCAGGGCGGTTACAATCAGGGCTACAACCGCAACCAGGGCGGTTACAATAACCAGAACCGCCAGGGCGGATACAACAACCAGAACCGTCAGGGCGGTTACAACAACCAGAACCGCCAGGGTGGCTACAACAACCAGAACCGTCAGGGCGGTTACAACAACCAGAACCGTCAGGGTGGTTTCAACAACCGCAACCAGGGCGGTTACAACAATCAGAACCGTCAGGGCGGCTTCAACAAGAACCGTCAGGGCAAACCCGGAATGCGTCAGAACCAGTATGGAATGCCTCAGGGCGGAAAGAGCTTTGTGCCCCGTCCCAAACGCATCGAATACGAAACCGAGATTCCGGATCCCAATGCACAGATACGCCTCAACAAGTTCATGTCAAACGCCGGAATTTGCTCGCGCCGCGAAGCCGACGAATTCATCCAGCAGGGACTTGTGAAGGTCAACGGCCAGGTGGTTACCGAACTCGGCACAAAGATCAGCCACAGCGACACCGTGGAATACGATGAGAAGGTAGTGGCACTGGAGCGCAAGACCTACATCCTGCTCAACAAGCCCAAGGACTGCGTGACCACATCGGACGATCCCAACGGACGCACCACCGTGCTCGACCTCGTGAAAGGCGCATGCGACGAGCGCATCTATCCCGTGGGACGACTTGACCGCAACACCACCGGCGTGCTGCTTCTCACCAACGACGGCGACCTCGCATCGAAGCTCACCCACCCCAAATACGTGAAGAAAAAAATCTACCACGTATGGACCGACAAGGATATCGCCGAGGAAGACATGCAGCGCATAGCCGACGGCATAGAGCTTGAGGACGGCCCCATACACGCCGACGCCATCTCTTATGCCACCGAGACCGACCGCAACCAGGCCGGCATCGAAATCCACTCGGGACGCAACCGCATCGTGCGCCGTCTCTTTGAGAGCCTCGGCTACCACGTGACGAAACTCGACCGCGTGTACTTCGCCGGACTCACCAAGAAGAACCTGCCCCGCGGCCGCTGGCGCTACCTCACTCAGGAAGAAGTAAACTACCTGAAAATGGGTTCTTTCGAGTAACCAATCACCACTTCCATTCAAGATTATCGCTCTCTAAATGAAACGCATCAAGATAGTAGACATATTCAATCCCGCCCTCATCGGCCAGCAGGTCGACGTGATGGGCTGGGTGCGCACCCGCCGCGGCAACAAGCACGTGCAGTTCGTGGCGCTCAACGACGGCTCTACGATAAAGAATCTCCAGATTGTCTTTGACATGGAGAAATTCTCCGACGACCAGCTCCGCGACGTGACCACCGGATCAAGCATCCACGTCACCGGCACACTTGTGGAGTCAATGGGCAAAGGACAGAGCTGCGAGGTGCAGGCCGAGAAACTCGAGGTGTTCGGTTCAGCCGATCCTCTCACATATCCCCTGCAGAAAAAAGGCCACACTCTGGAATTCCTCCGCGAGAAAGCCCACCTGCGTCCCCGCACCAACACTTTCGGTGCGGTGCTCCGCGTGAGAAGCACCCTGGCCTTCGCAATCCACCGCTTCTTCCAGGAGCGCGGATTCTTCTACCTCAACACTCCCCTCATCACGGCCTCTGACTGCGAAGGCGCCGGAGCCATGTTCCAGGTGACTACGCTCGACCTCAACAACCTCCCCAAAACCGAGGACGGAAAGGTTGACTTCTCGGCCGACTTCTTCGGCAAACCCACCGCCCTCACCGTAAGCGGTCAGCTTGAAGGCGAGCTCGGTGCCACAGCTCTCGGAGCCATCTACACCTTCGGCCCCACATTCCGCGCCGAGAACTCCAACACTCCCCGACACCTCTCAGAGTTCTGGATGATCGAGCCGGAAATGGCGTTCTACGACATCACCGACAACATGGACCTCGCCGAGGACTTCATCAAATACTGTATAAACTACGCGCTGGAGCACTGCGCCGACGACATCGAATTCCTTTCGCAGATGTACGACAAGGAGCTCGTTGACCGCCTGCACCACGTGGTTTCGCAGCCTTTTGTACGCCTCACCTACACCGAGGGTGTGAAAATCCTTGAGGAATCGGGCCACAAATTTGAATTCCCCGTCTACTGGGGCGCCGACCTCCAGAGCGAGCATGAGCGCTTCCTCGTGGAGGAACACTTCAAACGTCCCGTGATTCTCACCGACTATCCCAAGGAAATCAAAGCCTTCTACATGAAGCAGAACACCGACGGCCGCACCGTGCGCGCCATGGACGTGCTCTTCCCCAAAATCGGCGAGATAATCGGCGGCTCGGAACGCGAGGCCGACTTCGACAAGCTCCAGCAGCGCATCGACGAGCTGGGCATCCCCATGAAGGACATGTGGTGGTATCTCGACACCCGCCGTTACGGCACCGTGCCTCACTCGGGATTCGGACTGGGCTTCGAGCGTCTGGTGCTCTTCGTCACCGGAATGACCAACATCCGCGACGTAATCCCCTTCCCCCGCACCCCCAACAACGCCGAATTCTAACGCAACCATCATCCCTCTTCCATACCACGGCCGGAATCCCTTCCGGCCGTGTTTTTTATGCACGTAAATCTGCGACAACCTCACAACCCGAAGCTGCTGAACCTCACTCTCCTACTGATTGATATCCCGTTTATTCATAGCATACCAAAGTATTGTTTCAAAACCGCGAAAAGTAGGGCTGCTTCATGGAGCAGCCGCATTCAATACGTTGATATCCTCAGTAGATGCACGAGCGTGCATCCCTACAATTTAGGCAGTAATTTGATTTTTGCAATACCTTCAAACTTCGCTCTGCACTTGAACGCGAGGTGAGCCGCGGAGCGGCGATTTCTTTACAACCCGCTGCGTAAGCTGCGGGAGGAGGGACAACGTCCCTTCTCTGCGGCGAGCCCCGGAGGGCGCGATACCGCAGCATGCGACAGCATGGGCCAAAACCATTTTGTTAAACTACGTTAAAATAAGGATACCTCATGCAGTCTTTTACCCTTTTCTTTATCATCATGATAAAAAGCAGACATTAATTACAAATCCTATAATAGAAAGTAATCACATATCTTACTACTGCGAAATACACGAAAAAAGGTCAGTGGACGCGCGATTGGCATCCACTGACCTTTAATTTTTGTCGTCGGGATTACTTGCTGTTGATTTCCTCCGGGGTGCCACGGGTGATGAATCTCACCGAAACGTCGGGAGAGGTGCCATTGACCGTCTCGCACGAAAAAGCCACGTGGCTGTCGCCGGCATTTATCACCGCACGGCCTTGCGGCGTCACCTTTGACACCACATTATAATTCTTGTCGGTGACAGAGGCCGTGCCGTCCATTCCGTAAAGCAGATATTGTCCGGCAGCTACGGCGCACGGGAACACTATCGTGGAACGGTCGGTCACTAAGCGCGGATTACGGATTTCACCATCGCCATCCACCTTCAGACGTATGGCATACTCCCCTTCATAAGGAGTCGTAACCGACCAGTCAGCTCCGCCGGGCTGTCCGGGCTGAAGCTCGCCGAGCATGCAGTTGAAATACTTGGAGATAGCCAGCGGATACAGCAGGTATTTCCCCTCACCGGCACGCTCAAGATGCCATTCGGTGGCAGGATCCTTGAGCCGCTCCATCTGTTCGGGAGTGAAGCACTGATTCTCACGCAGCATATCCCAGTCGTGGATTGCCTGGAGCAGACGGTCAATCTGGCCGTGATTGCGCAATGTGTTCACGCCTATATTCATGGCATAGCCCGCGTCGAAACCGGCCGATTCCGAGAGAGCCCATTCCAGATCTTCCAGCGACGAACACTCAAACTTTCGGTCGGCAAGCCTGATAAGGAACCATCCGAGCATTCTGGGAAAAAGATTACGCTTGAAATAAGCCTGGTTCTTGATACGGTTCTCCACCTGGCCGGCGCGCATTGCCTCGCCCCAGGGCTCACCCCAGTTCATGCGGGTATGGATATGCCATGTATAATGCCCCAGACGGCTGGCGTCGTTTATCACATCAGGACTCACGCCCTTAAAGAATTGGTCGACGAACAACGCCGGAGCATATTCCTCATGGCCGGTATAGGTACATCCTTCCAGTCCGTCAAACGAAATCTGCTTGAGGCCGGTGGTGCTGAATATCCGGGCCAGACGCTGCGAGTAGGCGTCCTGAAGTTCCATGTCGGGAAACAAGGTGCGATAGGGATGATCCCACAGCTTATACAGCGGCGTTTGTCTCTTGTGGCTTGCGGTGCGGGTGCCGAAGGCTCCGCGCTGGCAGTTCTTCATCACCGTTGCGTCACCGTCATCCTCGGCTGAACCAAAAGTTATCAGCTCGTCATCAATCATCAGTGCGTTCAGCGTAAGGGGCACGCTGAAGAGATTTGATTTCTTTACCCTTATCTCGTTCTGCGACGCGTCGAGATCACTCAACAGGCTGAGAGTACCCTGGTGGAGGAGGTTTTTAGAGGGTACGGGGCTCACATAGGCATCGTTGGTAGTGGTGAAGTTGGACAGCGTATGCACGCCCACCGACACTCCTCTCTGAGCCGCACGGTCCACCAGAGCCTTCACTCCGGCATCGTCGCCGCTTTCAACGAAACTCTTGCTCCAGTTGAAATGGCCCCAGTCTTCAAACGGGCCGGGATGATAGATATACTTGAAGCCGGCGATATCGGCCTTGTCGAGTATGAAATCGAGGTCGCGGTCAGACACATCGGTAATCAGATAGGAACACATCGCTTTTCGCGACGTCTTGCCCCACTCTCCCCCTATCATGGGGTGAGGGAGTCCCTGTTCTACCTCTATCTCTCCTATACGCTGGAGCGCCTGATCGGCACGGCATCCGAATATCGCCACGCCGGCTCCGTCTATAAGCGCATCGGCACCTTTTACCGGCAGCACTTCCATATCCTGAAGCTGGAACACTTTACGCTTCTCTTCACGGCTACGGTTGCGGCAGACAAACTGAAACACAGCCCCGTCGGTCACCTCTGTAGCAGCCAGGAGATGGCTCTGGATTGTCCCCACGGAGAGTTCTGAAGACGAACCCTTGCCTCCATAATTATTAATATACGTCTCCGCATACTCCTGCGGCAGTCCCGGAATGGTCTTGGGATTGAGAGCCTGCAATCCGATAGCCACACCACGGCCCTGGACCACGCCTACGACTTCGCCCACAACCTCATGGATGTTGACTTTAAGCGGGCCGAACGTCACGGCGTCATAATCCGTCGGCACCTTCTTGGCCACCAGAGTCATACATACCGGCGTCTGCTTCGCTTCAAGCACTATCGTTTTTCCATCGGTCATAGTCACAACCAGGTCGTTGCCCTTCCTGCCGAGCTTCGAGGGCATAATCACCGCGCCCTTGCGGCACGCCGTAACCAGCGGGGATTCCATGCCGCTGCTGAGCACCTCATCGCCCGCAACCTTCACCGATTCATAAAAGCCTTTCGGCGAAAGGCCCACCGTGAGGTCTGACGAACTTAGCGTAACGGTCTGCGCTACGGCTGTGACTGAGAGCAGACTTGCGGCCAGAAAGGCCCCGAAGCCCTTTTTCAGATATAAAATCCTGTTCATATCTTATCTTTATCCTGTAGGTTCGTTTATATTTTCATTGTCACGGCCTCTCTATCAGAATTTCACTTTAAGAGTGGCCATGCCATAGGGATTCATGTCTACACGTCCGTCAAACGGATGAGAGGGGGTTTCCTCAACTGCGCATAAGTTCACCGAAACAGGCGACGCGGAGGGGAAGGCCACCCCCACGCTCTCGGGATTGGCTGAAAGCGAGCGCAGACGCACCACGAATTCATTGTCTTTATCCGTAGGCTTTATCATGGTCACATAGACATTTTCATTGTCAAGCGCCACGAGCTGTCCGGCTGCCTTATGGCTGTCAGACGTAACATGGAGCAAAGGCTGCGACTGCTCCAGACCGAAGCGGTTGATACGGGCAAGCGACATGCCGTCGTGAGGCATCAGGCGGTAACGGAACTCCACGGGACCATCCTGCGAGAGAGGGAAATTCGTATGCCAGTGGTTGTTCATTACCCATGAGTAAACCGTGGCCGACGGAGCGAGATGTTCCGTCCAGTCACCCTGTCCTCCCCACCCGAGAGAGATATTGTCAGAGCGGGTTCCATGCTCTATGAGAGGCGCATCGAGGCTGCACAATGCCACGCCGCGCGCGTCGTTGGCCACATTTACCCATCGCTGCACGGCCAGCCAGTTGCGGTTGGCTTGCGGCCACTGGTCTTTCTCCACCTCCATCACGCCCCACGGAATATCGATGGTGGTATGCGGATTCTCCACATTGAAACCGAAGCCGAAGTGGATGCCGTCCTTTTCTTCAAGAGGGAGCTTATCAACGGTATTGGACAGCTCGACCCACGGCAGCCCGGCCACAAGACGGATACAGCGCGTAACACCGCGGCATCCCTTGAGGGCCGAAGTCACGGCTATCTCATTTACCAGAGGGCCGCGCTCGGTGAAAGTCACCGATATGACCGAATCGGCAACGGGTCTGTCGATATTGGCCGGCAGCCACGAACAGCTGTTGGCTCCTCCGTCAACTTTCGAATCGATGTAGTTATATGAATCGCCTTTACGGTCAAGCTTCACAATATTTCCTGTACGGGAATCGACCGTGACACCGATAAGGCCGTTGTCAAGCGTGAAACCGTCAGCACGGCTGGGCACTTCGGGAGTTGCGGACTCTCCGGCGCACACACGGTAATGGCGCGAACCCAATGCAGGGACATCAGACGCAAGGAACACCAGAGTTCCGTCCGACAGGCGCTGTGAAGGCACCCCACGGCCGGAATCGTCAACCACACGGTCGCCCAGAGCGCTTTCCTTAGCGTCAAGCGTCACAAGACCATTGGTGTTCCAGGAGTGGGTGTTATAGACCGTCACACCACCGTTTGCAGGGCCTTCTTTCGGGCCGAGACCGCCGTCGGATTTATCGGCGCCATGTCCCAGAGCCTCGTCGAGCATGGCAGTGGACTCCCTGTGCGCTTCTTCAAAATATGCCTTTTTCGACTCCCAGAGGGCTTCGTGGAAATAAGGTTCCCAGGGATTCTCAAAGTCCCAGGTGTGCTCCGATCCCATCAGGATATTGCGCCAGCTCTCGTCCATCTCCGCTCGGGGAGCGGCGGCACCTGCGCTGAGCATCGACCACAGGGTCTCGGCCTGGATCATACGTTCATTGTTGCTGCGGTTCATCGATGTGTATTTCGCGGCGCTGCCGAGACCGTCGGTCCAGTACTCGGTATAGTCACCGCGCACCACCGGCAGACTGTCGCCGTAACGGCGCTCAAATTCGCTCATAAACTCATGACCGCCGCTTATCACGATTTTCGGGAAAGCATAACGGTCGTTCCATGCTTTCACCGCGTGGGGCACATCGGCATCCAACGGACAGTTGTCCCACAGTGTCCATGAAAGCACGCATATATCGTAGGGGAAGTTTTTATCCTCAAGCTCTTGCAGCGTGGAGGTAAAATCAACGTTGGCCTCACCGGTGGCGATTCGGGCCGGAACCTTACGGGCATCCCGCTGTCCGAACCACGGACGGCCGGTAGTCATGCCCTTGTCCATACTGCCGCTGTTGGCATACTTGCCCGGCTGCAGGAAAAGCACCTTTGATTTTCCATCGGGTCCAACCCACCAGAAAGGCTTGCCATCTATGTCGTAGCGGTGAGCCAGTCCTCCGCGGTCGTCATTAGGCCATGATACCACATATTTCACACCTTCCTGAGCCATCACCGGAAGCAGGCCCCATGAGATACCGGGTATATCGAACTGCTGGAACACATCGATGGGCACACCGGCTTTACGCTGAAGCTCGCGGGAGTAACGGAACACATGAAACATCTCCTCGTCGGCGCAGATGCTGGTATTGAGATTGACATAGGACGCATCGGCAACTATGGCACCGCTTTTCAACGCTTCAATCACCTCCCCTTCCCGCTCGGGATGGGAATGCAGCAGACGCTCCACCGGCCATGTAACCTCGGGATTCCACACATACCGGCCCCCTTCGGGATATTGTGCCGTCTCGCGGCCAAGCGCCATGCCCTCCACCACATTTGAGGTGTGCAGTTTCTCCACATTCTTGTGGGTGTTGGTATAACCTATGTCCACGTGGGCGTGGTTAAAGAGATATACCGTCCAGTGGCGCATCGGAGTCACCGGAATCTTCATTGAACTGCTTTCGCCGTTACATTTCACCTTCACCGTGGCGGTTGACTTGCGGTCAGTCGGAACCGATGCCGGCAGCATCACCTCAAACGTGGCTACGGTGTCCTTCGCGGCAGTTTTGTGGCGGAAATGCCGAGTTTCTTTTTTATAGGATGTCTCCACTTCAATATCGCCTCCGCGGGCGCCGCAATTCACGGTCAGCTCTACTATTCGTCCGGGAGTGCCGTCGGGCAGATACCCGAAAAGCGGTTTCACATTATAGTCCGGCTGCCGGGGAGAAGCCATCAGGCCCGGAACCGATACCAACGCACTGATAATAAGAAATAACGATTTACACTTCATTTTACATGGAATTGGATCTGAAAGATAATTACATACAAAGTTATGCTTCCTTCCACGGCAAAAGGATGCATAATTCTACTATTGTTTAGCACAATACTATTATTCAACCTCAAAATTACAAACATTGGCCGCAATGACCGTCTTTACGGCATTTCCCTTACCTGAGAATTTACTAAATTTGCACTACACTCAATCATCACCAACACCGAATACCTCATTCCTGTCATTACCATATGAAACATGCCGTATTACTGTCAGGTCTGGCTTTGCCGCTATGCATGCCCCACGACGCCCAGGCCCGCAAACAGCCCCATATAATCCTGATTATAACCGATCAGCAGCGCGGTGACGCGCTGGGATACGCCGGAAAATATGCCATAAAGACCCCTAATCTCGACTCGCTCGCTTCCGACGGCTTCTTTTTCAACAACGCCTACTCATCGGCACCGAGCAGCACCCCAGCACGTTCGGGATTGCTCACGGGAATGTCGCCCTGGCAACACGGACTTCTGGGCTACTCCAACCGCATAGGCGAGCATTACCGCTACGAGATGCCTCAGATGCTCCGCAACAACGGGTACCTGGCACTCGGCATAGGAAAGATGCACTGGACCCCGCAGAACGCACTCCACGGCTTCCACGCCACGCTGGTGGATGAGAGCGGACGCGTGGAGTCGCCAGATTTCGTAAGCGACTACCGCAAATGGTTTCAGACTGTGGCTCTGGGAGTGAACCCCGACTCCACAGGAATTGACTGGAACGGCCACGCAGCGGCCGCCTACAAGCTCCCAGAACAGCTTCACCCCACGGCATGGACCGGAACAACCGCCGTGCGTACCATCGAGCATTTCGACACCGCTTCCGTCCGTCCGCTGTTCCTCAAAATATCGTTCGCACGCCCCCACAGCCCCTACGATCCCCCGCAGCGCATCCTCTCGATGTACGACGGCGTGGAAATTCCTCCGGCCGCCCACGGCGAGTGGAGCAAAGATGTGGGAAGCAAGGTGACCGATCCCGCTCAGGACCCCACAGCCCCCTATGCGCAGTTCAGCGACGAATATGTGGCTAACACCCGCCGCCATTACTATGCCTCGGTAACGTTCATCGACGAACAGGTGGGCGACATTATTAAAGCGCTAAAGGAAAAAGGAATGTATGACGACGCACTGATCGTGTTCACCTCCGACCACGGCGACATGATGGGCGACCACAACTCCTGGCGCAAGACCTATCCTTATGAAGGTTCGGCAGCCATCCCGATGATAGTGAAGGTACCTGAAAGCACGGCCGCCGTGCATGCCAAAGGCTCCGTACTGGAGCAGCCCGTGGAACTGCGCGACATCCTCCCTACCTTCCTCGACGCTGCCGGAGCGGAAGTTCCCGTCGACATGGACGGTCGCTCGATGCTCTCGCTCATCACCCAGGAAAATCCTCATTGGCGCCGCTGGATCGACCTTGAGCACGCCACATGCTATTCCGACAACAATTACTGGTGTGGCCTCACCGACGGCAAAATGAAGTATATCTGGTTCCTCCGCAGCGGCCAGGAACAGCTGTTTGACCTCACTGCCGATCCGGAGGAAACCACCAATCTGATCGGCGACAAGAAATACTCCGCCAAAGCCTCCAAGATGCGCCGCGCGCTTGCCGACCATCTGAGCGAGCGCGGCGACGAGTGGGTGCGCGACGGCAAACTGCAGACCCGCTCCACCACCCTCCTCTACAGCCCCAACTTCCCCAAGAACTGACGAGGGTTTCATCCCGGCTCAGCCACCCGGAACGGAGTATCCCCCGGAAAGCATCGTAAAGCACAAAATATCCCCGACGGAGCACCGGAGGTGCTATTTCTTTCAAACCCGCTGCGTCAGCTGCGGGAAAAGCCGCTGTCTGGCCTCTTTGCGGCGAGCTTGGGAAGGGCGATGCCGCAACGGGCGATAGCTTGGGAAAACACTGATGGATTCCGCTAAATTGTAGGGATGCACGCTCGTGCATCCGCTGAAAACCGACGCGTTGCTATCGGCTGCTCCATGGAGCAGCCCTACATTTCGGCTTATTTACAGGCGAAAAGGATTCGTAGGATCATCGTACCCCTCGTGGATCACTCTGCGTCCTGAGGCTGCGCCTTGGTGATGGTGATGAGTTCGAGGCGGGTGGCGGTGCGGCGCTTGATTGTGAAGAGATAGTCGTCGATGGTAAGTTCAGCGCCCTGGGGCGGAATGTTGCCGGTGGAATAAAGTATGTAGCCCGCAAGGGTCTGGTAGGCGTCGTCCTCGGGAATGTCGAGGTGGAAATTCTCGCGCAGATACTCTATCTCCACGCGGCCCGAGCACTCGTAAACACCCGGCTCGGTCTCGCGCACCATCACGGTGCCTTTGTCGTGCTCATCCTGGATATCTCCGAATATCTCTTCCACAAGATCCTCGAGCGTCACCAGTCCGGCGGTGCCCCCGAACTCGTCAACCACCACGGCCATAGAGCGTTTCTCGGCAAGGAGACGGCGCATCATCTTGTTGGCCAGCAGCGACTCAGGTGCGAACACCACCGGTTTTATATGGTCTTTCCAGTCGGTCTGAGGATTAAACAGCTCACTCACGTGGATATAGCCCAGCACATCGTCGATATCGTCGCGATACACCACAATCTTGCTGCGGCCGGAGGATGTGAAGAGCGCCGAAAGCTCTTCGCGTGTGGTGGTGGAAATGTTCACGGCCACAATCTCGTTGCGGGGCTGCATGCAGTCGCGCAGATGGGTGGTGGAGAAATCAAGGGCATTATGGAATATCTTCACTTCCGTCTCCACCGGACTTTTCTCGGGATTCACCTCATCTATGGTCTTCTCCAGATACTGGTTGAGGTCGCCGACGGTGAGCATACGCACTCGCGCGCTGTCGGCCTTAACGCCAAACAATCGCATAAGCGCAGTTGAAAGCCACGAGCTGAATATCGACACCGGATAGAGAATAACATAGAAAATCGCTACAGGTATGGCAAAAATCTTGAGCGATGTATAGGGGTTGATGCGGAAAATCGACTTAGGGAAAAACTCTCCCACGAGCAGAATCACTGCCGTGGAAATGAGGGTGGAGAGTATCAGCACCACGGCCTGGTTGGTACACCAGCTCTCAATCCAGGGGTCGAGGAGCGCGGCCGCACCCATACCGTAGATTACAAGCATCACATTATTGCCCACGAGGATTGTGGAGATGAAAAGATTGGGGTCGGCATAGAAGCGGCCCACGGTCTTGGCAAGAAAGCCTCCCGATTTCACATCGAGTTCCATTCTCACGCGGTCGGAGGTGATGAACGCTATTTCCGTGCCGGAAAAAAGTCCCGAGAATATCAGCGAGACCACGGCGAGGATTATCCAGGTAGTGAGTGTCATTTCTTAGGATTTTGATTGGAGAGTTCAAGCTTTTTAGGCCGTTCGGACTCTTCGAGTTTCATTGGCTTGAGGGGTCGTCGTGCCTTTACTGCCGGAGTCTGCTCTGGCTTACGGGCGGGAAGCTCCTGTTCAGCGACGGCTGAAGCAGTGTCGGCCGAGGCGGTGCGGCGGGTGCGCTGACGGCCCGAAAGCCTGTCGGGAGCCTGACGCGGCTGACGGTCGGACGATACGGTGTCGGCAACCTCGGGTTCAGGAACGGCTTCCGGCTCTCCGGCATAATTCTCACCGCGCTCCGTAAACTGCGAAGCGGGAAAAATACCGCTCACGTTCAGCACGCGGTATTGCGTCATACGGTCGTTGCTTTCAAAGCCATAACCCTCGATTATGCGGTCGGCGCGCTCTATGTGAATGAATGAATCGCTGTACACTTTCTCGTGCCGCTGGTCCCAGAAGAGCTGGTTGGTGAGGAATTTCTCCCCGGCGGTGTTTTTTATGTCCACATAGCCGTCGAGACGCCACAGCTGTTTGTTTTTGAGAAACAGAGCAGAGTCGCAGTCCACGGTCGCCTCACGGCGCATCATATTGTCGTATTTCTCCATATGAAGGCCGTCGGGGAACTTCCAGTTGGGTTCCCTCGCCTCGTCAAACACAAGCCACAGCGGCGAATCGATGCGGTAGCGTACAAGCCCCGAATCGGATATCAGCGTGGAAACATCAGTAGTGGTCATTGTGGCGAAGGTCTCGGGATCGTATTGCAGGTCCACGAATTCCTTCTTGTCCTCGCGGCAGGCACACAGCATCAGCACGGCCGTGAGCGCTACAGCCGGCAGCGAGGTCATGCCCGGCAAGTGACGCTTCAGCATTATCGCAGTTTATTCTGGAAGAACCAGAGTTCGTTGAAGTTGATGCCCAGGCGCACGCAGAAGTAATTCTCCTTCACCATGGGATTGGGATGGGCCTGGCGGTGACGGTATTCAAAACCGAGGTTGATGATAGACTTATCGGATACGGTGGGGAAACCGAAGCCGCACGACACGCCGTAGTCGCGCACATTATTGTCGCCCACCATCACATAGTCGCGGTTGAAGAAAGCGCCCGCGCGATATGTCACGCGACGGAAATAACCACCGCGCACCGAGGGGGTGTAAGATGCTCCCAGACCCACCTGATAGCGGTTGGCAAAGCGTGTTGACTCCACATTCCATTCAGTGGGCCATGTCACGCTCTTGGCCTTTGCCCAGGGCTGATAGGTGAAGTCGGCCTCCACCATCAGCTTATTGCGCCATGTCCAGTTCAGGCCGGCACCATAGGTTGCGGGAAGGTCGGCGTTGTGGCGCAGGCTCTTCTCGCCGAGAGTGTCGGGAAGCACATCGGCGTCTATGGCATATCTCACCACGTAGGCATTACCCAGAAGAGTCTTGCCGGGAGAGTATGTGAGGCCTATGCCCAGACGGTTGTCGGGATTCACGTTTACATGATATTGCACGCCAAGCTGCACGCGCCAGTCGCGCACGCGGGTCACCTGCTCGAACAGCGCGGTGTAACCGGTGGTAGGCACGTTAGGGGTAACGTACACATCGTTTACGTTGGTGCCGAAGAGATATGAGAAGTTGGCGCCTACCGAGAAGCCTTTGAACAGACGTCCGGCCACACCCACATAAAGCTGGTTGAGACCGCCCATACCCTGGCGGGAGTTGACACCGTTGGCTATTTCCGAACCGAACGAGTAGCCCACCGATGAAAACGGCAGAAGACCTATGCTCGCTCCCATGTATTTGCCTAAGGGGAACTGCATGGTAAGATAGTCGAGACCGCCGCCGAATCGGCGCTCCTTGGCCGGATTGATGTCGCCTACGGCACCCTCGCTCGACTTGATGGTGGTAAAGTCCACACCCATGTCGAAGAGGAACGTCAGAGTGTCGATTGACGCATAGGAAGCGGGATTCATCACGTTGATCTGGCGGCCGGAGTTCATGGCGTAGCCCACACCACCCATCTGTTTCTGGGCGGCCGTGGCGTTATTGTCAAGAATTCCGTAGCCGAACTTGGAATAGGGCGACACATTACCCTGGGCATCAGTCTGGGAAGGAGCAGCCACACATGCAGCAAGCACTGCCACCGCGGCTATCAGTCTATTTATCATTATTTTCATTTTCATTAAAGAGTATGATACGGTTAAGGCCGATGCTTACAAGATTGCTCTCGACAGTAACCTCGAAATTACATAGTTTGCTGAGCTCGCGCGCCCAGCCGCCTGTCATCACCACGCGGGTGCCGGCGGGAAGCCTCTGCTGATAGTAGGTAATGGCTGCCACCACGCCCCACACGGCACCGTTGACCATTGCCGAGGCTGTATCGTGGCCCAGAAACTCGTCGGGGTTGAGTTCGCGTGGAGCCTTTACCCTGGGGAGGCGGGCGGTGAAACGGTGAAGAGCCTCCAGGCGCATGTTGATGCCCGGGGCTATGTTGCCGCCCACGAAATGTCCGTCGGCGCTCACGGCATCGTAAGTCACGGCCGTTCCGGCATCGACCACCAGCAGCGGGGTCGACGGATACAGCGCCATGGCTCCCACAGCGGCCGCTATGCGGTCAACGCCCAGGGTGCCGGGGGTGCCGTAATCTATCATCAGCGGCAGACGCATGTCGGAACGCAGCCTCACAACCTTGCGGGCCATGGCCGCCATGCCGGCCACGAGCTCCTGTCCGCGACCGGCCACACTGCAGTAAAGCACAAGCTCAACACGGGTGGCAGGAGCGATGAAACGGGCAACATCATCGATACTCAGATGCTCCTCGATGCTCACCTTCAGCAGCTCCGAACCCTCCCAGAGGGCCAGTTTGGCTGCCGAATTTCCTTGGTCTATGGTCAGAAACAGTGACATTCGGGCACAAATTTAGCAAATATCAAAGAATTGACTGCTATATGGGCGATTAAAAAAACGAAACGCCGGGACCATTCACAGAGTATTAACGTGGATTCGTCTATACTTCTTCTTTTGCCCGCGTGCGGGGAATCATAATGGAAGTATAAACTTCAAGCATACCGCCCGCTATGGTGAAGGCAAGCCAGTCCATCGGCCCCGCGCCGGGATACCAGAGGAAGAAGGCGCCGACGCAGAATATAACGCCCGACCAGAATTCTATGCGCATAAGGCGTTTAACTCTCAGCGACTTCCCTTTATAGGAAGGACGTATTATACGGGAGGCGAGTAGAATAAGGGCTCCGGCCGAATAAATTATGCGAGTCATGGGCGACACCACGCGAAAAAGAGGCAGCAGTGTGCCGACTGCTATCAGCAGAAGTCCGGCCACTCCGAGCCAGATGGCCGTGCCGGAGCGGGAGTTCCGGCTGTTTGATGTGGTATTGTTGTTCATATTGTGTGCGGTTATGTGTTTTGGGTCATGATTCACTTTCCACCACCACAAACACGTCCTCATTGTCGCGCTGCATGTGGTAGTTCTCCCTCACCACGCGTTCCATAGCCTCGGGATCCACCGACAGGGCATGGTTGAGCCGCTGGTAATAGAGCAGAGTATCGCGGTTGGCCTTGATTTCGGCCTGCAGACGCTCTATCTCGCGGTTCTGCTCATAGGCGAGAGCGGCGGAATTGTCGGTAAAGAACAGCAGATACACCAGCACCCCCGCCACCACGAGAAGATTGAGGCTCAGGTAGCGGCGACACCATTGCACGAAGGTGCGGCGACGGATGATCGGTTCACTCATTGAAGAGATGTTTGGGTTGACGGTTCGGGATCAGAAGGGATTTCAAATATGGAGAAATTCACGCTGCCGTAGGCAAGATGGCGGCGGAAAAAGGGATGCGAGGAATAATCGCGGTTACGTCCGTGTTCGAGAATGAAAATGCCTCCGGGCCGGATGATGCCCGAGTCGAGCACGGCCGGAGCCACCTTGTCGAAATCAGGAAGGTCGTAGGGCGGGTCGGCAAACACGAAATCGAACCGTCCGCGGGCGGCCGTGGCAAGATAACGGAACACGTCGCCACGTATCAGATGATGATTGTCGGCGCCGAGCGTGCGCGCCACCTCAGCGATAAACTTCTGCTGCACCGAGGCTTTCTCAACCGAGGTGACTCTTGCGGCTCCACGCGAAAGAAGCTCGAAGCTCACGGCGCCTGTGCCTGCAAAGAGGTCGAGAGCCTCCAAGCCTTCTATGTCCGTGAGATTCTCTATCACATTGAACAGGTTTTCACGTGCAAAGTCGGTGGTGGGACGCGCCGTGATATTCTTGGGCACGTCGAAACGACGGCGTCCGTATTTTCCCCTGATTATTCGCATGGCTTAAATATTAGAAGATCGAAAGGCGCATCGAGAGTGGTGCGGCCGGTGCGGTACGGGAGCGCTGGAGGCTCCAGACGCGACACATGCGGAGCAAAGCGGCCTAATTCCTCGGCGAGTGCGACAAAACCGTCGCCGCCCACCCAGATACTTGTCGAAGCAAGGTCGAGCCCCAGAGTGTTAAGCGCCGAAAGGATGAAATAAGAGGCGTCACTGCCACCGCGGCAACGGAAATAATTCGCGCAATGAAGCTTGCCGCCACGCACTATCACTACCGTAAGCTCCTTGCCGCGCAGAAGCGCGTAGGCAGCCGCAGTATCGGCCTCGGGCAAGGAAAGCGACTGCAGATATTCCACGAGGCGCCCCATGCGCCCATGAAACCGGATGTTGAAAAACGTACGGCAGAGAAATGCGTAGGTGTCTTGGTCGACCCACTGGGTCATCACGGCGTTTTCCGCGCCGCAATCCTCCACAAGCAGATGGGAAGACTCGCACTCGGGGCCGAGCACTCTCTGGCCTATCTCCAGCACGGCATCATCGTCCAGACACGCAGGAAGAGCCATGAAGCTGCCGCAGTCGGCTATGCAGTAAACTTTCTTGAAATCGCAGAGCAGCAGCGGATTCTCATAAATCACATCCTCGAGGGCCTTGCGGCGGTCGGGAGTGGCGGAATCGAAAGCAAATGTGCGCCAGATCATCTCCTCGTCGGCAACCGGCGGGAGAAGGGCCACGTCAAGCCTCTCGTCTCCGGGCATCAGAACGAGGCTCCAGAGCTGAGGCTGAGCAATCAAATCCTTATCGAGAAGTGTCATAGCTCTGCAAAGGTAACATTATTCCGGGGAATAACATACCTGTGCACTCCAAAATAAGAGAAAGCGGGCTTAATGCCAAGGAAGAAAAGTCCGGTTACTTCTCGCGCATGAACACGTTAATGGGCGTGCCGCAGAAGTCCCAGTTCTCGCGGATCTTGTTCTCGAGATAACGGCGATAGGGCTCCTTGACCCACTGAGGCAGGTTGCAGAAGAATATGAATGTGGGCACAACAGCATCCTTAAGCATGGTGATATATTTAATCTTCACATACTTGCCCTTGTTGGCTGGCGGCGGATAGGCGGCGATGGCCTCCTGCATCACGGTGTTGAGCTGCGAGGTGGGAACGGTGCGGCGGCGGTTTTCATAGACCTGCAGCGCGGTTTCAAGCACCTTGTAGATGCGCTGCTTGTTCAGGGCCGAGCCGAAAATTATGGGGAAATCGGTGAACGGGGCGAAACGGCGGCGTATGGAATCCTCGAAATGCTTCATGGCCTGCACGGACTTGTCGGTGGCGAGGTCCCATTTGTTAACACACACCACCAGACCCTTGCGGTTGCGCTGCACGAGCGAGAATATGCTCACGTCCTGCGCCTCGATGCCACGGGTGGCGTCAATCATGAGAATGCACACATCCGATGCCTCGATGGCACTGATGGAGCGGATGACAGAGTAGTATTCTATATCCTCGTTTACCTTGTTTTTCTTACGGATACCGGCGGTGTCCACAAGGTAGAAATCGAAGCCGAACTTATTGTAACGGGTATAGACGGAGTCGCGGGTGGTGCCGGCTATGTTGGTGACTATATGGCGTTCTTCGCCCATGAAGGCGTTGACAATGGATGATTTTCCGGCGTTAGGACGGCCGATTATAGCGAATTTGGGAAGGTTTTCCAGACGCTCGCTCTCTTCTTCGTCGGCCTCCGGAAGCTTCTTCACCACTTCGTCGAGGAGATCGCCGGTGCCGTAGCCGTTGACAGCCGACACGGGATAAGGCTCGCCGAGACCCAGGGAATAGAACTCGGGCACATTGTAGAGCCAGTCGTTTGAATCCACCTTGTTCGCAACGAGTATCACAGGCTTCTTGGAGCGGCGCAGGATGGCGGCCACATGATCGTCAAGGTCAGTGACTCCGTTCATAGAATCGACCACGAAAAGAATCTCGTCGGCCTGCTCGATGGCGAGCTCAACCTGCTTGTTGATCTCGGATTCGAATATATCGTCGGAGTTCACCACCCAGCCGCCGGTGTCGATAATCGAGAATTCCTTTCCGGCCCAGTCGACCTTTCCATACTGGCGGTCGCGGGTTGTGCCGGCGGTATCGTCGACAATGGCTGTGCGTGTCTGAGTAAGGCGGTTGAAGAGCGTGGACTTGCCCACGTTGGGGCGCCCCACTATTGCTATCATCTGTCCCATGTATGACTGCGGTTATGAGGTTAAGTCGATCCGGCACATGCCGGACCGACTGCAAAGTTAGCGATTATTATTCAATGTAGCCGAATGCCTTGAGCTTGTTTTCGCGGTTGCGCCAGTTGGCTTCCACTTTCACGAACATCTCGAGATACACCTTCTTGCCGAAGAATGCCTCGATGTCCTTGCGGGCTTCGGTGCCCACCTTCTTGAGCATGGAGCCGCCGTGGCCTATCAGGATACCCTTCTGGGTGTCGCGCTCCACGTATATCACGGCCATGATATGGATGGCGCCTTCTTTCTCGTCGAATTTCTCCACTATCACCTCGGTGGAATAAGGCACTTCCTTCTGATAGTTCAGCAGAATCTTCTCACGGATTATCTCGGTGACGAAGAAGCGCGCGGGCTTGTCGGTAAGGGCATCCTTGCCGAAATAGGGGGCGTGGACGGGGAGCAGCTCCACAATGCGGTTCATGAGGTTGGTGACGTTGAAATGCTCTTTGGCCGACACGGGGAATATCTCGGCGTTGGGAAGCAGCTCGTGCCACACGGCCACCACGCGGTCGAGGTCGCTCTGATTCTTGAGCAAGTCAATCTTGTTTATCACCAGGAGCACGGGCACCGTTTCCTTGGCAACCTTGGCAAGATAATCGGCATTTTTGGTGGGATCCTCCACCACGTCGGTCACGTAGACGAGCACATCGGCATCGGTCAGGGCACCCTCGCTGAAACCGAGCATGCTTTCCTGGAGCTTATATTTGGGGGAGAGCACTCCGGGAGTGTCGGAAAACACTATCTGATAGTCGTCCGTGTTCACTATTCCCATTATGCGGTGGCGGGTGGTCTGGGCCTTGGAGGTTATGATACTGATGCGTTCGCCCACGAGGTCGTTCATCAATGTGGACTTACCCACATTGGGGTTTCCCACTATATTTACAAAGCCGGCTTTGTGATTCTCTGTCATTTTGAATTCGGATTATGAGGGGTTATGTAAGGTGCCGCGCCGCATGGGTCTCTCTGACATGCAGCTGCATGAATAAAACACTAATAGCACCTGAAAAGATGCTATTAGTGCTGATTTTTTCAGAATTTTAATTGACGGAAGGCCGTGCGGGCTGTACGGGCCATGACGGCTTTCCGAGCCGGGGAATCAGAGATCCCAGATGAGATACATGGCTCCCCAGGTGAATCCTGCGCCGAATGCGGTGAGGATTATGCGGTCGCCTTTCTTGAGGCGGTCCTTATACTCATCCAGACAGATTGGAATCGAGGCGGCGCTGGTGTTGCCGGTATGCTCGATGTTCACAAGCACCTTCTCGGGGGCGATGCCGGCGCGCGAGGCCACAGCTTCGATTATGCGGAGGTTGGCCTGATGGGGCACGAGCCAGTCAACAGTCTCCATGGTGAGTCCGTTACGGTTGGCCACCTCAAGGGTCGACTCGAGCATATCGGTCACAGCATGCTTGTAGACGTAGCGTCCGTCCTGGAATATGTAGTGTTCTTCGGCATCGATGGTCTCATGAGTGGCAGGCTTTACGGAACCGCCGGCCTTCATGATGAGATGCTCGCATCCGTCGCCGTCAACGTGGAACACGGCATCGATCACACCGGTTGCCTCTTCGGTAGGCTCAACGAGCACGGCGGCCGCACCGTCGCCAAAGAGCGGACAGGTGGAACGGTCGGTGTAGTTGACCATCGACGACATTTTCTCGGCCGCAACCACAATCACCTTCTTGTAAAGGCCTCCGCGGATATACGCGTTGGCATCCTGAAGAGCCACGATGAATCCGGCGCAGGCGGCCTGGAGATCGTAGGCATAGCAGTTTGTCAGTTTACAGTTATGGGCAATCACCGAAGCGGTGGAGGGAAAACGGTAGTCGGGGTTGGATGTGGGGCAGATAAGCAGGTCGATTTCCTCGGGTTTCAAACCTTTGGATTCGAGCAGGCGCTCAACGGCCTTCTCGCCGAGATACGACGAGCCGGCACCTTCTTTCTTGAGGATATGTCGGCTTTTGATACCCACGCGGGTGGTGATCCACTCATCGTTGGTGTCGACCATTTTCGACAGCATCTCGTTGTCGAGAATGTCGTCGGGCACATAGGAGGCTATGCCGGAAATTCTTGCATGAAGCATGATTGTGTGAAAATTTTCTGTGTATGTCTTGGTATATATGCGGACACGACACGCATTCCCTCCTCACCGTGAGCCTTCGCTTAGACGCAGGGCCCGGACAGGGGGAATACAGTCATATCGCAAAAAAGCGGAGCCGGGGAGGATTCCCCGGTCATCACGCGCGGAGGGAGAGGTCCGGAATCAGACTGCCTCCGACTTTTCGATGGCTACTTTGCCGCGATAGTAACCGCACTCGCCGCATACGGTGTGGTAGATATGCCATGCACCGCAGTTGGGGCAGATAGCCAGTGTGGGAGCCACGGCCTTGTCGTGGGTACGACGCTTGGCCGTGCGGGTCTTGGATTGTTTTCGTTTAGGATGTGCCATTGTTGTTCGGTTTTATTCTTAATGGTTTTATTTTGTTTCTTTTAAGCCTTGCAGAGAGAGCGCGGGATTGAACCCTACTCGTCGGAGTCACCGCCGTCGGCATTGTCCTTGAGCTTGCGGAGTTCATCCCAGCGGGGATCGGAAGCCTGATCGGCCTGGGGATCGGGCATCGAATCCATTTCTTCAATCAGGGTTTCCTCAAGTTCGGTATCCTCGTCGTCGGAGCGACGGGCACGGTGCTTGCGGAGCATGGCGCTCATCTGGCGGTTGCACTTGCCGAGCGGATGCACATGCTTGATGGGAACGGCCAGAGCCACGGTGTCGTAAATCATATAAGCCACATTCAGGTAGCTGTCTGATTCGGGAATCACGAGCAGGTCGTCGGAATCATCGTTGTAATCCTCGCCGTATTTCACGGATATGGCATAGGATGTGGCGATAGGGAAAATCAGATCGTCAAGACAGCGGTCGCAAATCAGCGTGATTGTCCCTTCAATCTGGAAATCAAGATTGTAAAGCTCTCCTTTATGGATAACCGTGAGGTTGACCGTAAGGTCGGCATCATGGATGTCGGCGCTCTCCATGTTCACGAAGAACTGCTTTCCGAGACGGTACTCGAAAGTCTGCGTGCCCTCGGGCATAACCTTCAGGGGGAGCTTATATTCTGTAAATTTTCCCAAGACGGTTTAGAAATTGATTGAAAAAACTCCGCAAATTTAACGATTATCTTCCACTCTTCCAAAGATTTTTTATCATCCTGCCTTTTTGACGCCGAAAAACGCGCGCCGGGAGGCGTGATTTACCGGAATCCGGTTACTGGAAAATGGTGTTGAGGAGCGCAGCCAGACGCAAGCCGCCGGCAAGGAACTGGCGCTCGATCACCGGGGTCCACTGGGCCACTTCGTCGTAGCTCATCGAAGCACCGGCAGGAGTATGCTCGTAGATGGCGTTGGCTATCTCGATTGACTGTTTGGCCCAGTCGTCGATCGAACCGGCCACGGCTGCTCGCTGCTCGCGGAGCGACGCACGGTCTATCTGATCGGCCCATTCGGTGTAGCTCCATTTGTGAGCCGATTCCGGGAGCGCCGAGTCCCAGACGGAATGCAGATTCTGTTCGCGCCCGAAGTATTTTACCTTGATGCGGTTTCCACCCAGATCTGCGCTACGGCCCATGTGAAGAGGCTGATGCAGGTCACCTACAAGATGCACGAGCATCTTCAGAGCCTCGGCCTTGGAGGGAGCGGCAGCGGCGGTATCTGTAAGAATCTCGATTCGCGACCTTATGGCGGTAACAACGTCACCGGCAGGGTTGGCGTAGGCTTCCTCATAGCGCTCGTCAGGGTTCACGTTCTTGAAATGCCAGGTCTTGCTATAGGCATACTCAGGGGTATGACTGGCGTTGTCGAGCCAGTTGGCCCAATAGATCATAGACCGTCCTTCGAGCAGCGAATCCACTGCGGCACGGGCGGCGGGAGTGAGGTGGCGTTCGGCAATGGCCGCGGTCACGTCGTGACCCTTCTGGCCCCAGCCGAAAGCGTTGAAAGCCGTCAGCAACACAGCGACGAGCGCGAGCTGGCGGCGCAGACAAACATTGATAAGCATGGTAAATGTGTGATGATGTCCGGAAAAAAGGTACAGAGGTATGTCAAAACCGTAATTCCGACATACCGTCTATACCTTTTTATTCAATTAAATTATGAAGATTTATTTGTTGAGACGCTCCTTCATAGCCTCTGTGTCGGCCTCATAGCCCGGTTTCTCGAGCAGGGCGAACATGTTGCGCTTGTAATCCTCCACTCCGGGCTGGTTGAAGGGGTTCACGCCAAGCATATAACCGGAGATGCCGCAGGCTTTCTCGAAGAAATAGATGAGCTGACCCAGATAGCATTCGCGCAGAGCGGGAATGCTTATGCGGAGATTGGGTACACCGCCGTCCACGTGGGCGAAGCGGGTTCCGAGCTCGGCCATGTGGTTCACAGCGTCCACACGCTTGCCGGCAATATAATTCAGACCGTCGAGATTGTCATTATCGGTGGGGATGAACACCTCGTGGTCGGGGGTCTCTACAGAAAGTACAGTCTCGAAGATGGTGCGCTCGCCGTCCTGAATCCACTGACCCATGGAGTGGAGGTCGGTGGAATTGTCAACGGCTGCGGGGAATATACCCTTGTGGTCCTTGCCTTCGCTCTCGCCGTAGAGCTGTTTCCACCATTCGCCGAAGTAGTGAAGCTTGGGACAGTAGTTGACCATGATCTCAATCTTCTTTCCGGAACGGTAGAGGGCGTTGCGGGTTGCGGCGTAGAGAAGAGCGGGGTTGGAAGCATAGTCATCCGATACGGTAGCCTCCATCATCTGTTTTGCTCCGCCCCAAAGTTCTTCTATGTCATAACCGGCCACGGCGATAGGAAGCAGACCCACGGGGGTGAGCACGGAGAAGCGGCCGCCCACATTATCGGGAACCACGAATGTGGTGTAGCCCTCTTCATCGGCCATCTGGCGCAGAGCGCCCTTTTTGGCGTCGGTGATGGCCACGGTGAGGCGTGCGGCCTTTTCCTTGCCCACATTGCGTTCCAGAAGCTCGCGCAGAATGCGGAAAGCAATAGCAGGTTCGGTGGTGGTACCTGACTTGGAATTTACTATGAGGCCGAATTTCTTGTCGGTGAGATAATCTATAAGCTCATAGAGATAATCCTCACCGATATTCTGACCGGCGAAAATCATCTTCACGCCTTTATGGTTGGCTTTATAGGCCGAGAAGCTGTCGCTGAGAGCCTCAATCACGGCTTTGGCACCGAGGTAGGAGCCTCCGATACCTATCGACACCACTACCTCGCACTCCTTCTGCAGATAAGCCGCGGTTTCCTTGATACGGGCAATCTCCTCGGCGGGAACTTCGGCGGGAAGTTTCACCCAACCCAGAAAGTCGTTGCCGGCTCCTGTGCCGTTCTTTACAGTGTTGAGGCACTCCACAGCCTCGGAATGCAGGGCGTCGATGTCGGCCCTGGGGATAAGAACATTCTTGATGTTCAGCTCAATGGTATTCATGGTTAGTAACTGTTAGATATAGATTTCTTACTTGAATATGACTGTTAAGGGATTACATCAGATAAACGTCTCCGACATGCGCTTGATGGCCGTGGCGGGTTTCACCTTGCGATAGAGGATATCGAACACGCCGTCTAGTATCGGCATTGTCACTCCGAACTGATGGTTAATCTCGTGGATGCACTTGGTGCCGTAGTAGCCTTCGGCGGTCTGCTCCATTTCCATGCGGGCGGCCGTCACGGAATAGCCCCGGCCTATCATGGAACCGAAATTATGGTTGCGCGAGAAGCGGGAATATGAGGTGACAAGAAGGTCGCCGAGATACACCGAGTCGCAGATCTGGCGCGGACGGGGATTTACGGTGTCGACAAACCGCTCCATCTCGCGGATGGCATTGCTCACGAGCATGGCCTGGAAATTGTCGCCGAATTTCAGCCCGTGGACCACGCCGGAACAGATGGCGTAGACGTTTTTGAGCACTGCGGCGTATTCAATGCCCACCACATCGCTGGAAGTGATGGTGGTGAGAGCCGGGCCGGACAGTGCTGTGGCGAACTGTTCGGCATGGAAAAGATCCTGACAGCCTATGGTGAGATAGCTCTTGCGGCCGAGCGCCACTTCCTCGGCATGACAGGGGCCGCCTATGACGAGAGTGCGCTCATGGGGCACATTAAATTTCTGCGAGATATAGTCGGTGATTATCAGGTTGTCGTCAGGCACTATGCCTTTAACCGCTGACACCACGTATTTGCCGGAGATATCCACCGTCACCTTATCCATGTGGCTTTTAAAATAGGGCGAAGGCATGGCGAGCACAATCGTGTCGGCCTTGTCGCACACCTCATTTATATCGCTTGTGAATTCTATCTTGTCGGTGTTGAACTCCACATCCGACAGATATGCCGGATTGCGATGGTTGCGTCTGAACTCATCTATGCGGTCGTCGCGGCGCATGTACCATAGAATGGAATCGTTATTGTTGAGCAGGAGTTTAGCGAGAGCTGTAGCCCAGCTCCCGCCGCCCATTACTGCTATTTTACCTGGGAAATTCATAATACATAAAACATCCGGCAGCGCCGAAGAGTTTAACAAATCATTCCTGCGAAGATGCTTCGGGAGCAACCACAGCGGCAGCAGCCACCCATGCCTTCACATCATCGACCGTGGGAGCGGTCAGTCCGAGCTTGAACTTCTTGTTGAGGCCGCAGAGATCCTGCTGGAGCTTTCCGGCGGAAGGAGCGGAAGCGAGAGCCTCCACGGTAAGCACACCGAGTTTATGCAGCGGAGCCACCCACTCCTCGGGAACTCCTACGGTGGCGAAACGTGCGGCATCGTCGCGGCGCGCGGTCTTTTCCGGACGCATCTGCGGGAAGAAGAGCACCTCCTGAATGGTGGTCTGGCCGGTCATGAGCATAACCAGACGATCCATGCCTATGCCCATGCCCGATGTGGGGGGCATGCCGTATTCGAGAGCGCGGATGAAGTCCTTGTCGATAATCATGGCCTCGTCGTCGCCCTTCTCGCCCAGACGCATCTGTTCCACGAAACGCTCATACTGGTCGATGGGGTCGTTGAGCTCGGAATATGCGTTGGCAAGTTCCTTGCCGTTGACCATGAGCTCGAAGCGCTCGGTCAGACGGTCGTCGGCGCGATGGCGCTTGGTAAGAGGCGACATTTCTATGGGATAATCTATTATAAATGTGGGCTGGATGTAGTTGCCTTCGCATTTCTCGCCGAAAATCTCGTCAATGAGCTTTCCCTTGCCCAGAGAGGGATCAACGTCTATGTCGAGACGTCGGCACACGTCGCGCAGCTCGTCCTCCTCCATTCCGGTGATGTCGATGCCGGTGAATTCCTTTATGGCGTCGATCATGGTCACGCGGCGGTAGGGAGCCTTGAAGTTGATGACATTGTCGCCTACCTTCACCTCGGTAGTGCCGTTGACGTCGAGGCATATCTTCTCGAGCATGCGCTCGGTGAAGGTCATCATCCAGTTATAGTCCTTGTAAGGCACGTATATCTCCATGCAGGTGAACTCGGGATTATGGGTGCGGTCCATGCCTTCGTTGCGGAAGTTCTTGGAGAACTCATACACGCCGTCGAAGCCGCCCACGATGAGACGCTTGAGGTAAAGTTCGTCGGCTATTCGCAGATAGAGCGGAATATCGAGGGCGTTGTGGTGCGTGATGAACGGACGCGCACTCGCTCCGCCGGGAATAGACTGGAGAATGGGGGTCTCGACTTCCATGTAGCCGTGGGAGTTGAAATATTCACGCATAGAGTTATAGACCTTGGTACGCTTTATGAAAATCTCGCGCACGGCGGGATTCACCACCAGGTCAACATAGCGGCGGCGGTAACGCAGCTCGGGGTCATCGAATGAGTCGTAGGCCACACCGTCCTTCATCTTGACGATGGGAAGCGGGCGGAGCGACTTGCTGAGCAGGGTGATTTCCCGGGCGTGGACGGTGATCTCGCCCATCTGAGTGCGGAACACGAATCCTTTCACACCTACGAAATCGCCTATGTCGAGAAGCTTCTTGAGCACCACGTTATAGAAATCCTTGTCTTCACCGGGACAGATGTCGTCGCGGCTCACGTAGACCTGTATACGTCCTTCGGCGTCCTGAAGTTCGAGAAACGATGCCTTGCCCATGATACGGCGGCTCATGAGGCGGCCGGCGATGCAGACCTCGCGCTGAGGAGCTTCGTCGGTGAAAGTCTCTTTGATTTCGGCGGTATGGGCGTCGACGGGATATTCTGCGGCGGGATACGGGTCGATACCGCGACGGCGCAGCTCTTCGAGGCTGCCGCGGCGCACAATCTCCTGCTCGCTTAATTCAAGTATGTTTATAGCCATAACAGTTATGATAGTTTTCTTTTATAATGTTTTTATGATTGATTCTGAGACTGGGGAGAGTAGAGATGGACCAGACGCTCATAGTAGGCGCCCGGCGAGTGGCGCAGGCGGCTTCGCCGCGCCACGGAGTGACGTTCCTCGGCCGAAGTCCCGTGCTCCCAGAGGGCGGTGACGGCAGCGGCGAGAGCCGAGGCGTCGGCCGCCAGGAAAAGCCGCGAGGAGGCGGGTTCGTCCTTGAGGATGTCGGGCATGCCGCCCATCTCCGAGGCGACCACGGGTGTGCCGCAACAGAGGCTCTCTATCACGCTCATGGGGCAGTTTTCATGCCACTCCGATGGAATTACCGACAAGCGCGCGCCGCCCAGCAGCGTGGCGACCCCGCGGCTGTCGAGCTGACCGAGCCAGTCGATATTTCCGAAAGCGCCGTAACGCTTCATAAGCTGCTGCAGAAGCGGGCCGTCGCCGGCTATCCTGAGCTTGTAAGGGAGCCGCTCGGCCGCGCGGAGGAGCGTCGTCACGCCTTTTTCGGGCGAAATGCGCCCCACGTAGCAGTAATACGGCTCGGCCGATGATGACGGCAGAATTGAGACCCCGGCGAACTCCGAGGGGCAGAAATTGGGCATCACCACAAGCTTCGATTCGTCGAAACCGGCCCGAAGCAGCACCGATTTCATGAACCGTGAGGGGCAGATGAACACATCGGTCCAGCGCTGAAGGCTTTCGGCGCTCCATCTCACAGCCTCGGCCCGGGCAGCGAGGGAAGCGGCCAGAGAATCCTGCACGCAACGGTATCTCACCACCGACGAAGGCCGACGGATACACTCGGTGCATACGCGGCCACGGCACAACAGAGTGTAGGCCGGACAGACAGGCTTGTAGTCGTGGAGCGTCCACACCACCCGGCATCCGTAGGCGCGGGCCTCGCGGGCCACAACGGGCGACAGATGGGAGTGGATATTGTGGAGATGAACCACATCGGGGCGGAAATCGCGCAGCAGCCGCCGCACAGAGCGGGCGATGCCGTCGTGGCCGAGCATGCGGCGCGCGGCCCTGAACCGTCCGGCAAACGAGCCGCGGAAATCGACCGGCGCGGGCCAGTAGCCGCTCCAGGACGAAGGCAGATTGGCCGGATGGGCGCTGGCGAGCACCGCAACCTCATGGCCGCGCTCCGCAAGTAGCCGCTCCAGCGCCAGGGCGTGAATGCAATCGCCCCCGCGCCGGTAATAGAATTTATTGGCTATCAGCACGCGCTGTTTTTCCATGCTTCCGGTTACGAGCTATCTCAACAATAATCCACAAAGATAACATATTTTTTGCAGTTACGGGAAGGGGCGGCGCGAAATGGGCGAAAAATCGCAAAAAGCGTTGTGGAATAGAAAATTATGATTATCTTTGCAGCGCTTACAACGCCCCGACTGCGCCACATGGCCCTTCCGGAGCCGCGCAAGCATTTATAATTCACCTATTTACTAACTATTTTTAATGACTGAAGAAGTAAAAAACTCTCCCATCGAAGACTTCGACTGGGACGCCTATGAGCACGGAGACACTCAGGGCGCAAAGACTCGCGAAGAGCTCACCAAAACCTACGACGAGTCACTCAACACCGTCAAGGACAAAGAAGTAATCGAAGGTACCATCATCGCCATGAACAAGCGCGAGGCTGTGGTTAACATCGGCTACAAGAGCGACGGTATCATCCCTATGAACGAATTCCGCTACAACCCCGACATCAAGGTCGGCGACACCGTGGAAGTGTTCATAGAGAACCCTGAAGACAAGAAAGGTCAGCTTATCCTCTCTCACCGCAAAGCCCGCGCCGTCCGCTCATGGGACCGCGTGAACGAGGCTATGGAAAAGGACGAAATCATCAAGGGCTTCATCAAATGCCGCACAAAAGGCGGCATGATCGTGGATGTGTTCGGCATCGAGGCATTCCTCCCCGGCTCGCAGATCGACGTGCGTCCTATCCGCGACTACGATATGTTCGTAGGCAAGACCATGGAATTCAAGGTGGTTAAAATCAACCAGGAATTCAAGAACGTGGTCGTATCACACAAAGCCCTCATCGAGGCCGAACTCGAGCAGCAGAAACGCGAAATCATCGCCAAACTCGAAAAAGGCCAGGTGCTCGAAGGCACTGTCAAGAATATCACAAGCTACGGCGTATTCATCGACCTTGGAGGCGTGGACGGTCTTATCCACATCACCGACCTCAGCTGGGGCCGCGTGAGCCATCCCGAAGAGGTTGTTCAGCTTGACCAGAAGCTCAACGTCGTTATTCTCGACTTCGACGACGAGAAGAAGCGCATCGCTCTCGGTCTCAAGCAGCTCCAGCCCCATCCATGGGACGCTCTCGATCCCGACCTCAAGGTTGGTGACCGCGTGAAAGGCCGCGTTGTCGTAATGGCCGACTACGGCGCATTCATCGAGATTGCCCCCGGCGTAGAAGGTCTGATCCACGTAAGCGAAATGTCGTGGAGCCAGCACCTCCGCACCGCCAACGACTTCATGAAAGTCGGCGACGAAATCGAGGCCGTTATCCTCACCCTCGACCGCGAGGACCGCAAGATGAGCCTCGGCATCAAGCAGCTCAAGAAAGATCCCTGGGAAGACATCGAGGTTCGCTACCCCGTAGGCAGCAAGCACTCTGCCAAGGTTCGCAACTTCACCAACTTCGGTGTGTTCGTAGAGATTGAGGAAGGCGTTGACGGCCTCATCCACATCTCCGACCTGAGCTGGACCAAGAAAATCAAACACCCCAGCGAATTCACCCAGATCGGCGCCAACATCGACGTTCAGGTACTTGAAATCGACAAGGAGAACCGCCGTCTGAGCCTCGGCCACAAGCAGCTCGAGGAGAACCCCTGGGATGTATTCGAAACCATCTTCACCACCGGTTCTATCCACGAAGGAACCATCGTTGAAATGGTAGAGAAAGGCGCTGTTATCGCCCTCCCCTACGGCGTTGAAGGCTTCGCTACTCCCAAGCACCTCGTGAAGGAAGACGGAACCACCGCCAAGGTTGACGAGAAACTCAACTTCAAGGTGATTGAGTTCAACAAGGACAGCAAGCGCATCATCCTCTCTCACAGCCGCATCTTCGAAGATGAGGCCAAGGCAGAGCGCAACGAGACCCGCAAGGCCAAGCGCGCCGCCAAGCGTCAGGAGGAAGCTCCCCTGCTCAACCAGCCCGTAGAGAAAGCCACTCTCGGCGACCTCGAGGCACTGGCTGAACTCAAGGAGAAACTTTCTGAAAAGAACTGATTAACAAGATAGAATAATTCTCCAATATGTATCCCTGATGTGGCGACCTTCGTGAGAAGGCCGCCACATATTTTTTCCTACAAAGCATCTGTTTTTTAGCGCTTCTTGCAGTCGGAGAGCTTGTTTCTACATTTTTTTGCCTATATTTGCTACCATAACACCAAAAAATCAATCCGCGACCATGTTAAAACCATTACTCCGCCTGGCAGCTGCGGCGATGATAGCAGCGCTTCCCTTCCAGCACACCACCGCTCAGGAAACAGCTCCCGACCCCAATCCAGCCCAGATAAACTACGGCGACGACCACACGGTGCGCTCGCTCGTGTTCAAACAGGGTGATTTCGGCTCGAAATTCTACCGCATCCCGGCGATAGCAGCCCTGCCCGACGGAACCATAGTGGCTGTGGCCGACAAACGCATAGAATCCAACGGAGATCTCCCCGGTAAAATCGACGTGGTGGCACGCCGGTCGACCGACGGCGGACGCACCTGGAGCCCCTACATCACCGTCGCCGAGCATAATGCCGACGGAGGTTACGGCGACCCGGCTATCATCTACGACCGTCGCAGCGGCGACCTCCTTGTAATCTCAACCCACGGCAACGGCCTGTGGCAGCAGACACCGGGCCAGATAAGCCTCTCACGCAGCCGCGACGGAGGTCTCACATGGGAAAAACCCATGAACCTCAACCCGCAGATACTACGTAAAAAAGGGCTTAACCCCAACAGTATATTCGCCTCGTCAGGCGCAGCCACACAGCTTAAGGACGGGCGCCTGATGTTCGTGCTCGTCACCCGCACCGAAGGAACCGGCGGTTTCCCCTGCTATGCCGTGTATAGCGACGACGGCGGACGCACCTGGCATGTGGCCAACAATGCCGCCACACTCGACGGCGACGAGTCCAAGACCGTGCAGCTCAGCGACGGCTCCCTGATAATGAGCATCAGCAACCGCTATAAAGGCCCCCGCGTATTCTCGCGCTCCACCGACCGCGGCGCCACATGGTCGGCACCCTACAACGTCGACGGTCTTCCCGACCCCGCATGCAACGGTGACATCCTTCACTACACCGCAGGCGGCCGCGACCTGCTGCTTCAGTCGCTCCCCGACTCCCCCGACCAGCGCGAGAACATAGCCATCTACGTGTCGAAGGACGGCGGCAAATCCTGGCCCCGCAAATACCGCGTGGTCAACGGTCCCGCAGCCTATTCAGCCATGACCATCCTCCCCGACGGCAGCATAGGAATGCTCTCCGAGGAAGCCACCCACGACGCCAACCCCAACCACTCCCAGGGCTACCGCATCTGGTTCACCAAAGTCCCCATCGAAGACATCCTCGGCGAATAACCTCCGCTCCTCCAAGAAGCCACGAAATACAAACAATACCATGGCTTAAGAATAAGTTTAACAAATCCCAAATTTTGGTTTCAATTCATTTCATTAATAACTTAAATTTAATTTCATGAAAAAATTTAAATTATTTATTGCTTTCGCTTTGCTGTCGATAATCTCGTCTCTATCATGCAAGGCGCAGTCATCTTTGTCCGGTCCTGATGTTGGTGGCCTTTGGTGTTATGTCGATGTGGACCTTAAGCACGACAAAACAGAAGGAGGCTGGGCTTATTATGAAATACTGACTCCAATCCCGAACGGAGATATGGTTCACATTTCATCCGGAGGAGAAATACTATGTATGGGACCAGGCAGACCTCGACTTGTGGATAGAAATGGCGTAACCTGTTTGAAGCTTTTTTTTACAAGATATAGAATTGGATATTATGGGGGAGGAATACGGCACAGCTTATGTTGAAGTAAATACAGAAACATTAGTAACGGTATTGGGTTGGTGGACCATCCCGACACAGGTACCCAAATATTATACCATTCAGCTCCAGGTTAAGAACACAAGTTGGTAAACGGCAATTTCATTCTAAAATTTAAGAGCCCGTCAAAATCTTTGACGAGCTCTTTGCCGCATTTTCCTATCAGCACTAAACATATTTTAACCACCACTAAGACCAATTCTGAATATCATTCTGTATATTTGTAAATACCGCTACAAACTTATCTGGTCAACATATCCAACTCATTCGCACATTCTTACTACTATGAAGCGATTTACCTTTTTTCTATTATTGTCATTTGCCATGACTAACCTTGTTCCTGCCCAGAATCCTACAGATTTCCGTACCGAACAGATATATCTGACAACAGACAAAAAGGATTACAATCCGGATGACACAATCAGCATAAAAGGCATCGTAACATCGCTCGCTCACGGCCATTCCGCTCCTTATAGCAGAGTACTTTACGTCGAACTGATAAATCCGCGCATCGATTCGGTTGTGACGCGCCGGAAAGTAATGTGTAATGAAAAAGGATTGTTCCGAACGACCATACTTCCGGAACCTGATGCTGATAAAGGTGATTACTTTTTGCGGAGCTACACAAATCTGATGCGGAATTTCAACCCCGAGACTTTTCCATTACGGCATATCACAATCGGGGCACCTACTCCACCCGACGATGGCATTATTGATGAGGATATCTGCTGTAGAGTTGCGCCTGTTGGCAAATATCTGATACCCGACATACCACAACGGATAACGGCCGTACTCACGTCGGCACAGGGTTATCCCATGGCCAGACAGACGCTTACACTGGTTTCTTCGGCAGGAGACACTCTTGAACGGCGCGAGACATCTCCATCGGGCTACGCCGTATTCAACTTTATTCCACGGAAAAACGAAAATTATGCCTTGCTGTTTTCAGCCATGGGAGTTGACAAGGCGTTCCAGATTCCTGAAACCGACAGCCACGCTTTCCGCATCGCGGGCGCCATAAGCGGAAGTAAGCTCCGTTTCGCCATCGAAGGCAATGCCCCCGGAAAGCGCAGGATTTTCTCTTTTGACCGCAGTAACGGACTGGCTGAGATCTCAACAAGTTCGTCGTCAGGAATCACCTCCCTTACTCACACTCCTACCGGACCGGTAACCCTGTTTCTGACTGATGACAAACTGAACCTGCTGTCACAGACCACACTGCTTCCGAAGGTTGACTTCAATGCCGATATTGCAGTTGCCGACACGATCAAGGCAAATCATCCCTTAGATTTCCTCTCGGCAAGAACCGCCTCCGACAGTGTGACCGTATTTTCACGCTTCATTTCCACCTCACAGGCATCGGGACCAGTGGCGGAATACGAACTGGCAGCATCCGATTTCGATTCGCCACTTCCTCTGCCGATGAAATCCTTTTCGACCTCCGATGCCTCAACTGATTTCCAGGCGTGGCTGGGTGAGGCTTCGTTCCGACGCTTTGATCTGGCCGAAGCCGTAAAAAACGACAGCGCCGTCTACAACTACCTACCAGAACAGACCATGACGATATCAGGCACTGTCTATGACGATGAGAATGCAAAACATCTCATGAAAGGCGGACGGCTTGTGGCCTATAACAGTACTAACCGGATGGTAACCGACACATGCGTTGACAAAAACGGCCGCTTTACCGTGGACGTGGACTTTTTCAAGGACGGAACGGAGTTCTTCATTCAGGCAATCAACTCCAAGGGCGTCCTCATACGCGGTGTAATTAAGATAGACGATGCTACTTATCCTGCCGTAGGAATGCTTCCGAAAGTCACCATTGGAAGAAAACGCTACGCCGACACCTCTACTGCCATTGACTCCATAGGGAAAAACAGCGATGCCCGATCGCTGCCAAACGTCGTGGTCAAAGCCAGAGTTATCCGAACGGAGAAACGGAACGACAAAAAATACTACGGGGCGAGATATCTCGACCAGGAACAATTTGAAAAAAATAATTCAATCACCGTGCTGGACGCACTGCGAAGACTGGCATTTATTCGAGTGGTGCTGGTCAAAGAGGAAGAAGAAAACAAAACATCCTATCCATATTATCAGATACAGAGCACTCGCATTCCGACCAGATTGTCTGCAGGCGCAGGTGAAATTCCTATTTTAATTGATGGGATATGTATGGAAACAAAAGATTGCCAGTACATATTCGATATGTCGACAAAACAAATCGAATCAATTGAACAATTATCACCCGCCGAAGCCTTGTTTTATACTTCACATAACATTAATGGAGCTATTTCGATTATAACAAAACGGCTCGGCGATGACACCCCAAAGGATGCCAAAGGCATCCGATGCTGGCCTTCAGGACTTGCCGAAATCTCAACTAATGAAGACTCTCCTTTAATCACCCCTGACAAACCGGGAGACTATCATCTGGTGATCGACATGATATCACGAGACGGCAAGGTTAAATCCATCTCACACAATGTCCATGTTATTCCATGAGAATAGGAACACATCCATCTTTGTTCTGAGATAAGTACCGGCTACGCCCAGTTCGAACATGAACATGGCCCTGACTGCCTCGGTGTCTGGTGCTCAATTGACGTGCGTCTGAAATCTGATGTAGGAGGAAGCAGAACGGCTGAATATTCATTTCCTCATCCTCCGGAATATCTTGGACCTATGCAACATAATGATATAGGATATAACCGTCCTGATTATCAGTGCTACTATCATATCCGACTCGTGGTGTGGTTGAAACTTTGATTTTAATAACTGAACAATTTAATCTAAAAGCCTACAATCATGAAAACGCCCGTAGTATTATTCCTATCTCTGTCTGCGCTATTGAGCGCTTCGGCCCAGGAGCCGACTGATTTCCGTACAGAACAGGTGTTTCTGGCTCCGCGTTCGCTGTCGTGCGCTCCAGGCGATTCACTGTTTGTGGACGGCATGGTGACATGCATGGCCTCTGACCGCCTTGAACCTTACAGCCGCTACCTTTATCTGGAACTTATAGGCGACAATGACTCGGTCTACGTGCGCCAGAAACTCTCGTGCGCCGACGGCGGACGGTTCTCTACAGCTGTTCTCACCGAACCCGACATGCCAAAGGGAGTGTATTATCTGCGCGGCTACACACGCTTCATGCGCAATTTCGACCACAGCGCGTTCGCCCTCCAGCCCGTGGCCGTGGGCATCGACATACCCGCAGCAGACTATACCGTGGATGACGACGTGGACTGCCGCTTCTCCGTGGCCGGAGGATCGCTCCGCCAGGGACAGCCCCAGCGTCTCACGGCAGTGCTTTCGAACTATGCGGGCCAACCCCTGGCCTTCCGGCAGCTTTTCCTTACCGACAACAAGGGCGACACCGTGTCATCAGCAATGACTTCACGCGCCGGATATGCTTTCTTTGATTTCGTTCCCGCAAAAGGACGTTCTTATTCCGTAAGATTCGCCGACGAAGGCATCAGCAAGAGCTTCAAAGCCCCTGAAGTCACTTCCTCGACTGTCAGCATCAAGGCGGCCGCCAACGGTAACCGCATTGTGTTCGAGCTGAGCGACGCTGCCGCCAAGGTGAAGGACCGCCGCCTTTACGTCTACGACCGCAACAACGGTATATCCGAGGTGATGTCGCCAGCCGCTTCCGGAAACATCACACTGCCGAACGCACCGACAGGCCCCGTGACTCTGTTCCTGACCGACGGTGCCCTGCAGACCCGCGCCGAGACCTCCATACTGCCACGCAGCCGCCGAACCGCCTCTGTAACTACTGACGGTCCCCTCCAGGCAGGAAAAGCCTTGGATTTCAAACTCTCAGGCATCGACACAGCCGATTGCCGCGTGTTCGCACGCTTTGTCCCTGACAACGTCCTGTGGAACTCCCAGGCCGACCAGCAGCTGGTCTATGCCTCCGATTTCACTTCGGCTCTTCCGTTCCCCGGAGTGGACACTGACCCCGACAGCCGTCAGGCCGATCTTGCCGCATGGCTCGAGAATGCACGCTTCACACGCTTCCGTCTGCGCGATGCCGTGCTGAACGACTCGACTGTCTATGAGTATTACCCCGAATTCAACATGGAGATAAGCGGAACCGTGTTCGACGACATCAACAATCTCCATCCCATGAAACAGGGCCGTATAGTGGCATTCAACAATAGCACCAACGCCGTAAGCGACAGTACCCTCACCGACGGACGTTTCCGCCTGGCCGTGGACGATTTCGCCGAAGGCGACACATTCTTCCTGCAAGCCCTCCAGGGCAAAAAGAACGAGCCTGTGTCGAACGGCATAGAGCTCGACAACGAGTCGTTCCCGGCCGCAGTCATTGACCGCGGGCGTCTGATAACCAGCGGACGGTATGCCGGTGATGTCACGACATCCATCGGCCAAAGCTCCGGAACAGTCCACGACCTGCCTGATGTAACAGTCAAGGCCCGCGTGATCCAGAAATCGGAAGTTCCCTCAAAAGCACACTATGAGGTGAAGATGAAGACACGGGAGGCAATCGAGAGAAGAGGCTATCTTACACTCCGCGATATTCTAAACGATATGCCCATGTTGACTCTTACTTCCGAAAGTTTCGGTAATGGAACAGACAATGGGCTACAACTTCCCGTTATCTACAGTAAAAGAGGGATATCTTTATTAGGAAGACGTAAAATTGGAGAAAACGTCGGCATGGCTCTCGTTATTGATGGATCAAGAATAGATAATGATAATTTCGATCTCTATCTTGAGATGTCAGCAACAGAAATTGAGTCTGTAGAACAGGTTTCCATCGGCGAAGCACTCATATATGCCAAGACCCTTGACGGTGCCGTGATAGTCAAGACTCGCAAATGGACTCCAGACAAGAGTGTAAAAAGCAAAGGCACCATCGTCCGCCCGATGGGACTCTCTAACATTCCTTTGGCTTCGAACGAAAAGCCTGTTGTACCCTCTAAAGATGGTGACTATCGCCTGTTGGTCGACATAGTCGGCCCCGATGGCGTGACCTCACTCAGTCGGCCATTTACCCTCTCTACGGCAAAATAAGCGTCTTCTATCTCTGGGAGGGTCGGCGTCCCGCCGTCCTCCCAAACGCCATCAACCTCTCTCAACTGAGCGACGGCCGGAGGCCGACGATCCCAGTAGGAGGCCCCAGTGGGGAGAGTGGGAGCTAAAAAAAACGGCAGCGGTGTGTCGAGACTGAGGTCTGGACACACCGCTGTGGTTTGGGGCTGTATTATCAGGGGGATTATTCGGCGGAGCGGGTGGGGGCGAGTTCTTTTTTGATGAGGTCGAAGATTTCGTCGATGGTGCCTTCGCCTTTCACTCCGTGATATTTGCCTTCGGTCTTGTAGAATTCCTGAAGCGGGGAGGTCTGCTCGTGATACACTTTGAGGCGGTTGATGATGGTTTCGGGATTATCGTCGGAACGTCCGCTTTCTTTGCCACGCTTCACAAGGCGGTCGAAGAGCTCGGGCTCGCTTACTTCAAGACCTACGACGGCATGCACTTTCGAGCCACGGCGTTCGAGCATGGTGTTGAGAGCCTTGGCCTGCTCTATGGTGCGGGGGAAACCGTCGAATATCACACCTTTGGCTGTCTCGCTGTTGGTATCGAGAGTGTGCTCGAGGATTTCAATCATAAGATCGTCGGGGATGAGCTGGCCTTTGGTGATATAGCCGTTGGCCACGCGGCCAAGCTCGGTGTCGCGGCGTATATGGTCGCGCAGGAGATCGCCGGTGGAGATATGGAACAGGCCGTATTCTTCGATCATACGCGCGCTTTGGGTCCCTTTTCCACTGCCCGGGGCGCCGAAAACTACTAAATTATACATGACATAAATGGTATTTGGTATCTAAAGTAAGTTATTTCTCATCAAGCACCCAGATATCCGACAGGTTGCGAGCCAGGCCGTCGAGATCAAGGCCGAAGCCTATGATGAAACGCGACGGAATCTCGAAGCCCACGTAGTCGGGCCGTATGCCCACCTCGTCGCTCTCGGGTTTATAGAGTAGCGAGGCTATTTTCACTTCGGCGGGATTGCGTTTCTTCAGGTCCTCGACCAGACGCGAGATTGTGCGGCCGGTATCAACTATATCCTCCACCACAATCACGGTGCGACCGGTGATATCCTCTTCCAGCCCGAAAATCTCCTTTATCTTGCCTGTGGAGCCGGTGCCCTCATAGCTCTTGAGCCTTATGAACGCTATTTCCGATCCGTGGAGGTTGACAGCACGGAAAAGATCGCTGGCAAATGGGAAAGCACCGTTGAGCACGCAGAGAAACAGCGGATTGTCAACCTTACTATCGGCCTCGATCTGCCGTGCGAGCTGCTCTATTCTCTGTTCAATTTTTTCCTTTTCGATATAAGGAACGAAATCCAGACCTTTGTAAGTGACTCGACGCATAATAAATTTGTTGATTTTATTGACGCAAATTTAATAAAAATCTCAAGAGGTGAGAAAAGATTTAGTAATTTTGTAGACTGTTGGCACATAGTGCCCGATGCTCCGACCCTAACCGCAAGCAACAATTCAAGCAATGAAGCTCTTTACCACAGAAGAAATAAGCGCCATAGAGCGCGCCACAATAGAAAAAGAAGGGATCACGCTGCACACCCTCGTGGAACGTGCAGGCCAGGAAGCCGCCCGTGCCATAGCCCGGCGCTGGACTCCGTCGCAGCGCATGATAGTGTTCGCAGGCCCGGGCAACAACGGCGCCGACGCGCTCGCCACGGCCATATTCCTTGTGGGAATGGGCTATAAACCCACCGTGTTTCTGCTCAACATCGGAGGCAACCGCATAAGCGACGAATGCCGCCGCTGGCGCGACGAGATACGCACCCGCTTCGGCAACGATTCCCTGATAGAAGTCGTGGGTCAGCATTTCTCGGCGCCGGAGATACAGCCGGGCGACGTGGTGATAGACGGCATGTTCGGTACCGGTCTGCGCGAGCCGCTTGTGGGCGGTTTCATGGCACTGGCACGCTACATCAACGAGTCGGGCGCCAAGATAGTATCGATCGACGTGCCCAGCGGCATGTTCGGCGACTGGAACCGCCAGCTCATCACGCGCAATGTGATTCACGCCGACATCACTCTGGCCATACAGTTTCCCAAGATAGCCTTCTTCTTCGCCGAGAACGCCGAAATCGTGGGCCAGTGGGAGGTGCTCGACATAGGGCTGAGCCGTCAGGCCATAGACCAGCGGCCTACCAACTTCGTGTACATAGAGGAAGGCGAGGTGCGCCATCTGCTGCACCGCCGTCCGCGCTTCTGCTCCAAGGCCGACTTCGGTTCGGCATGCCTCGTGGCCGGACGCTACGGCATGGTGGGAGCTTCAGTGCTGGCATCGCGCGGCGCGCTGGGCACGGGCGTTGGCAAGCTAACAATCCATGGGCCGCAGTGCTCGTTCGAGATATGCCAGTCGATGGTTCCCGAAGCCATGTTCCACGCCGACGCCAACAAAATACACGTGTCGCAGATCACACTCGACCATCCCTTCAACGCCCTGGGAATAGGCCCGGGTCTGGGAACCGACGACGCCACCATCGACGCCCTCGACTCATTCCTGCGCTCACGCCCCTCGATGCCGCTGGTGATAGATGCCGACGGCCTCAACTGCATAGCACGGCGCCCGTCGATGCTCGAACAGCTCCCGATGCTCACCGTAATCACTCCCCACGCCGGAGAATTCGACAGGCTTTTCGGTGAATCAGGCACCGAGGAGAGCCGCCTCATAAAAGCCATTGACGCCGCCCGGCGCTACAACATACTCGTGCTTCTGAAAGGTGCATACTCCGCCCTTGTGCGCCCCGACGGCAAAGTATACTTCAACTCCACCGGTACCCCCGCGCTGGCAACACCCGGATCCGGCGACGTGCTCACCGGCATGGTGATCTCCTTCATAGCCCAGGGCCACAAACCCGAGATAGCCGCCCTGCTGGGCTCGTTCGTTCACGGACTTGCCGGCCGCATTGCCTCGCGCACCCACGGCGAGGCCGGCACCTCGGCCTCCGACATAGCCGCATGCGCCGGCCGGGCAATCGACAGCATTGTGAATCCTCATTCCGAATACAAAAACTTAATATGAAACAACGACTCGTCATATCGGCCCTTGCGGCCGCGCTTGCACTGGGAGCGGGAGCACAGAATGTGCAGAAGCTCACAGCCAACAAGACCAACGAATACGGCCTCATCTACGCCCTGCCCCTGACGGGCATCGACCTTACGGTGGAGGCCGAGAAAACTGTGAAGCAGCCGGGAGAATTTTTCCGGTATGCCAAGAAATATCTGGGTATAGAGCCCATCAAAGAGCCCTCGACCGTCTACACGGTGAAATCGGCCGTAATCACATCCCACGGAATAGCCGACCAGGAGGAACGCTACCTGGTGCAGTTCAAATCGGGCCAGACACCGTTTATGGTGATTGACGACCACGATTTCCCCATGGCTGTGAACACCGAGGCACGTCCCGTCGACTCGCCCGAGCTGCCCCAGGCACGCGAAGCCGAACCCACAGTGCTCGAGACGGCCGCCGCGCGCCAGGCCATGACCGAAGAGATGCTCAAAAGCCCCTCATCGGCCAAACGCGCCGAACTGGCTGCCGCACGCATATTCGAGATTCGCCAGACGCGCTCCGACATCATATCGGGCAACGCCGACCAGATGCCGGGCGACGGTCAGGCCATGAAACTCGCCCTCGACAATCTCGCCGCCCAGGAAGCCGCGCTCACGGCCATGTTTGCCGGCACTACACAGACCTCCACACAGGTGCGCACCTACACCGTGATGCCGCCCGAACAGAACAAGAAGATAGTGGCAGCCCGTCTGTCGGTTACCGACGGACTTGTGGACGCCGACAACCTCACCGGCGACCCCATATATCTCGACATCCGCGTGAAGCAGCGCGGCGAACTGCCCGCCAACGACAAGGGCGAGCCCAAGAAATTCCCCAAAGGCGGACTGGCATACCGCGTGCCCGGCACAGCCGGAGTGACGGCTGAATTTGACGGCCGGCAGCTCGATTCACGCGACGTGGACGTAGCTCAGTACGGCGTGGTGTTCGGTCTCGAGCCCGGAATGTTCACCGACAAGAAAGCGCCGGCATATGCCGTGTTCAATCCCGCCTCGGGAGCGCTCGTGGAACTCGGCACCAACGAATAAATCCGGCGCCACATCTACCGTAACCCTTCATTTGAAAAATCCCAACCACACATTCATCATAATGGAAAAGAAATTCAAACGGACACTCGTGACCACGGCTCTACCCTACGCCAACGGTCCCGTACATATAGGACACCTTGCGGGAGTCTACGTTCCCGCCGACATCTACACCCGCTACATGCGCCTTCGCGGCGAAGATGTGGTGATGGTGGGAGGAAGCGACGAACACGGCGTTCCCATCACCATCAAGGCCCGCGAGGAAGGAGTGACACCTCAGGACATCGTTGACCGCTACCACAAGATAATCAAGGACTCGATGGAGGAACTGGGCATATCCTTCGACGTGTACTCACGCACAACCTCCGACATACATTCGCGCACAGCCAGCGAATTCTTCCGTCATCTCTACGACGCAGGACAGTTTGAGGTGCAGACCTCCATGCAGCCCTACGACGAGAAGGCCGGCGAGTTCCTCGCCGACCGCTACGTGACCGGTACCTGCCCCCACTGCGGCAGCGATCGCGCCTACGGCGACCAGTGCGAGGCTTGCGGCTCGTCGCTCAACGCCACCGACCTCATCAATCCCCACTCGCGCCTCACTTCCGCGCCCGTGACCATGAAGGAGACCACCCATTGGTATCTGCCTCTGAACCGCTGGGAGGAAGCGCTGCGCAAATGGATTCTCGAAGGCCATAAGGAATGGAAGACCAACGTGTACGGCCAGTGCAAATCGTGGCTCGACCTGGGTCTGCAGCCCCGCGCCGTGAGCCGCGACCTCAACTGGGGTGTGCCCGTTCCGGTGGAAGGCGCCGAAGGCAAGGTGCTCTACGTGTGGTTCGACGCTCCCATCGGCTACATTTCCAATACCAAGGAGTTGCTGCCCGACAGCTGGGAGAAATACTGGAAAGATCCCGAGACACGCATAATCAACTTCATAGGCAAGGACAACATAGTGTTCCACTGCATAGTGTTCCCCGCCATGCTCATGGCCTACGGCGACGGATTCCAGCTTCCGGAGAACGTGCCCGCCAACGAGTTCCTGAACCTCGAAGGCGACAAAATATCCACCTCACGCAACTGGGCTGTATGGCTCCACGAATACCTGCGCGATTTCCCCGGAAAACAGGACGTGCTGCGCTACGTGCTCACCGCCAACGCTCCCGAGACAAAGGACAACGACTTCACATGGAGCGACTTCCAGGCCCGTAACAACAACGAGCTGGTGGCTATCCTCGGCAACTTCGTGAACCGTGCCGTGGTGCTCACCCACAAATACTTCGGAGGTACCGTTCCGGCTGCCGGAGAGCTTGAGGAGACAGACCGCCAGCTGTTCGCCGAGCTTGATTCGCTCAAAGAGCAGCTCTCGGCCAACCTCGACACCTTCCATTTCCGCGAGGCGCTGAAAAACGCCATGGACATGGCCCGTGCCGGCAACCGCTACCTGCAGGAAACCGAACCCTGGAAAGTGGCCAAGACCGATATGGCCCGCGTGGCCACGGTGCTCAACTGCTCGCTGCAGCTCTGCGCCAACCTTGCCATAGCCTTCGAGCCTTTCCTCCCCTTCATGGCGGCTAAACTCCGCAGCATGCTCGGAATGGGCCAGATAAGCTGGGAGGAACTCGGCAGCAGCGACCTTGTGACAGCCGGCAACCCTCTCGGACAGCCCGAACTGCTGTTTGAGAAAATCGACGACGAGACTGTACAGAAGCAGCTCGACCGCCTGGCCCGCATCAAAGAGGAAAACCGCCTCAAAAACTGGAAAGCCGCTCCGCAGGCCCCCGACGTGGACTTCGACACCTTCATGAAAGCCGACATAAGGGTTGGCACAGTGCTTGAATGCACCAAAGTGCCGAAAGCCGACAAGCTCCTCAAATTCCTGATAGATGACGGACTGGAGAAGCGCACCATAGTGTCGGGCATCGCACGCCACTACTCCCCCGACGACCTCGTGGGCAAGCAGGTGTGCTTCATAGCCAACCTTCCTCCGCGCAAGCTCAAGGGCATAGAATCGCAGGGCATGATTCTCTCGGCAGAAAACGCCGACGGATCATTAGTGGTGATCGGCCCCACGGCTCCCGTAGCTCCCGGCGCACAGGTGAAATAACGCCGCACACTGAAACACTCCTCATAACTATACCATAAAACCACTGTAATATGGCAGCAGCGCAGCCCCGAATCCTCCTTATCTACACCGGAGGCACCATAGGAATGATAGAGGATGCCGAAACGCATACACTGCGTCCGTTCGACTTCACGCACCTGATAGACAACGTGCCCAAGATAAAGATGCTCAATTACGTGATTGACAACATATCGTTCAATCCGCCCATTGACTCCTCGGACATGAATCCCACCCACTGGGAACAGATAGCGGAAGCCATACGCGACAACTATGACCGCTACGACGGTTTCGTGGTGCTTCACGGCACAGACACCATGGCCTATTCGGCCTCGGCACTGTCGTTTATGCTCCACAATCTGCGCAAACCGGTGATTATCACCGGCTCGCAGCTTCCGATAGGCGAGGTGAGAACCGACGGTGAGGAAAATCTCATCACCGCCGTGCAGGTGGCTGCCGCCATGGGGCCCGACGAAAAGCCCAAGATACAGGAGGTGGCGATACTCTTCGAGAACTATCTGTGGCGAGGCAACCGCTCAACCAAGATAAGCGCCGACAACTTCAACGCCTTCAAGAGCAACAACTATCCGCGCCTTGCCAAGATAGGACTCGATATAATCTTCAACGACGATGCCCTGTATCGCCTGCCGCCTGACGCGGGAGAATTCAGCGTGTCCACCAGCATGGACCCCTCGGTAATGGCCATAGACCTATTCCCCGGCATAACGGAGACGGTGCTTCGCCACGCGCTGGCCACTCCGGGTGTGAAAGGCGTTGTGCTGAAGACCTACGGTGCCGGAAACGCACCCACATCGCCGTGGTTTACCAATGCTATTTCCGACGCCATAAAATCGGGAATGATAGTTATGAACGTGACCCAGTGTATAAACGGCTCGGTGCAGAAACTCTATCTCACCGGCGACCGTCTGGCCGCCACAGGTGTGATTTCGGGCCACGACATAACGCCTGAAGCGGCCCTCACCAAGATGATGTATCTATTCGCGCTGGGTATAAGCCACGACCAGGTGGTGCAGGGCCTTCGCAAGCCCCTGTGCGGCGAAATGAGCCTCTCTCCCCGCACCATGTTCTGATACGCCGCCACCCCGCGCGCCAAAACCACCCTTCAACAAAACTATGGAACAGACCGACAACAGCCAGATAAAGCCCGATGTGCTCAACTTCGACGATATAGCCGCCATGGTGCCCGCCCTCGCCGGACACCGCAAGCTCGTGGAGTGGGCCATGCACGCCGTGGCGATGGACAAGGTGAACGACCTTCACCGCCACAACTGCAGCACCCCGGGCGTACCGTTCACCGCCGGGCTCCTCAAAGAGCTTGACATCACCCTGAAAATAGACGGAGAGGAGATTCTCGACCGCTACCCCGAAGGGGCATTCGTGACGGTAAGCAACCACCCCTTCGGCGCTCTCGACGGCATCTCCCTCATAAAGATAGTGGGTGAGCGCCGGCCCGACTTCAAGGTGATGGTGAACATGGTGCTCAACCATATATCGGCCATGCGCCCCAACTTCATAGCCGTAGATGCCCTGGCAAGCGACGACCCGAAGAAGAAAGCGGTGTCGATGCGCGGCATAAGGGAGGCGCTGATGCACGTGCGCCGCGGCCATCCCCTGGGATTCTTCCCGGCGGGAGCGGTGTCGAAAATCAACAACCGCGGAAGCCTTGAGGACCGCGAGTGGCAACCGGTGATAATAAGGCTGATTCAGCAGCTTGGCGTTCCTGTGATACCGATATTTTTCCACGGAAGCAACTCGTGGTGGTTCAATCTTCTGGGACGCATAAGCTGGAAACTGCGCACGGTGCGGCTTCCGGCCGAGGTGTTTCTTAAACGCCACAAGACCATCCACGTGAGTATAGGAGAGCCTATTTCGCCCGAAGAGATAAAGCGCTTCGGCGACGACACCGAGGCTCTGGGCCGATTCCTGAAATCAAAAACATACGAACTGAAATGCCGCTGAACACACCAGATATCCCCCGCGAAATCCAGGACGCCAAACTGCGTTTCGGGATAGTGGGCAACGCGCCATCGCTGATCGGGGCCGTGCAGCGCGCCATAAAGGTGGCGCCGATTGACCTTTCGGTGCTGGTGACCGGCGAAAGCGGCACCGGCAAGGAATTCTTTCCCAAGATAATCCATGCCTACAGTCCGCGCAAGCACAGTCGCTATATAGCGGTGAACTGCGGCGCCATACCCGAAGGCACCATAGATTCCGAACTGTTCGGCCACGAAAAGGGCTCGTTCACCGGCGCCATAGGTTCACGCAAGGGCTATTTCGAGGAGGCCGACGGAGGCACCATCTTTCTGGATGAGGTTGCCGAGCTTCCTCTGACCACGCAGGCGCGCCTGCTCAGGGTGCTTGAGACGGGAGAGTTCCTGAAAGTGGGTTCCTCGACGGTTCAGAAAACCAACATAAGGGTTGTGGCGGCCACCAACGTCGACATGCTCGAGGCCGTTGCGGCAGGACGTTTCCGCGAGGACCTCTATTACCGCCTCTCCACCGTGCAGATAAACGTGCCGCCGTTGCGCGAACGCGGCGCAGACATAACGCTGCTTGCGCGGAAATTCGCCGGAGATTTCGCCGAACGCTACCGCATGCCCGCCATAACGCTTGACGACGGCGCGCGCTCCATGCTGCTCCACTACCGCTGGCCGGGCAATGTGCGCCAGCTCAAGAACGTGGTTGAACAGGCCGCGCTGTTTCTGAGCGGCCAGACCGTGAGTGCCGACGACCTCAAGCCTTATCTGCCGGCCCACTGCACCGAGTATTCTCCCGCGCTTGCTGATGCGGCGGGGGGACGCGGCCCGGGCTTCCACAGCTACGACTCGGAGCGCGAGGTGCTTTTCAACATGATATTCCGCCTTCAGGGCGAAATTGACGCTCTGCGCCGCGAACTCGACGACCGGCTGCCCCGGCGCGCGCTCTCCATCAAGGCTCCGGATGCACCCACGAGCAGCTCGCTTGTGAAATACCGCAGCGAAAGCGACGTGGATCTGCTCGGACGCCGCCGCGAGACGCCCCGCGATGTGGAGTCGATCGACGTGTCGGCCGAACCCGTGGCCACCCATACCCTCGAAGAGACCGAGCGCGAGACCATACGCCGCAGTCTGGAGGCAAACGGCGGCCGACGCAAGGCAACGGCCCAGGAGCTCAACATCTCGGAGCGGACGCTCTACAGGAAAATCAAGGAATACGGCCTGGAGTAAATCCGCCATAATGGCGAATGGCGTTGACAAGGGGGTAAGCGGGCATTAAATTTGCCGCTTCACAAATCCTTTGTCACGCTATGAAACACCTCAACGTTTTTATCCCCGCCACGGAAGCCAAGGTCTCCGACGCGGAATCGCGATGCGACGGGCTGCATGCCGCCGCATCAGGAGCGCTTGTGCCCTGCGCGGCGGCCGTAACGGCGGCAGAAGGACACTGGCGCCCCCTCGTTACCTTCAGCCACGAAGCACACTGGCGCCAGACGCTCCTGCAGGCAACTTCGGCCGACCCATCGCACCGCTACCCTCTGGCTCTCTCCGCGCTGACGGGGGGATGCCCTACGACATTCGGATCGACTGCTACACCGGCGTATTGCGCCGTAGCGACGGCCTACGGCGCCACTGTGATGACCGACGAGGGTCCGCAGCATGTTTTCAAAAGCCGGGGCGAGAACGCGACCGGAGCGGTTCTGGCCGGGACGCTTCCGCCTGTGAGACCCGTGCGGCTGGAGGCGGAGCTACGCGGCACCGCCACACTCAATTTCGAGGCCATGACGCTCACCGGCTGCACCGTCACGGCCGGACGCAGCCTCGACTCCGCATCGCTTCGCCGCATAGGGCGCACCATGGCCGAGGCTTACACCGACCTGGCGTTACGCACACAGGCCGCCGGACTGTGGTTCCAGCCCGTAGTGGCTTTCTACCGCATCCGCGCCACCGACGGCTCGACGCTCTACACCTCTCCGCCCAAAATACTCTGCGCGCCCTCGGGCTGGCAGGGCTGCGCAGGAATTGCCACGCCATGCACCATCAGCGGGGAGGCGGCCGACCGCACAGTAAGCATTCCTGCATTCCAGACCACGGTAGACACCTTCAGGATAAAAGCCACCGTGGCGCCCGACCTACTGCCGGGCGAGTGGATGAAGCGCGTGGCCGGTGTGGAGATATGCGTAAGCCCGCAGATTCATCCCTTTGACGCGGCCGACAAAGCCGCATGCAGCATCACCGGCGGCACGGCCTCCACCACCATCACCATAGCGCTGCCGGGAGCCACCTCGCGCCTGGCATCGCTCGAAAACCGCCGCATGGCCACGGTACGCAGCGTTGCCGCGAGATGTACGGAAGCGTGCGCAGAAGTGTGGCGCGTGGACGCGGGCGCCCTTTCCGCCACAGAGCACCACCTCACCGCCTCTCACGCCGCCACGCCATCCGAGGAAAGCACGGCCATAAAAGCCTGCACGGCCAAAGCCCGGGGCGCGGCTTCATCGGACGGCTCCGGAAGCTTACTGCGCCAGATTTCGGCGCCGCATTCCTTTTCGGCTCGGAGCGTGGCAACTGACGGCGACTCCACACTGTGGGGCGACATCACCCCGCTTCCCTACCCCGGCTATCCTCCGGAGGAATTCTTCGGCGCAACCAATTCATCGGCCGAAGGAGAATGGGACGTACTGACAGTGACCGAATTCATGGACGGCCGCACAGTGAGCGCACTCACATCGGGCACGGGCCACGCCCCGCTATCGCTCGCGCCCCTGGCAAGCTATCCGGATGCGGGGGCAAAGAGCATGACGGTATGGCTGCGGCGGGGAACGGCGGTGAGCAAAGCCGCCATAAGTCTCACGCCCGACGAGCGCGCCGGTATAGCCCTGCACCTCCAGGGCGGCCTCGTGCCCATAGAGCTCACGCCCACCGCCGAACCGCTACCCGACAGAGGCACCGCCACTGCGCCCGGCGAGAGAATGCCGGGGGCGATAGCGTCGGCTCCGGCCTGGGCGCCTCTGAGCCCGAAGGCGTGCGTGGAGTGCAGCCGCGCACCGATTGTGGCGATTGTGGGGGCGGCGCGGTCGCTGTCGTCGTGGGATTTCTCGCGCAGCCATCTGCATGTGTTTACATCCGAAGGCATCTATGCCGTGGCTGTCAACGCCTCCAACCGCATAGCGTCGGCCTCGCTCATATCGTCCCGCGGGGTGCGCAGTGGAGAGGGCGTGACGGCCACGCCCGAGGGCACCATGGCCATAGCGGCCGACGGCGGCGGGGCGATTCTGATAAAGGCGTCGAAGGCATCGGCGATTAATCTGCCCGAAGGAGCGGAGAGTTGCGTTCACTGTCAGGCCACAGGGCGCACCTGGCTCACTGATAGCAATGGCAGGGTGTGGGTTATGGGCGGTGACGGTTTTCACCGTCCGCGGATCAACGCCACAGCCGTGTACGATGCCGGCGGGGTGCCGCTGCTTCTTACTCCGGAGGGGAACACGGTGCGCCCCGGCCAGACTCCTTCCGCGGCCACAGAGGTTGAATGGCGACACGAGATAGCCGTGGACCGCCGGCGCAGTCTTATAGCCGTGGAGTGGATGCTCGACTCAGTGGCATTTTCAGGCTCTCTGAGCGTGCGTGCGCACGGCGGCAGTGGTGATACCTACCCGGTGGTGAAATGCACGGCTGAGGGACAGATAAATTCGCCTGTGGCCCTGCGCGTGGCGGCTCCTCCGCGCCCTTACCTGCTGCTGGAGCTGAAAGGGAGCGCGTCGGCCGATTTCAGGTTCAAAGGTGTCAGACTCATATTCGCGCGCCCATGACAGAACAGGAAATCAATCAGGCGCTGGAAGAGAACCGCCGACGCAACAAGACCCTCGCCACGGACTACAATCCGCTGTCGGGCCGCGGCGCCTGCGGACCACGCCTGAAAAAGCGCGTGAAATGGGAGCAGGGGTATCTGTGGCTTCCCGAAAGCATGGTGGCCGACCCGGAATGGAAGCGGGTGAAGGATGCCACGGAATTCCGGCGCCTTCGGCTGCGCCACGACTTCGAATACTGGGCGGCGAGCTGTGTCACCATCCGCCACAAGACCACGGGACGGCGGGTGCCGTTTGTGCTCAACGCCCCTCAGCGCCGCGTGGCCTCGCTGCTCGAGGACGACCGCCGCGACGGGAGGCCCCTGCGCCTGATAATGCTCAAGGCGCGCCAGTGGGGAGGGTCGACGCTGGTGCAGATGTATTTCGCCTGGATACAGACGGTGCTCCGCCGCAACTGGAATTCGCTGATATGCGCCCAGGTCAAGGACACCTCGGCGGCGATACGCGGAATGTACACGGCCATGCTCGACTCTTACCCGCCGGAGATGTGGACGGGCGACGAGCCGCCCTGCTTCCGCGCCTTCGAGGGCGCGCGCAACACCCGCGAGATAGCCGGCCGGGGCTGCCGCGTCACCGTGGCCTCGAGCATGGGCCAGGAGGCCGTGCGCGGCCTTGACTGCTCGATGGCCCACCTGAGCGAGGTGGCATTCTGGAAGGATTCCGAGTCGATGACGCCCGAGGCCTTCATCAGGGCCGTGTGCGGAGGTATTCCGGGGGTGGAGTGCTCGATGATAGCCATGGAGAGCACGGCCAACGGCGTTGGCAACTTCTTCCACAGCGAGTGGCTGAGGGCGCGCGAGGGCGTGTCGGCCTACCGGCCAGTGTTCGTGCCGTGGCACGAGATAGAGATGTACCGTATGCCCTGCCGCAATCCGCGGCGGCTGCTCGAGAGTATGGACGACTACGAGCGGCGCCTGTGGGAAAAGGGGCTCACACTGGAGATGATCACATGGTACCGGTTCAAGCGCCGCGAGTTCAGCACCCACGAGGCCATGAAGGCGGAGTATCCCACGGACGATGTGGAGGCGTTTACCAACTCGGCCCGGTCGGTGTTCGACCCCGAGGCGGTGGAACGCCTGCGCGAAGACTGCCGCGAGCCTCTGGCCACGGGCGAAGTGACCGGCCGCGAGGCCAAGGGCCCGGAAGCGCTGCGCGACGTGCATTTCACCCCCGACGCCACCGGACGCCTGAAGATATGGGAGATGCCGCAGAGCGGCGGTGAGCGTCCGGCCGATTACGTGGCGGCGGTCGACGTGGGAGGCCGGGGGGCCTCGGCCGACTGGTCGGTGATAGCGGTGATGCGCATGCGGGCGTTCGAGCGGCCCGAAGTGGTGGCGCAATGGCGCGGACACTGCGACCACGACCTTCTGGGATGGAAGGCGGCGGCGATAGCGCGGTTCTACAACGGCGCTCTGCTGGTGATCGAGAGCAATTCGCTGGAGACGGCCACGGAAGGCCCCTCGCAGTACATTTTGGAGGAGCTAAATGCGGTGTACCGGCGCCTGTATGTGCGCCGCAGCCGCGATGCCGCCACGCGCGACCGCAACGAGACGCGCGTGGGGTTCCACACCAACCGCGCCACGAAATCGGTGATCATTACGGGACTGATAAGCATGGTGCGCGACGGCGGCTATGTGGAGCGCAGCGCGACGGCCTGCAACGAGATGGCAACCTACCGGCAGCAGCCATCGGGCGTCTACGAGGCCACGCCGCCGGCCCACGACGATGTGCTGATGACCCGCGCCATCGCCCTCTACGTGATTGCCAGCATGCCCTCGACCGACTACACCGGCCTGCAGGCCATCCTCCCGCGCAATCAGTGACGGTTGCGCTGTTCTATCTGGAGAGACGTTCCCAGTGAAGCTTCGAGGAATGCCGACGTCCTCATCGGCACACATTCTCGAACTTAACGCTAATGCCCCCAGGCGTCGATAGAGATATCGACGCTCCATGAGCCTGGGAGGGTCGGCGTCCCGCCGTCCACCGGAAAAGCTACAGAAATATTTCCAATTCCGACGGCCGGAGGCCGACGATCCCAGGGGGGCTCCATGGGAAAGGGAGGTTATTTCACAAATAGTAAAGCGGATGCGTGGGATTTCAAAGAAAAACGCTATATTTGCAAGCTGAAATCGCGCACACATGCGGAAACGGCAGATGTGCCCCAGAGCGAAATTAATTTTTAACCTCAATATTTTTAACCAGTCAAATGCAAAGCAAAGGAAAATTAGGAAGTATTGTGGCCGGTGTCATAGCCTTCTTCCTGGTGCTTATTTGCCTCTTCTACCTCTCGTTTACGGTTGTGAGCAACCATTATGAGAACAAGGCTGAGGAATATGCCCAGAAAACGGCTCCGGAGACCGCCGGTCCTGACGCCCACCGCTATGCCTATCAGCACTACATCGACTCCGTAGGCAACGAGAAGGTATGGCTCGGCTACACTTTCAATGAAGTAAAAAAGCTCGGTGTGGGTCTCGGACTTGACCTCAAGGGCGGTATGAACGTAACGCTCCAGGTGTCGGTGCCCGACATCCTGCGGTCGATGGCCACCACCGAAGGCAATCCCTATTTCGAAAAAGCTATCCACAGCACCGATTCGATAGTCAAGGCCACCAAGACCAACGACTATGTGGATGTGTTCTGTCAGCAATATAAGGAACTCGACCCGAATGCAGATTTCTCGGTTGTGTTCCGCGACCAGGTGAAGCGCGGCGACTCATTCGACGCCGCCAAGGCAGCGCTGAAGCAGGAGGTGAAGGACCGCGTGAGCAGCTCCACCAACGTGCTCCGCAGCCGTATCGACCAGTTCGGCGTGGTAGCCCCCAACATCCAGGAGCTGGAGAAAGACGGCCAGATACTTCTGGAGCTTCCGGGCGTGAAGGAGCATGACCGTGTGCGCGACCTTCTGAAATCGTCGGCCAACCTCGAGTTCTACGAGACAATGCCTCTGGCAGAGTATCAGGGCGCCATCCAGCAGCTGGACAACGCTCTGCGCGCCGACTCGGCCTCAAACGGCCGCGGCCTCTTTGAATACTTCGCAGGTCTCGGCGCCCAGGGCAACCCCATAGCCCTCGGCATGGCCACCCGCATCAACCGCCCCATAATCGACTCCCTGCTGGTGTCGCCCCAGGCAAAACGCATACTCCCCTCCAACCTCAAGCTGGCATGGGAAGTGAAGCCCGTGACGGTAGAGATACCCGACTCCACAGGCCACGTTTCGCGCATGGACTATTACACCCTTGTTGGTCTGCGCACCGCAGGCGGCAAAGCAGCCCTGAGCGGCGACGTGGTTACGGCAGCCAACTCCGACTTCGACCAGATGCAGGGCGGCAACTACGTGTCGATGACCATGAAGCCCGATGCAGCGAAGCAGTGGGCACGCATCACCGCCGCCAACATCAACAAGCATGTGGCAATCGTGCTCGACAACCAGGTGTATTCGGCACCGAACGTAAGCAGCGTGATCGAAGGCGGACGCTCGTCGATCACCGGCAACTTCTCGACCGACGAGGCAAAGGACCTTGCCAACGTGCTCAAATCGGGTAAGATGGCAGCCAAGGTCAACATCATCTCCGACACCGTTATCGGTCCGTCGCTGGGCCAGCAGGCTATCGAGGACGGCTTCATGTCGTTTGCCATAGCACTGGTGCTGCTGATGATCTTCATGTGTGCCTTCTACGGCATCATCCCCGGCCTTATCGCCAACCTGGGCCTCATATTCAACATCTTCTTCACCTTCGGTATCCTCGCTTCGATCCCCGCCGTGCTGACGCTGAGCGGTATCGCAGGTATCGTGCTCGCGCTGGGTATGGCGGTTGACGCCAACGTGCTCATCTTCGAGCGCGCCAAGGAAGAACTCCGCGCCGGCAAGAACGTGCGCACAGCCATCGCCGACGGTTATTCCAACGCCTTCTCGGCCATCTTCGACTCCAACCTCACCTCGATAATCACCGGCGTGATCCTGCTGCTCTTCGGCACAGGCCCCATCAAGGGATTCGCCACCACACTTATCATCGGTATCATCTGCTCGTTCTTCACGGCTGTGTTCCTCACCCGTCTGGTGTTCATCCTCGGCGAGAAATCGAAGCCGTTCCAGAAGCTCACATTCGACACCGCGCTCTCGCGCAAGATGTTTACCAACACTCACTTCGACTTCCTGAGCAAGCGCAAGGTGAGCTTCGCAATCTGCGGCGCCTTCATCCTCATCGTGATAGGATCGCTCTTCTTCCGCGGACTCAACCAGGGCATCGACTTCTCGGGCGGACGCAACTACGTGGTGAAATTCGACCACCCCGTATCGACCGTCGAGCTCCAGAAGCAGCTCGCACCGCTGTTTGACGGCGCCCAGCTGAGCGTGATAACAATCGACGACAACACCAAGGTGAGAATCTCCACCAACTACAAGATCAACTCCGACGAGGAGAACGTTGACGAAGAAATCACCGGCATCCTCTACAAGGGCCTGAAGAACGAGATAGGCGACATGAGCCTGCGCGACTTCTCGACCACCAACGAGGAGATAGGTATAATGAGCTCGCAGAAAGTGGGCCCGACCGTGGCCAACGACATGCGCACCGAAGCCGTGATAGCAGTGGTTCTGGCACTTGTGGCAATGTTCCTCTACATCCTTGTGCGCTTCCACAACATCGCCTTCTCCGTGGGCGCTCTTGCTGCCGTAGCCTTCACAGCCTTCTCCATCATCGGCTTCTACTCGCTGTTCTGGGGTGTGTTCCCCTTCGCAATGGAGATTGACCAGTCGTTCATCGCCGCCATCCTCACGGTGATCGGTTATCAGATCAACGACACGGTGGTTGTGTTCGACCGCGTGCGCGAGAACATCGGCCTCTATCCCAAGCAGAACTTCTTCACCAACGTGAACCAGTCGATCAACTCCACCCTGGGCCGTACGGTGATGACCTCGGCATCCACCCTTCTGGTGCTGCTGTGTATCTTCATCCTCGGCGGTGACTCGATCCGTTCGTTCACCTTCGCCATGATCTTCGGCGTAGTTGTAGGCACCCTGGCCACCATATTCGTGGCAGCCCCCGTGGCCTACCTCACCGACATGCGCCGTAACAAAACCGGCAAAAACGCCAACGCCTGATAAAGGCTGAAAGCAATTCGATAATCTAAAAAGGCCGTGCTGAAATTTTCAGCACGGCCTTTTATTTCGTAACGAAAAGGCTTAGGAGGAGAGTAGATATCCTCATCGACGCAATCACATGTCGGAAGAAACCGAAGGTACTGCAAAGCAACGAAAAGTAGGGCTGCTCCATGGAGCAGCCGATGACAATTGAAAAGAAAAGCAGCTGATGCACGAGCGTGCATTCCTACAATAAGGATAGCAAATTGAATTCTGCAACACCCACACTGTGAAAAGCTCATGCTCTCCAATAGCGAATAAAGCGAGATTAAGGATGAACATTAGGGGAAAGCGATGTGTTATATCGGTAGTCTGAAAACAAAAACCGCATAACTATGAGCACAAAAAAAAGCATTAAGGGCACTCAGACGGAGAAAAACCTGGTGATTGCCTATCTGGCTGAGTCATCGGCATATACACGCTATACTTTCTATGCGCAGCAAGCCGATAAGGAGCTTTACTATCCCGTAGGTCAGATTTTCCGCGAGACGGCGGCAAATGAGATGCATCATGGAAAAGTTTTCTTCAAGTTCCTCGAGGGTGGATCCGTGGAAGTGCCTATGGCAGCCGATGCGGGCGTGATCGGCACGACAGCCGAGAATCTTGAGATAGCAGCTAAGGAAGAAATCAACGAAGGTGTGAAGCTCTACACCTCGTCGGCTGAGGTCGCCGAAAAAGAAGGCTTCCCAGAAATCGCCGCTCATTTCCGCGAGATAACCGAGATAGAAAACCGCCACCACCGCCGCTTCATGCGCTATCTGAAGCAGGTGAAGGACGGTACGGTATGGAAACGCAAGAAACCCGTGACATGGCAGTGCTTAGTATGCGGATACCAGCATAAAGGCACCGAGCCTCCGAAGGTATGTCCGGCCTGCGACCATCCTTATCAGCATTATATGGCCATAGACGAGCCTGATGAATAATATAGGCTTCAAATAATTCAATTATCAAAGCAACCCGCCTCCGCGTCTCGGCCCGAAAGGGCTATGGCAACGCTGAGGCGGGTTTTTATTTTTTTCAGTGTGGCAGGTTCCGGATGACAGCGACGGCCGGAGGCCGACGTTCCCAGTGGGCTCATCGGCACCTCCCACCAAGATCTACTTTCACGTCGATAAGGATATCGACGTTCCGCGGGGCATCAGCAGATTGTCAGTCGAAGCTGATGGAGGTGGGCTGGTTGACGCGGTTATCGTCGAGCGTCACGCGGCGTGCTTTCTGGAAATTGAATCTGAACCGGTTGTGGTGGAAAGGTTTGTATTCCTCCGAAACGGTGATTGTGTTGCCGGCGATGCGGAGACCGTCGATGGAGCGGGCAAAGACAAGCGGCGCGTCGAACGTTACGAAATCATTGCCTTCAATAACCACTCCCGGATAGCCCTCGCCGCCGTGGAAACACTCGGTCTGCGATGCAAGGTCAGGAATCTCGGGATAGATTGAAATCACAGCCTCAGTAAACTGGAAGAGGCTGGTGAGATTGTTGATAAACCGGTTGCCGCGTATGAGCACGTCGCGGCAGGCGCCGGTCTCATACCATCCGTTGCAGTCGCCGCAGAGAAGCACCGCAGTGCCCGAAACGTGGTCGAACACATTGTTAAGGCACTCCACACGCCGCGGGGTGCTGAACAAGGCGCCGCGGGCGCGGTTGTTGGCAATGACATTGTCGGCAAACACCACTTCGGGACTTGCCGTGAGATTTTCTATTCCTACAGGCTCACCAACGGGAAGATCCACAGGATTGCTCAACGTAATGCGGAATTCCTTGGCGCCATGAGCCGTGGGAGCGTCGACCGGTTCGATAGCCTCTATCACATTGGGCTCGCCGAGACGCTGCATCACCGCGGAGAGCACCGGCTGCACGGAATCGCCGGGAGCGCCCCAGCGGAAGCCGTAGGACTGCGGATGCATGTAGCGTCCTACGAGAGTGCGGGAATTCTCCGAGGCGGTTATTTTGAGATAAGTGCCGTGGACGTTTATGGCATCGTCCATCATACCCTCATAGTAGCCGCCGCGCGACTCAATGAGGCCGCTGCAGCCCGAGAAATGGGTAGCGTCGGCCTGAGTTGTGAAAAAGCGGGGAGACTCATCGCGCAGACACACGTCGAACTCATCGAGAGTGATGTCATTGCACATCTGGGCTATCAGACCCATACCCTCGGCATAATGCACCTTCACATTGGAGAGGGTGGAGGAAATACATTCGTCAAGGAATATGCCGGGGGCCGGACGTTCCCACCCGCGCAGGGCTACGGCCATACCGGGCTTCAGCCGGGAATCAACCCATTTGGGAGCAAGGAGCTGGCCATTGGGAGCTTTGATTATGCCCGAAAGGTTCACGGAAAGGTCGGATGTGTTGTAGACGATATGACGCGTCTCGGCTTCAAATGCAATACCGCTGGCGGGCCTCATGGTCCAGCCCTCGCCGTAGGTCTCGAAAGAACCGTCAGAGGCCAGACGCCATTTCACCCAGGGTTCGGGCGTGAAGGTGATGCCTCGCGAACCGGAATCGGTGATACGCACCTGCGCTATCTGTGGATTCTCGAAATCGATGGTGAAATCCGTAAGCGTAAGCCCGGTGCAGCCAACGGCGGCAATGGGGAGCATACGGCCGTGGAACACGAAGTCGGATCCGGCACCGTCAATCGTCACATTGTGGAGAGAGTCGAGCATCAGGCCCACGGTGCGGGGATTTGTCTGGTCGTGATTGGAGATGAACAGCTCGCGTTTTATGGCCTTGTCGGGATAGAAATCGTAACGTCCGGGGGCGAAGCTGAGCACCACCTCGTCGGAATCGGGATGAGTGGTGAGCGACGAAAGAACGCGCTCGATGCGGCGGGAGAGGTCGGATGCTCCGGGTCGCACACCATGGCGCGTCATATCCACAGTAACCACAGCGGCAGCAGCGCTCTGGACAGCCACAACGGCAGCGGCTGCGATGATAGTCTTAAGATTGAATCTCATAAAGGGGGGGGGACGATGTTAGCAAAAAGTCATTTTTCCAAGGAGAAAGCGACACAAAATTAGTCAAAATCAGCACACCACAAGGCAACGTCTCAGTATAAGACCACAGCCCCGAGTGTTAATATTTCATAAAATAACCCATGCAAATGTTAATATTTAGGCACCGTCACCCGTTAGCCAGCATTGCCGCCGCCGGCGATTTGCTTTTGCGCCCGGAATTGTGTAATTTTGCATCAATTCCACGGAGGGGGCAGACGCTTCCTCCATTTTATTTGCCTCAACATGATTGACAAGCATCTTTTAACTCAGGAAATAGAAAAAGACCTTGAGGATACCGACCTGTTTCTGGTTGACCTCTCCGTGAGCTCCGACAACCGCATAGTGGTTGAAATCGACTCATGCCGTGGCGTAGACATTGAATACTGCACCCGCCTCACCCAGCAGATAGAAGCCGCATTCGACCGCGATGTGGAGGATTATGAACTCGAGGTAGGATCGGCCGGACTCACCTCCCCATTCAAAGTGAAAGGGCAGTATGAGAAAAACATAGGCAACGAAATAGAAGTGCTCACGCGCGACGGCCGCAAGATCACCGGCACCCTCCAGTCAGTCAGCCCCGACGGCACGGCATTCACCATGACTGTAAAGGAAAAGGTGAAAGAGGAAGGAAAGAAACGGCCCGTGATTGTGGACCGCAGCGTGGAAATGAACGTGGCCGATACCCGGAGCGTGCGCTATCTCCTCAGCTTCAAATAAGCTCCCGCCCCGTTACCCCGACAAAAGAATAAATCAACAAAAAACATACTTCACAAAATGGCTAAAAAAGAGGAAGCTCCCGACATGGTGGAGCGCTTTGCCGAGTTCAAGGAACTCAAGAACATCGACAAGACCACAATGATAAGCGTGCTCGAGGAATCGTTCCGCAACGTGCTGGCAAAAATGTTTGGCACCGACGAGAATCTCGACGTGATCATGAACCCCGACAAAGGCGACGTGCAGATATTCCAGAATCTCACCGTGGTGCCCGACGGCGAGGTTACCGACCCCAACATGGAGATAAGCCTTTCTGACGCCCGCGCCGATTCCGACCCCGATGTGGAGATAGGCGAGGAGCACACCAAGGAAATCATATTCGCCGACTTCGGCCGCCGCGCCATCCTCAACCTGCGCCAGACCCTCCAGTCGAAAATCCTCGACCTCCAGAAAGAGGCCATCTACAATAAATTCAAGGAACTCGAAGGCGAGCTCGTGAGCGGCGAGGTGTATCAGACATGGTCGCGCGAGACCCTTCTGCTCGACGATGACAAAAACGAGCTTCTCCTTCCCAAGAGCGAGGCCATTCCCGGCGACTTCTTCCGCAAGGGCGAGACAGTGAGAGCCGTAGTGAGCAACGTCGACAACAAGAACAACAATCCCAAAATCACCGTATCGCGCACCAGCGAGAACTTCCTGCGCCGCCTCTTCGAGATTGAAGTGCCTGAGATCCACGACGGCCTCATCAACATCCGCGCCGTGGCCCGCATCCCTGGAGAGCGCGCCAAGATAGCCGTGGAAAGCTACGACGACCGCATCGATCCCGTAGGTGCCTGCGTGGGCGTGAAAGGTTCGCGAATCCACGGAATCGTGCGCGAGCTCCGCAACGAGAACATCGACGTGATCAACTACACCGCCAACCCCTCGCTCTTCATTCAGCGTGCCCTCAGCCCCGCCAAGATATCATCCATACGCCTCGACGAGGAAGAGAAGAAGGCCGAAGTGTTCCTGCGTCCCGAAGAGGTGTCGCTGGCCATCGGCAAGGGCGGTCTGAACATCAAGCTCGCCTCGAAGCTCACCGGATACATAATCGACGTATACCGCGACTCCGACGAAATGGACGAGGACGACATCTACCTTGACGAATTCAAGGACGAAATAGACGAGTGGGTAATCGACGCGCTCAAAAACATTGGCTGCATCACCGCCAAGAACGTGCTGAGCACTCCGCGCCAGATACTCATTGACAAGGCCGACCTGGAGGAAGACACCGTAGACCAGGTGATACGCGTGGTGCGCGCCGAATTCGACGACGATTACAGCGAACCGTCACAGCCCGAAGGCGACGCCGCTCCCTCCGACGAGGAACCCGCCGGCGAACCTGCCAAAAGCGAGGACGCTCCGCAGGAATAATCCTCCGGCCGAATCCCGCTCTGCCCCGGCGCTGCCGGGCGGCATAATCTCTCTCTTCAATCCTAAATATCACAACAAGTAATCACTCAAACCCCTTTATGGCCGGAACTAAAATAAGTAAAGTAGCAAAAGACATCAACGTCTCGATAGCGACGGTGGTGGAATTTCTGCAGAAAAAAGGTATTCAGGTCGACAACAATCCCAACTCAAGGATTGACGACGAAGCCTATAGTCTGCTGATAAAAGAATATAAACCTGATTTCGAGCTCAAGCGTCAGGCCGACAAGAAGAGCTCTGACCGCGACAAAGAAAAGGCCAAAGCCGCCGCTCCGGCCAAACCCGAAGAAGTGAAACTGGAAGCCCCGTCGGTTTCGGGTCCGCGCATCATGGGCAAAATCGATCTCTCCAATCCCCGCCCGCAGACCGTGAACCCGGCTCCCGCCAAAGCAGCCGAACCCGCCGTGAAGGCCGAGACGCCTGCTCCTGCCGCTCCTGCGGTCAAGGAGGAGACTCCGCGCCCCGCCGCCACGGAACGCCCCGTGAAAATCGAGGTGAAGGTGGAGGTCAAGAAGGCTCCGGCAGCTCCCGCACCCACTGAGGCTCCGAAGGCCAAAGAAACCGTAAAGGAACCCGTCACAGAACCTGCAAAGGCTCCTGAACAGCCTGCGCCCAAAGTTGAAGCCAAAGCTCCTGAAGCGCCCAAGGCTCCGGCCCAGACTGCACCTAAAGCAGAGGAAGCCCCCAAAGCACCCGCAGCCGTTCCCGCTCCGGCAAAACCCGCCGAGCCTCAGGCTGCAGCTTCCGCTGAGGAAAAACCGAAGGCCGATACCGACAACTTCATCCCCACCACTGTGAAAGGAGGCCCGTCAATCAACGTTGTAGGCAAAATCGACCTCTCGGCCATCAACCAGTCAACCCGCCCCAAGAAAAAATCGAAGGAAGACAAACGCGCCGCCGCACAGCGTCCCGGCCAGCCCGGCCAACCCGCGGCAGGCGACCGCAAGAAGCGCAAGCGCATAGGCGGCAAGGAGAAAATAGATATCGAGAAAACCGGCGCACAGACCGTAAGCACCGGCGAATCGCGCCGCAACCAGCAGAACTCCGAGCGTAACCAGCAGAACGGCGAACGTCAGGGACGCCGCGGCGAAAACCGCCGTCGCCCCGTTCACACCGAGGTGAACGACGAGGACGTACAGAAGCAGGTGAAGGAAACTCTGGCCCGTCTCACCAACAAGGACAAAGGCCAGAAGAAAGGCGTGAAGTGGCGCAAGGAAAAGCGCGAGGCCAATGCCATGCGCGAACGCGAGGCCCACGAAATGGAGGCTGCCGAAAGCAAGGTACTCAAGCTCACTGAATTCGTTACCGCCAACGACCTTGCCTCGATGATGAATGTGCCCATCAACCAGGTGATCGGCACCTGTATGAGCCTGGGTGTGATGGTTTCGATCAACCAGCGTCTTGACGCCGAGACTATCAACATCGTTGCCGAGGAATTCGGTTTCCGCACCGAATACGTTTCAGCCGAGGTTGTCGAGGCCATAGCCACGGAAGAGGACCGCGAGGAAGACCTCCAGTCGCGTCCGCCTATCGTAACCGTGATGGGCCATGTGGACCACGGCAAGACATCGCTCCTCGACTATATCCGCAACGCCAACGTGATTGCCGGCGAGGCCGGTGGTATCACCCAGCATATCGGCGCCTACAACGTGGAACTCCACGACGGCCGCCACATCACCTTCCTCGACACCCCGGGCCATGAGGCATTCACCGCCATGCGTGCCCGCGGCGCCAAGGTGACCGACCTCTGTATAATCATCGTGGCCGCCGACGACGACGTGATGCCCCAGACCATCGAGGCTATCAACCACGCTTCGGCCGCCGGAGTCCCCATTGTATTCGCCATCAACAAAATAGACAAACCGGCCGCCAACCCCGACAAAATCAAGGAGGAACTGGCCGGCATGAACTACCTCGTGGAAGAATGGGGCGGCAAATACCAGAGCCAGGACATCTCGGCCAAGAAAGGCATCGGTGTGTCGGAGCTTATGGAGAAGGTGCTTCTCGAGGCCGAGATGCTCGACCTCAAGGCCAACCCCGAACGCAAGGCCGTGGGCTCAATCATAGAGTCGTCGCTCGACAAGGGCCGTGGCTACGTTGCGACAGTGCTGGTTCAGAACGGCACGCTCCACGTAGGCGATACAATCCTGGCCGGGACCCATTTCGGAAAGGTGAAGGCGATGTTCAACGAGCGCAACCAGCGCATCAAAGAAGCCGGCCCCGCCGAACCCGCCCTGATTCTTGGCCTGAACGGCGCCCCCACCGCAGGCGACACCTTCAATGTGATGGACTCCGAGCAGGAAGCCCGCGAGATAGCCACCAAGCGCGCGCAACTGCAGCGCGAACTGGGCATGCGCACCAAGAAGATCCTCACCCTCGAGGATATCGGCCGCCGCCGTGCCATAGGCAACTTCCAGGAGCTGAACATAATCGTGAAAGGCGACGTGGACGGCTCAATCGAGGCCCTCTCCGACTCGCTCATCAAGCTCTCCACCGAGGAGATTCAAGTCAACGTAATCCACAAAGCCGTGGGCGAGATTTCGGAAAGCGACGTGGCTCTGGCCGCCGCTTCCAATGCCATTATCATCGGCTTCCAGGTGCGCCCGTCGGTAGCCGCCCGCCGCGAGGCCGAGCGTGAAGGCGTGGAAATCCGCCTCTATTCGGTAATCTACCAGGCCATAGAGGAGGTGAAGGACGCTATGGAAGGCATGCTCGCCCCCGATGTGAAGGAAGAGGTGATCGGTACCGCCGAAGTGCTCCAGACCTACCATATATCCAAAGTGGGCACCGTTGCCGGATGTATGGTGCGCGAAGGCCGCATCAAGCGTTCTGCCAAGGTCCGCCTTATCCGCGACGGCATAGTGAAGTACACCGGCGCCCTCGGATCGCTCAAGCGTTTCAAGGACGATGTGAAAGAGGTCGTGTCGGGCTACGACTGCGGTCTCAACATAACTGGGTACAACGACATCAAGGAAGGCGACTTCATCGAATGCTATGAGGAAGTGGAAGTAAAGAAGACGCTCTAAGCGAGCTTCGCCATGTCCACCGCCCATATCAGCATAGGATCTAATCTCGGCGACCGCGCCGCACTCATAGAGCGCGCGGTCGCCGCCATATCCGCCCGGTTCGCGGTCACGGCCGTGTCCCGTCCCGTGGAATCGGAGCCGTGGGGCTACAGCTCGCCGCATCCGTTTATCAACGTCGGGGTTAACATCGAAATCGGCCCCGGCATGACTCCGGAGACACTACTTGATATACTGCTTGAAATTCAGAACAGCATAGACAGTTCGGCTCACCGCAATACCGATGGATCATACGCCGACCGCGCCATCGACATCGACCTCATCTGCTACGGTTCCGTCGCCACGCCCCCCGACGCCCATCCAGCGCTCCCCCACCCCCGCATGCATCTGCGCGAATTCGTCCTCATTCCGATGATTGAAATCCTCCCCACCTGGCGCCATCCCCTCCTCGGTCTCACTTCCGCCCGGCTCCTCCACCGGCTAAGCCCTTCCACCCCGTAGGTATGCTCCCCGGAGCCCCCGCCCTACAGGCAAGACAGCCGCATGTACACAGCTTCACCATGCTACAGCCCCACATCAGCCTGCCAACAAACAAATGCCGCCCCCCCGTTCCCGGAAGCGCGGCATCCCTTTTTATATAGGGCGGCATCACGGACCACCCCGTGTGTTTCTCTCAAAGTTCACATATCTTGCCCATCGCGATTTTGGTACCTGTGCTCATTTCATATATCTCAAATGCAAAGGGATGGTCCAGGAAGAAATCAATTACCTCCGGAGGCGGACCCGGAGCCGTAATATCACCCGGCTTCCCCGAGGAAGATGATACGGCTTTGTATGCCACACCCTTCTCATCAAGTTCAAACATTGAACTTTGATTCATACCCCACAAACTGAATTCATTCTCAGTAGCACCCGAATAATCGCCATTCCCATTCAAAGCCTCTTCAAGCCCGATTGAGCGGAGTAAATCCAAAAATTCAATGTTTGACGCAAGAGAAAACTTTGGTAGTTTTAAATTCACAGTACGGTTGTATGGTTCTCCAAGAGTCATGTCTTCAACTGCTTCGTCAACCGTGCAGCCATCATCAGGCTTGATAAGATGAAGCACAAAACCACCATTGCCAAAGCTTAAAATTGCCCTAAGGCTTTTTGAATGTGCGTAAACCCTTGCATCTTCTCTGGTTTGACACATCATAGGAACCCGTACAACCTTTCCTGACTGACAGTAGAAATTATCCTGCTTCGTCTTTGATTTATCGAATTCAAATGTCCATCCTTGTTTGAACCTCATTGAACCAAGGAAAAAGAAATCTTCTGTTGGGGCATATTGCAGATATTCTTTCATCTCTCCTCCGGTAGCCTCAGCGAACCACTCATTGACAGCATTCTTTGCCTGCTCTGACTTTTTTGTGTATGCAAATGTCGGCGTGGAATAATAATCTCTTAGAGTATTTACATAATTTTCCTTCAGTTGAAGGTCGTTGCCGTACCACATCGAAGTTGACAACTGATATTGTGCTTTGACATCGGTCTGTGGTATTTCCTCTATCAGCGTTCGGTAAAGCTGATTCAGCCTATCCAGCGACGGATTAGAAATCCCGGGGAGAAGAACGTCGGTAAACAGCTTGCGTGTCTGTCCGGATGCTCCATTGGCCGCCATAGACAGATTGATATGCAGAGCCAAAGGCGAAAAAATAAAGTTTTTATCCTTGTATTCCAGATCTGCATTCATGGCATGCCAAAGATTCTCTGAGAATATGCGTGAGGCCTTCACATATTCACCTTCTTCACTATCAAGGGTAATCCATTTATTAGGAGCATAATCATTACCATCCGGTTCGTCCGAATCGCTACACGACGGCAAAAGAATGCCAACGAGTAACAAGGCTCCTAAAAGGGCTACATACTTAATTGTTTTTCTCATATCCAAACTATTTTACAGGTTATCATTTAGGTCGTATCATTGGAACAAATCGCTGATTATTGGGATATTTAATTCCGGTAATCTTACCGTCAAAATAATGGTACCAGCCATCTCCGCCGTTTTTACCATTACCCATGTTCATGTGGAAATAATCAGGGAGTATGGCGGATTCCTCTTTACTGTAGTAATTGAAACTTATGTCAAAGTAACCGGTCTCTTCGTCGTAGCCCAGATCAATCATCGGTGACTTAACGGCAACTACCGAGATAACACCGGGAAACCTTCGCTCCTGATAACCGTCGCAGACCCAGGCATGACCGTCACTGCCTTCACCTCTCATATAGAAAGGATTGTTTCCCTTTATCATGCTGCTCATCAGGGACAACGAAACAGTATTATAGGAAGCATTGAGGTATCCAAGTTTTTGTATGCCAACCACGTCATTCCCCGGGGATACTGATGTTTTCCCCTCTTTAAAGTCAGCTTTGCAATAATCACTTATATCACCCATCAGTTCATAGAGGTTCATTGCCAGACCATTGGCAGCATCATCCAACAAATTATCCCATTTGTATTTCGTCGGGAAACGGTGGTAATTAGCTATCTGTGCAATTGCTATCGGAGCACAACCGGCTACTTTTTTATTAATATTTAATTGTCTATAAACCGGAACAACATTGTACGGTGCTTCCTGGTGCCATTGTGTGGTCAATAAAGGACCGGTGATGTTAAGCTTCTCCTCCTTTATGAAACACAATGAGACTTCCTCAATATTATATTGGGGATTACTCCACTGGGAGGCATCTCTGAACAGGGCTTCATATTCGCTGTCGGGCAGACGGTAACGGGCTGCCGTGATGTTGCCCGCACAATTCCAGCCTGCGGCTTTCATTTTTGCGATTTTCTTGTTCATCTTCTCCTGCATTTCCATGCTTATGAACCGCGACATTGCTGAGACCGGTTCCGGCTTCTCATATAATGCCCAGTTCAGGGCATTTATGCGCAGAAGAGAGTCCTCAGGAAGCTCCGACAATGCCATGACTGACATTTTCAGGCCTTCCAGCAGGTCGGATGTAGGCTCCGTCTCTCCTGTAGGAAAATTGCCGGTTTCCGAGTAAGCCAGGACCGGGGTCGCCGACTTGGTGGCGCTGACAATGACAAACCCTCCCTCGCCGGGCCAGTTGATGACATGCAGCAATTCTTTTCCTGTCTCCGGATCCGTCACGGTCTCCATATGAGGCAGTGCAAGGATTTGCGACCGGCTATGGCCCGATTCTTTTCCCATGAAGGCCATGGCGACTTTTACTGCATCCGATGAATCAACGGTTTTAGACCGCGAATCAATCAGAAGTCCTGATGTCGCATCCTCCTCCACAGGACAGATCTCCGGCACAAGCTCCTTCGGAGATTCATTCGTGCATCCCGCCAGTACAGCGGTAAGCAACATGCAAAGAAGTTTTTTCATTTTACATTTTTATTGGTATTTAGATATTTGGACGTTACTTTTCGGCGTCATCCTCTCAAATGAAAACGGCGTTCTACTCTAACGAGTCAGAAAAAGGCGAAAGACTGCATGGAGCCCTCGGATTTTAACCCTATTTAACATTTGCAAGATAATTCTGACTCCGAGGGTACGGAAACAATGCGATACCGCGCCCCCGTTCCCGGAAGCGCGGCATCCCATTTTATATAGGGCGGCATCACGCGCCACCCCGTGCGTTTCTCTCAAAGTTCACATATCTTGCCCATGGCAATCACGGCACCGGTACTTGTTTCACGGATTATAAAGCCGAAGGGATGGTTCAGATTAAAATCGACAGTAGATGGTGGAATATAATCTCCAGGCATATTTATACTTGAGTATGTTTCAACTTTAGTCCCCTTCTCATCTACTTCTATAAGGGTTTTCTGGATAATCTTATCTATCTTCAGTATGTTATCTGTCAGATGTGTTAATCTTCCAAAACCATCTAAAGCTTTTTCTACACCCATTGATTTTAATACATCCCTAAAATCGACTTCATGGGTAAATTTGAATTTGGGCATAGAAAGAATTATTCTACAATCATATGGTTCCCCAACTCCGGCACTGACCGCCTCCGACACGTCAAAGTTCTCTAAAGGCTTATATAGCTCCATAACGAAAGCGCCATTACCATAAGGAAGACGAATCATCCATGCTTTTTCTGATGCAAATACTTTTCCTGTGAATGCATCATTGAGCATCTCGACCTTGGATGTATTACCCGACTCGGAATAAAACCAGTTCTCCTTGGTTTTGGATGAATCAAACGGACGTGACCAAGTATGATGAAAACATAGGGCATTAATAAACAGTACATCCCCCTCAGGCAAAACCTTAAAGACTTCACCCATCATTCCGTCTGTTGTCTTTGAAAACCACTTATTGATGTCATTTAAAGCATCTGCAGTATTTGGCGTGAATCTGAAAAGTATCGATCCATAACATTGCGTGCGATCTCCAAATGACTGCTTTAATTCTATATTCCGGTCAACCCATACAGAAGAAGCAATTTTTATTTTAGCCTTGGCATCTGTACTCGGAAGATCCTGAAGGAGCTTATGATTTAATTCATTTAATTTCTCAATCGTGCCTTCCCCTCCAAAATCAGGCAATAAAACATTTATCAATTCCTGCTGGGACTCTCCATCTGCTGCATTTGCCAGCAATGATAAGTTCATTTGTAGAGACAGGGGAGAAAAAACAAAATTTACTGTTTTAGGTTCCGACTGATTCAGTTGCGACCAAAGGTTATCGGCAAATTTATTTGTCGCTTGCAGATAATCTAACTGGAAGGCCTCCAATTCGATTTTTCTTAAAGGAGCTTCTCCCGCTGTCTGAGGCTCGTCATTACTGCATGAGGCTATTAACAACGAACAACTTACAGCAATACTTATCCAGATATATTTTTTTTCAAAAATCATAATGACAACTATTTTAAGGTTTAACTGGCACTATCATGTTAAGGTTATCCTTATAACCGGCAACAGATCCGCCATATATATTAAAAGTATACCAGGCGTCGTAAACTCCTTTGGCTCCCATGTTCATATGGAAACAGTCAGTATACGATGCATAGGCATCATACGACGGGTTCTCTCCTACATACTTAATAGCGTAATCGTAATATGGATCACCCGGGTCTTGATCTAATAGCATTCCGGGATTTCCACTTTCGGAATAGGCCAATAATGGCTCCGTCATTTTCGATGCGCTTACTATCGCGAAGCCTCCGTTATCCCCATGATTGACGATATAAAGCAGCGGATTGCCCGAAGCCTCGTCAGTGATTGTAGTGACAATCGGGTAAGATGAGCCTCCCCCTGTACGGCTTGACGACCCCGTCGCACGTTTTTGGAACAACATTGCGACCTTAGCCGCATCAGATGAATCAAGTGTCCGCGACTGCGGATCAATCAGCAGTCTGGCATCGGCTGCCGGCTCAACCGGACAGGTCTCAGGCTCATGATTTACAGGAGATTCATTTGTGCATCCCGCCAGCACAGCGGTAAGCAACATGCAAAGAAGTTTTTTCATTTTACATTTTTATTGGTATTTAGATATTTGGACGTTACTTTTCGGCGTCATCCTCTCAAATGAAAACGGCGTTCTACTCTAACGAGTCAGAAAAAGGCGAAAGACTGCATGGCGCCCTTGAATTTTAAACCCATTTAACATTTGCAAGATAATTCTGACTCCGAGGGGACGGAAACAATGAGATACCGCGCCCCCGTTCCCGGAAGCGCGGCATCCCATTTTTTAATGTGCTCCTCTTAAAGATTAAAAATTCTACCAAGCATTAATATCATTTTATCGTCAGTAATCTGGAACGCGAAAGGCCCGTTGATTGAGATCTGTTTTGAACCTCCAATCAGCTCTCCGCCTCGACTCATTTCGGCGGCACTTACCTGAGTGGAATTAAAACCGGACTCATTGAATTCAATCTTACTTGCCTGTATCAGTCCATCCAACCTGGCATCTCCCGATGAAATCATTCGCGGCAATTTCAGGGACGGATCACAAATGCTTCCTATGCCAAGGGCTTCTCCACAGTCTCTTATATCAAACCGGGATTCAACCGTAAAAGAAGGTATAGTAAGAGCGACATTATAATATGGAGCGGAATAAGGTGGAGTTCCTTCTATATATTCCCCATCAAACACATTGGAAAGGTTTTTATCCGCCCCCTCATTGTGTATTGCCAGAATGAGCTGTAAGCCGGTTTCACGTCCGCCTTCTCCCAATGACACCTTAATGATTTCGGCTGTAGTTGTCCGTGTCCACGGAACCTCCATAAGATAAGTTGAAAGCATTTCCACTTTCTTCTCTTCACCGTCGGCATTTACAAACTTACCGTCATCAATTTTATAGAATTGACGGGCTGGAGAAGACGAAAAAGAGAATAAATTGCTTAAGACCAGTGAGGCCGGATTCTTTTCCGAGAGAATATCGGCAATCATTCCCGAGGATTCTGCTGAACACCATTCATTGAATGCTGACGAGATATCATTTTCTCGGTACATTTTACCATAATATTTCGATATGGTTTTCCCAAAGTCTGCATTCAGATTGATATCTTCAGCGCACCACAGCGAATTTTTAACAATTGTTTTTGATTTAAAATCCAATCCTTGGAGTTCTTCAGCAAATTCCTTGTTAAACCTATTCAGATCCTCCAGAGTAGAATATACTTCTAATTCAGAATCGACCGGTAACAATAGATTTTCCAATTCCTCTTTGGCTTTTCCTTCCACTCCGTTAGCAAGCATGGAGAGAGTCATTGTGACACCAACCGGAGAAATAACCAAATTCTGGTTTTCCAATTTATTATTGGTAGTCTCAGCCTCCCATAACCGCTTTCCTATATAAGAGGTCAATCTGTAGGAAAAAAAATATTGCTTCAACTCCCAGTGATCTTCAGAGTTCTCAGGATTGTCTGGGCCGTGATCACTGCATGAAAATGTGGTTATGGCCAATAAAACCGCAACAAGACTTACTGCGATAAATTTAATCCGATTTATATTCTTCATTTTTTATCAAAGTTCTGAAATCTTGCCCATAGCCACTATGACATTTGTGCTCGTTTCGCGTATAACAAACCCAAACGGATGATTAAGAGTGAAATCAACATCTTTAGGTGGTGCTGTTGAAGTCGCACCGGAGATTGTAGTTACAGACACGACCTTTGTCCCGTTCTCGTCGATTTCAATTTTTGATTTCTGGAATATTTTCTCTATCATCAGTTTTGTATCAGACATCCCGGAATAATCGGCCATCTCATCAAGCGCGTGCGAAAGCCCCATGCTTTTCAGAACTTTTTTGAAATCAATCTCCGATTCGAGATTGACCTTAGGCAAGCCTAAGTTGATATTCCGGTCGTAGGAAACACCGACACCGGCACTCACAGCCTCCGCTACGGTATAACCATCAAGAGGCTTATATAATTCCATAACAAACGCTCCGTTGCCATACGGACGGCGTACCATCCATGCCTCGTCGGTCACATACACTTCACCTTTATAAGCATCTTTCATCATCTCTACTTTTTCCGATGTTCCGGACTGAGAATAGAAATATTCTTTTTTGGTCTTTGACTTGTCAAACTGTCTGGCCCAGTCATGTTTAAATGAAAGTGCATTTATAAGTATGATATCCTCTTCTGGAGCTGATTTAAACAGTTCATCAATCATTCCTGAAGTCGCGTTCGAGCACCAGTCGTTAATTGCCTTCCGGTCGCTTTCAGAGCCGGGTATGAAATTAAAAATAGAAGCTCCATAGTAACGGTTCACACGGTCCTCAAAGCTTTTAACCGGCGTGAGCGTATGAGCCATCCATATAGAATTTGCCAGTTTAATTTTTGCTTTGCTGTCTGTCTTCGGCAACTTCTCCAGAAGCGTAGAATTCACTTGGTTTAGTCTGTCAAGCGAAGCGGTACCATCAAATTCAGGCAGCAATACCGACGACAATTCCTGATATGTTTCTCCGGACGCCCCGTTGGCCAAAAGAGAAAGCCCCATCTGAAGACTCAGAGGCGACATTATGAAATTATTTCTATCAGCCTCTGCATTGATTTCATTCCAAAGGTTTACGGCAAACTGATTGGTCGATTCGATATAAGGCAACTGTTCTGCCTCAAGTTCAATCCCAATCAGTGGGGCCTTTGTCGGCTGATTAGGTTCATCGCTGCTGCATCCTGTCAAAACCGGCAGGCTCATCGCCACAATACCAGAAACTACTAACTGACAGTTTAGTTTTTTCATGATTTTAGTTTTATGATAATTTGATTGGTTAAACAAAGTTTCATCTCTACTCTAACGAGTCAGAAAAAGGCGAAAGACTGCATGAAGCCCTCGGATTTTAACCCTATTTAACTTTTACCAAGTAATTCTGACTCCGAGGGGGAAGGAGAAGCTCCAGGGGTGTTCCTGCCAGTAGGTGGGCATTGAGCTGTGGTTGTTGAAATAGTAGCGGAGCGAGGGCTCGAAGTAGAGGCCGACGCGCGGTGACAGAGAGTATTGCACGCCGACACCGAACAGCGACGATACCTGCACGCGGTTGCTCAGATGCGGGAAGAGGACGTCGGCCTTGAGCGGCTTGGATGTCCGGGTGGTGAACTGCTTGCCCACAGGAATATCGATGGCCGCGCCAAGCGTTCCATAAACGGAGAACGACGAACGCTCAAACATCTTGTAATTGAGCTTCAATGGTATGCCGATATAGCTGTTGCGCACATTTCTTGATATGTGTACTCCATCGCAATAATATTTAAGGCGCGCGCGCAGCAAGGTATATGTCAATCCGCTTTCGACGCTGAGACGCGACGTGAGCTGTCGGCCTACATTGATGCCGAACGACAGCGGAATCTCATGTTCCGGGCGATCGACAGGCATAGCTTGCTGCCTTAATGGTATAGGCCCGGCAAGAGGACGTTTAGCGTCAGTTTCCTGCGTAGAATCTGAAGGCGTCGGATTAATATCGGACGGATGGTTGCCTGTCATATCTTGCATACCGGATGACGCACTAATATGCGTACCCATACCGTACTGCACACCCACGGACCACACTCCCTCAGCGCGGGCTATACGGCGTGTCTCCGGTGCCTTGTGATAACGGTATACGGGCGTTGTGAAGTAGCGTTGCTGGGTGGCTGCGGTATCACGCTCCGTTTTCTGTCGGTCGGTTCCTGTGGTTTCCACCGCCTTCTCCCTGACAGTATCTGCGGCGGCAACCGCAGTCTTCAGCTCCGGCATAGCAATCGTATCAGCAGGCACTGCTGACATAGAATCGGTCACGGCCGCAATATTGCCGTTACCACCCGCAGCGAGACTCGGCATGGCATTCTTACCTACGGCAGGCGACGGGCTGAGCGAGGGCAGTATGCCCGGATGGGAGGCGTCGGCCGTGGCCGATTCCTTCTCGATCTGGACGGACGGCGAGGTCACGGTTTCAGTCTGCTCGGTCCGGGCGATTCTCTCGCCGATCTGTTCAAGGCCGCTGCGATGCAGCAGAAACCACAGCCCGGATGCAATCACGAGCATGGTGAGGAGACCCAGCTCCCGTTTGCGCTCTATGATCATCCGCTGCAGCAGAATCCTGGCATGGTAGAGCTGCGACGACGCCGAATGAGGCGCTATGCCGAGCATGCGTCCAATCTCCTTGTGCGATTTACCCTCCAGCACCGCGAGCTTGAAAATGCGTCTGTAGCCATCAGGAAGACGGTCTATTATCACCTGGAGCTCTTCATAAGAGAGAATGTCATCGATAGGCGGTATGTCGGGAATCTCATCCTCATTCTTTATGATTTCGAGCACATCCATATCGCTGAGATATTTCAGACAGAGGTTCTTCATCACCGTGCCCATCCAGTACTCGAGTTTCTGGGGCTGACGCACCTCCGAAATCCGGCCGAGTATCACCAGAAAGCCATCATGCAGAATATCCTTGGCAGCCGCACTGTGGCCCACATACCGCTGTATCACTCTGGCCATACTCGAGCCATAGCGACGGTAGAGGATAGAAATAGCCTCTTTGTCTCCTTCGGAGCACAACTGTATGAGTCGGGAATTATCCATTGTCAAGATGATAGCTTTCTGTTGTCATTATGGTTTTCTCTGTATAAAGAGAAGCGAAAAGCCAAAAGACTGCATGGGGGCTCTTAAATTTAACGCATTTTAACTCTTAAGGACATTTATAGGGTTATCGTGTCATAATTGTAGGGATACTCCATAGAGCATCCGCCGCCCTATTTGCAGGATTGCCACATGGACGCGGCTGCACCGGAGTGCAGCCCTACACTGTTGATTCTCATCTCATTCTACATCTCATCGAAGAGGGATGACAGTGCCCGTGGCGAGGTTCCACACAAAGCAGCGCACTTTATCGTGACCCTGCGTGGCAAGGAAGCGCCGCACGGCCTTAAGGGGGAATCCGAAGCCGTCAGCCGTGGGGGAAGCATCGGCCTCGGTGCTGTAGAGTATGGCATCCACCTGTCCGTCGGTATGCCACACAATCCTTACGCCCGGCAGGCGGCGCAATTCATCATGATACTCCACGGTGTAAACTGCATAGGGACGGCAATGGTCATATCCACCGAACCAGCTGCGTATAAGGCCGTCCGACTCAATCTGGCGCCGCAGACGCTCCACAGCCTCGTCGGCCATAGCCTTATCGGCAGCGCCTGACGCCGCAAGGCGGCACGCCGATTTTTCCAGCTGTCCGGAGGTAAAAACCGTGCGCAGCATGCGGGCCATGATGCCCTCCAATACCCCTTTATCTTTATCCGGGTCCGGCCGGGATGACTCCGCCGGGATCTCCGACGTGCGCTGAAGCATCTCTTCTACCGTCTCGCCCGGTGTCTCTATCCGCAGCTGCCGCCAGAGGTCGGTGCGCGGCAGGGAATAATACGCCGGCATCTTGAAATACCGCTCAGGCTCGAGGGTCTTGCGTGCCTCTTCCTCGCTTTCCAGAGCGTGCGGCAGCGCATGGCCCACGGTGAAGGAACTGTATTCGATACCTGTCTTCACGTCCATTTCGCCGTCGTTGCTCGAAGCACTGTCGTCATCCAGCGGGAAAAGCTCACGGTCTATCTCCACCTGTACGTCGCTGAACTCCACGCCCGCTTTCATGAGCGCTGTGCGCGAGGCGTCAAGGAAATCTCCCGTGGTCGAAATCTCCTTGCGAGGCTTCGAAGGGGCCGGATAGCTCACTATAAGCTCGTCGACGGCACGCGTCAGCGTCACGTAGAGCACATTCAGCTCGTCGAGCGTCTGTTCGGCCACACGCGACTCATAACGCTCCTTCAGCGGAGTCAGTGACATCCATGACTTCGGCACGAAGGGATAGACCGGGGGGAGCGAGCAGGGAATCTCCGCGCCGAGGCCGGAGGTGTCGAACCATTCCAGATCCTTGAACTTCACGAAATCCCACGCAGCGTCGGGCACATGCACGCAGCGGAACTCCAGACCCTTCGACTTGTGGGCGGTCATCACCCTTATGGCGTTCTCGTCGGCCGGGGCCGACACCTTTGAGCCGCATCCCACCGCGTCCCACCACTGCAGGAAGCTGTGTATATCGGGGTCGTTTGATTCGCAGTAATCCGCCACGAGATCCTGGAAGGCCGAGATGAACATGGCCTCGTCGCTCCTCCGCTCCTCGGAAAGCAGACGTGTGATCTGCTCCACGAGCGACTGCAGGCTATACGCCGCCGTGCTGTCGAAGCTCTCGGTGATATCGGGCATGACGGTGAAATTGGCCATGGCGTCCTCCAGAGCCTCGGCGGGCTGCATGTTTCCGTTCACATTATACTCGTAGCGGTTGATGAGCATGAGGATGTCGCGGCGGGTAATCCGGAGCGTTTTCCCGTCGGTCTCCCTTTCGGAAAGGGGCGGTTCGGGCGGCATGGCGCAGAAGCGGAGCACGCTCACTAAGAACCGCACCGCCGGCGACTTTCCAAGCGCCAGCGCATCGTCCGACACTATCCTGACGTTTCTCAGCAACGGATCGTCAGAACCGGCGAAAAGACACGAGATATAATCTATCACGTTCTGCGCCGTGGCGTTGAAGCGGGTCAGAACGGCAATGTCGCATGGCCGGTATCCGGCGTGGATCTCACGGCGTATATTGGTAGCCATTATCTCCAGGCAGCGTTCCTGAAGGTCCTTGCGCCCTTTCTGCATGTTTCCGCGCACGGCCGTCACGCACACATATCCCTGCCGGTGTTTCCTGGCCACCTCCTGACGCGCTTTCTGATAGATGTCCCTGAAAGCTCCGGTTAGGGCGCTTGAGGCGGGGTCGAACAGGGCGTTGTTGAAGCTGACTACCTCTGCCGAGCTGCGCCAGTTGGTGTTTTTGGCGGAGTCTATAGCCGCCTGGTCAACAAACGGCCTGAACTCCTCCGTGACGGAGCTTTGCAGCAGCGTGGGGTCGGAATTTCGGAAACGGTAGATACACTGCTTCTCGTCGCCGATAATCAGGCTGTCGTTGCCCTCGCTCATACCCTGCGAGATGAGAGGCCGGAGGTTCTCCCACTGCATCCTTGACGTGTCCTGGAACTCGTCGATAAGGAAATGACGTAGCCATATACCTATGCGTTCGTAGACAAACGGCGTGTCCGACCCCTCCATTATGGTGTTGAGAAGCGTGTTGGTATCCGACAGCAGCAGTGTGTTGGTTTCCTTGCGGTATTTCTCTATATATCTTTCGATTTCCGAAATGATGCCGAGATAGAAAGCATTGTCGTTCATCGACCGGTAAAGCACCAGGCGTTTCACCGCATCGTATATCACGGTGCATCGCTCGCCCAGATCCCGGACCGAGGCTTCGTCCGTATGCTTCTTGTTGAACAGAGTGGAAGCGTCGGCCACGCCGTTTATCAGCGTCTTGCTTTCGGTAAGTTTTTTGAGATTGTCGGTGCCCCCGGCCGCCAGAGCAAACATTCCTCGGGTGTTGCGTCCGGGGCTGAAACCCTCCATACCCTCGCACCGGTCAATCAGAGCGAGTGCGGCCTGCCCTTCGCGGGGAATGATTTTCTCGGCCGCGTCAATCTCCCTGCGCAGAAAAGCCACAAGGTTCTGCATATTCGAGCGGTCGCCGAAGAAACGATCCATCTCTTTCTTGTTGAGCATATAAGTCTCATTGCTTATACGCTTCATGAAGCTCACCAGACTGCCGAAGAGAGCCGAAGAACGGTTAAAAAGATTCACGGCCATTCCCTGACGCAGGCGGTCGAGGAGATATTCGGTTATCCAGTTGATGTTGTCGTGAGTGCGGCGCGATGCGGGGTCGGTACGAAGGGAGTCAAGGAACTCACCCACGGCCCACTCCACGGCCTCGCCGCTCTCGAGGGCTATCTCGTAATTACCTGTCAGGTTGGCCTCGCGCGCGAAAGTACGGAGTACCATCTGAAAGAAAGAGTCGATGGTGCTCACCTGAAAGAAATCAAAGTCGAAGAGCAGACGCCTCAGGGCCTCCCCGGCGGCGCGGGCTATCTGAGGGCGCGTGGCGCCGAGTTCCTTTTCGAGATCGCCCATATACGGGCTTCCCTTTTTCCAGCCCCTCACCATTGAGGCCAGCACAGCAAGCTCATGGAGAATGCGCGCCTTCATCTCGTCGGTGGCCTTGTTGGTAAAGGTTATCGCCAGAATCGAGCGGTGGGCTTTTGAGAAATCGCTCCGCAGGCGGTTGCGTCCCGTGTTTTTGTCCTTTTCGGCCAGGAGAAGCTTAATGTAATCGTAAGTAAGCTGATAGGTCTTGCCTGAGCCTGCTGATGCCTTGATTATATCGAGCATACGGAGGGGTGTTCAGAGTAAATAACGGTCATACGCTGCGGGCCTTGTAGCCGTTGGCTATAAGCCAGCGTGTGGCGTCGGCGCGGCGGTCGCCCTGCAGTATGATGACTGCGTCGCCCTCGGTAGAGCCTCCTGTTCCGAGCGAACGCTTGAGGTCGGCGGCAAGCGTCGCGAGATCGCCGTCGCCCTCAAAACCTGAAATGCGCGTCACGGTCTTGCCTGCACGCCCTTTCCGCTCGATAGCCACTGTAATACGGCCGGTGAACCGTCTGGTCTCTTCCGGAGCGGGGTCCGGGGTATCCGGGCCGGCGGGAAGGTCGGGATTAGCCTCAAGGAAAGCGGCAAGACTGTTTTGCCAGGGATTCTTTTCCATCATCGCATGGGGTTATTCGTCAGACATGCTGTCGTGGAACGACTCATCGGTATAGCCCACCGTGTCGGAAGCCATGTCGTAAGGATTGTCTATATTCCCCACCAGAATTGAAAGCAGGCGTGCGTAGGGAAGCTTGTCGTGGGGAAGAGTGCTGTAATATAAGGACGCGGAATCAGCGTCGGTCTCATAGGCACGGCGATAGAGCCCGGCGGCCGTCGACACGTTCGACTGTATATCCGTGCTGTCGGTATCGGCCAGCTGCATATAGACTATCGACAGGCGCGCAAGCTGGCTTGCGGGCATATCTGAAAGATTCTCGTTGCCCACAAGGTGGGAAGCCACACTGCGTGCGGCGGTCATGTCACCTTTGGCTGTGGCCATTTCGGCCTCGCGTATCTGGCTTTCTATGTCGGAAGAGCCGGAACAGGCACTGAAGGCGAGGCACATCGCGGCCAACGCCGCCATCAATGATATTTTCATAGTGTATCTAATTATGTTTTAGAGCTTGTCGGCCACAGGAATGCGGCGAAGATATACGTAATCGTTGCCGTCGTGGCGCAGGGTGAGGGATGTGCCGGTGAACTCCTGCACTCGGCGCGCGAGCCTGGCGGGAATATCGCCCACAAGCGAGGAATCGCCCTGGAGCTCGGTGAGCACCGGCTCTACTTCTATCACCAGACTGTCGCCGACCACATCCCAACGGCCGGCCACGGCATAGGTGAGAATGCCGGGCTTGATCGCGCGCACGATGCACGTGGCGTCATCGTTCAGTTCCAGCAGCGGCAGGTCCTGTGAAATCTCGTTTATGTAATAGTGGCCAGGCATCTGCCTGGCTTTTTCGGAAAGGCGGTGGCAGCCCATTGTCACGGCACACAGGGCCGCGGCGGCAAAAAGCGTGACGAGTAGTCGGAACTTGAAAAGTCTCATGGCAAAATGTTGTTTTACGGTAAGTATATCAGAGTCGGAGTTTGAAGGTCTTTATAAGTTCCACCAGATGAGGATTCTGCTTTTTGAGTTCTTCGAGCAGGTCATGGTCGCTCAGGGTATGACGCGGGCCTTCACCCTCGTTTATACCCACCTCGAACCACACACTGTCGTTTCTCAGTGCGTCGCGCAGCCTTGCAAGGATAGTGGCGCGGTGAGCCTCCAGAATCTCCTTCTGCTTTATATTCTGCACGGTGACAGTGAATGCTGCGGGATTCTCTCCCGTCTCGGGCCGTGACATGCGCATGGTCTGCGACAGGATGGTTTCGGAGCGATGTTCGCGCGCATATTCGCTCCAGAGGCGTGCGAGCTCCGCGGGATCCACCGGAGTGTCGCGCAGCGGAGCGGCAGAACTTCCGCCGGTAGCCTCGGCCGCCACATCGGTGTGGGAGGACGCCGTGCGGGCGTTTTTGATGGAAAACGAGATGGCACCTTTCACTGCCATAGGCTGCGGACGGCCTCCTGCCGTTCCCGGAGCAGGCACACCCTGACGCACGCCCGGAGCAGTGCGTTGGGCAGCGCCAGGAGTGGGAACAGCGACGCTGGGCGCCATTGGACCCGGAGCCAGGCGTGACGGTGCGGCCCCCGCCGGAGAGGCGGTTGCAGAGACGGCGCGCGGAGCCTGGGGCTGTTGCTTAGGTTGATTGCCGGCGGGAGAACCGGCTGCGGCGATAGGTTTCAACCGCCCCTCTCCGTCGCCGCCTTTACTGGGGGAGGGGCTGAGTAATTGGCACAGTTTGGCGAGCGTAAGCTCTATGAGGAACTGTTTGTTGGAAGCCTGGCGATAATTCAGGTCGGCCTCATTGCAGAGGTTCATGGCCCGGAACAGGAATTCGGGGGTGCATTTTGCCGCTTTCTCGGCCATCGCCTTTCTCACCTCGTCGCCGGCATCGAGAAGCGAGAGCGTGGAGGGATCGCGCGCCACGGTGAGATCACGCAGATAGGCACCGAGACCGTTTATGAAGAAAAGCGAGTCGAAACCGTTATCGCGTATTTCCTTATAGATAAGCCATGTTTTGAGCACGTTCCCGGCGAGGAATTCATCGAGAAGGCGGTTATAATAGCTCGAATCGAGCACGTTGAGCGCGTCGATTGTCGCCTGATATGTCACATTGCCTCCCGACGAAGCCACAACCTGGTCGAAAATCGAGAGAGCGTCGCGCATGGCGCCGTCGGCATTGCGTGCTATCACGTTGAGGGCGGCCGGTTCCACGGTTATGCCCTCCTGCGAGGCCACGTAGGTGAGGTGGTCCACCATGTCGCGGATGGAAATGCGGTGGAAATCGTAGATCTGACAGCGCGAGAGAATGGTAGGAATAATTTTGTGTTTCTCGGTAGTGGCGAGAATGAACACCACATACGACGGCGGCTCTTCCAGTGTCTTGAGGAAGGCGTTGAATGCCGACGAAGTGAGCATGTGCACCTCATCGACTATGAACACGCGGTAGCGTCCGAGCGACGGAGGCACCTGCACCTGCTCCACCAGATTACGGATGTCGTTCACACCGTTGTTTGAGGCAGCGTCAAGCTCGATGATGTTCATCGAGGTTCCCTGGTTGAAGGCGCGGCACGATTCGCATTCGTTGCAGGCCTCGCCGTCGGGAGTTATGTTGGAACAGTTTATCGTTTTGGCGAATATTCGGGCGCAGGAAGTCTTGCCCACACCCCGGGACCCGCAAAACAGATAAGAATGGGCCAGACGGTTTGTGGCCACGGCGTTTTTCAGCGTGGTGGTGAGGGCTTTCTGCCCCACTACGCTCGCAAACGTCGACGGACGGTATTTTCTGGCCGAAACTACATAATTTTTCATACGGGATAATTATCTCGTGGTTTTTCGTTAAGGAAAGATCAGTCTATGGGAATTTCAAAACAAACTCTTGTGCCGGGACCCGGATAAGTACCGTCCACCCAGATGCGGCCGTCCAGAAGCTTCGCTATCATACGGCAGATGGCCAGACCAAGGCCGTTGCCCTGCGAGAAGCGGTTGAGCTTCACGAAACGTTCGAAAATCACCTCACGTTTCTCCTCGGGAATGCCTATACCGGTATCGGAAACGTAGAACGTGACGAGGTGTTCGGGGTGGTGAAACGTGTAACCGAGGTGTATGATGCCTGAGTCGGTGAACTTCGAGGCGTTCGACAGCAGATTTATGAGCACCTGCTCCACACGGCGCCGGTCGGTGATAATCACCGTCTCCTGGCTTCCGGCATTGTCAAACACCATGTCCACTCCCTCCTTGGCATATAGGCGGCGGGTGGTCATGGCCGTCTCGCAAAGCAGGTTGATGCCCACCGGTTGTTTCACCACACTGAGCTGGGTATTATCGAGAGAGGAGATGTCGAGCACGTCGTTGATGAGCGTGCGCAGCAGGTCGGCGCTCACGTCGATGGCCTGGGCGAAGCGTTCAAGATAGGCTCGCTTGTTCACGTCCACATTCTCCACTATCAGCTGGGAGTATTCCACTATAGTGTTGAGCGGCACGGATACCTCGTGGCTCATGTTGTTGATGAAATCGGTCTTGTGGCGGTCGGCCTGACGTGCGCGGTCGCGGGCCTTGATAAGCTCGGCCTGGGTACGCCGCAGGTTGTCACGCTCATTCTTAAGCGACACGTTTGACATGCCAATGTTTACCGCAAGCTTTTTGCTGCGCATATAGAACACTATCGCCACTACGAGCAGCACCACCAACAGAGCGCCGCAGCACATGAGAATAGCCGAGAAGCGTTTCTGACGGGCTATCTCCGAGTCGCGGGAGTTGGTTCGGAGGTCTTCATTCTCATCAAGCAGCGAGCTCACGTGGTACACTACCTGAAGTTCGCTCAGATTTTCGTCGGCACGCAGACTTATGAAGTCTTCGAGGAGCTTGTTGTATTCAATCGAAGCGTCGAGCAGCGCCTGCTGGTCGCCGGTGGCTTTGGCCGCCTCCACTATGAACGCCGTGAATCTGCGACGGAAAGCCTCATGCCTCTTATCCTCAATAGCCGTTTTGAGAATAGGAAGCGCTTCGGCGTAACGCTTCTTGGCCATAAGGTAGTAGATGGTCGGACGCCGGGAGTTGTTGAAGTCAGACTCGGCATCGGGATGCGCGCGGGCTATCTCCTTGATTTTATCGTAGTAGTATTCCACCTCCCGGTCTGTAAGGGCCGGGTAATTACTGAGAATCCTTCGGTAGCTGTTGTAGCGCGAGAGATCGTAGTCGGAAAATTCGCGTCCCTTTGAATGGTTGGAAGTCTCAAGCTGGTCCATAACCGCCAGAAGCAGCTTATCAGCCGCAATCGCCTTGTCATAGACCTCATTGTTGGTATAAGCTATTGCTGCATTGGTATAGTAGAGATTCCGGATGCTCAGCATATCCTTCGGGAGCTTTTCGATTTCGCGTCCAAGACTATCCACATAGTCCATAAGAAGATGGCTGCGTGTGGAAAGACTCATATAGATACACAAGGCGTAGAGTTTTTCCAGACGTGCGTAGAAACGTTTTTCGGCGGACAGTCCCCTTTCCTCCTGCAACATATTCTTATAGTTGGTGATAAGATTTATCAGATTGCGCTGACGTTCGGCACCGGTAGTATAGCGGGCTCGCCCGGTAATGCGTTGTGTCTTTATGAAGAGCTCGGTCTCGGAGCGTATGTTTCCCTCCGGAAGTCGGCCGGCTTCCTCGAGTGCGAGGGCCTGCATTGAGTCATTGCTCAGATTGTAGTTGGAGATACGGCGCAGGAGATCGCCGCTGGCGGCGATATTGTCGGTACGCAGCGACACTTCGTAGGCACGCAGAGTGGCGTCGGAGCGCGTTTGGTAATCAGCCACGTCCACTAAGTCGTAGAGCACGTCGAGACTGTCGTTGGCGTTGTCGAGACGGGGCAGTATGGCGTTAAGGCTGTCTGTGAGATGCTGGCGCTTTTCGGGAGGCATGGCCTCAATCTGTAGGGAGGCAGTCAAAGCCAGAATCACCGGCAGTATTATTTTTAGAGCTTGTTTCATGATAAATGCTCTGATAAAATATCGCATTACGGGAAATAGTTAGATTAGCAAATTTAACCATTTTTTCCAAACCGAGGGGAGGCTCAACCTCCTTTTTTACTATTTTTGTAATGAAAACATGAAACTGACCACCAAGCTCGGCATAGCGGGGTGCGTTGCGGCAGTGGCCGCGGCGCTCGTTTTTTTTGCACGCCCCATCTATAAGGCTTTGTCGCCAAAGCCTGTAGAGGAAGCTGACCTTACGGAGTTTCCGGTGAGGGGAATCGACATTTCCTCCCACAATGGCAGCGTGGACTTTGACCGCGCGGCCTCCATGGGCTTCCGCTTCGTGATCATGAAGGCATCGGAGGGAAGCGACTTCAAGGATGCGGCATTCATCGACAACATAAGGCGCGCCCGGGAAGCGGGCCTGAAGGTGGGGGTGTATCATTTCTTCCGCTTCGACGCCGACGGCCGGATGCAGGCCCTGAATCTCCTCCACAGCGTGAGGGGACGCCGACTGGACATGCCGCTGGTGATCGACCTTGAGGAGTGGGGCAATCCCCAGGTGGCAACATCGGCCGTGGTATCGCGGCTCGAGACCATGCTCGCCGCCCTCGACGACGCCGGCATGAGCGTGATGCTTTACACCAACAAGGACGGATACTACCGGTTCGTGCGCGGCCGTTTCGACCGCTATCCTCTATGGCTCTGCTCATTCAGCGAGATTGACCGTTCCATACCCTGGACATTCTGGCAATACAGCCACCGCGGGCGCATAGGCGACACAGCGAGGTATATCGACATGAATATATTCCGTGGCGACACCACGGCCTGGAACGCATGGGTGGACGCCCATCCCCTGCTGATGCAATAAAACCCGTCAGGGCTACGTTTATTTTCAGAGCATATCCCCTCAGGCAGTGACCGTCAAGAAGATCATAAACCATCTGAAACGCCGCTTGTACGTCATGGCGGCCGCTCTGGTGTGTGCCTCGCCGTGCGCGCTCGCACTGCCTCCTGACGCCTATGCCGCTCACTCGGTGCTCGCCGAAGGCTCTTGGTCGAAAATCAGCGTGGAGACTTCGGGAATGCACTTCATACCGGTCTCGACACTGCGTTCGTGGGGATTTTCCGACCCGTCCCGCGTAAGAATCCACGGCTACGGCGGCGCCCGCATCACAGACCTGCTTTCGACCGAAACCTACACCGACGACCTTCCGGAAGTTCCCGTTCTCCGCACTCCGCAGGGCATCTATTTCTATGCCACAGGACCGGTGGGATGGGAAATGGAGGCGGCCGTCTTCAGGCGCGTGCGCAATCCCTTCACCTCCGCAGGATATTATTTCATCACCGCCGGAGAGCGCGACGGCGCCACCCCGGCCCCGACAGGCACTCCGGGCTGTGCGGCCGCTCCCGCCACCGATTTTCTCTGCCCCGCGCTCCATGAGCTGGAGGAAGCCCCTATGGGCGAAATGGGCCACAACGTCTACGGCGAGGATTTCCGGCTGCGCCCAGAGCAGAAAATAAGCATTGACCTACCCGGCAGAGCCGAGGGCACTCCGGTGAGACTCCGCACTTCTTTTGCCGTGCGTTCGGCCGGCGCTTCCACTCTTGAGATTTCCGCGGGAGGGAAACTCCTCGGCTCTCCGCTCCAGATTCCCGCCGTGGCCGAATACCACGCGGGCAGCGCCGCCACGGCTTCTTTCCTTATTCCGGCCGACGGCATCACCGACCGGCTTGAACTCACCTACAGTCTGCGCCGCTCTGCCACCATTCAGGCCGCGAGACTCGACTTCGCGGAAGTAAACTACACGCGCCGCCTGGCGCTTGAATCGGGCAATCCCCTTCTTTTCACTCTCCGCCAGCCGGAGGGGCGGCTGGAAGGAGCCGCTGAGCTGACACATGTATGGGACGTAACCGACCCTCTCGCCGTGAACGAAATGAACATCGCCCGCGAGGGCAACGCAGCCATGTGGACAAATTCCGCCACGGGACAGCGCTCCTACGCCGCATGGACCGAAGGTATGAGGATGCCCTGCCCGCGGCTTGTGGCTACCGTAGCCAACCAGGACCTTCACGATGCGTCGGCCGCGCCCCCCGACATGGTGATAATAACCGTTGACGCATGGAAGGGCGAGGCCGAAAGAATAGCGCGCCTCAGGGGCGAGGGCAAGGAGAAACTCAACGTAACCACCGTAAGCGCCGACCTGATCTATAACGAATTCTCTTCGGGAGCCAGATCGGTCAACGCCCTGCGGCGTTATCTGAAGATGGTATATGACCGCGGTCTGAAATCCGGCCGCCAGCTGCGCTATGCTCTGCTGCTTGGGCGCGCCACGGCCGACAACCGCGGACTCACACTTACCGAGCGCGAGCACTCCCTCACGCTCCCCACCTGGCAGACCGACGAGGCCCTTGCCGAAGAACGCTCATACACTTCCGACGATATTCTGGCAATGCTCGACGACGGTTCCGGCGCCGACGCGCGCAACGACCGCCTGAGCATAGCCGTAGGCCGCATTCCCGCACGCTCCACCACCGAACTAAAGGCCTACGTGGACAAGCTTTATGATTACGAAAACTCGTCGGCAGAAGGTCAGTGGCGCAACCGCGTGATGGTAGTGGCCGACAACGGCGACAACGGCGCACACACCGACCAGGCCGAGACATTCTGCGCCCGTGTGGACGCCAACGGCCATCCGGCGCTGATGGAGAAGGTGTATGTGGACGCTTTCGAGCTCGACGGCGGAGTGTGCACCGAAGGGCGCCGACGCATGTACCGGCTGCTCGACGAGGGAGTGATGTGGTGGCACTACACGGGCCACGGCACAGAGGATTATTTCACCGCCGAAAAACTCCTTACCACCTCCGACATCACTTCGCTCTACCTAAGGCGCCTTCCGGTGCTCTGCGCCGTGACATGTTCTTTCCTTCGATGGGACGGCAGCGAGCCTTCCGGAGCCGAACGGCTTGCATTGAAGCCCGACGGCGGAGCCATAGCTGCAATCTCGGCCACACGGCGCACTTTCATCGGCGACAACGCGCTGATTAACGACGCCTTGGGGCGCTTTGCCTTAGCCCGCGGCGACGACGGTCGGTTTCTATCCCTGGGCGAGACGCTCCGGCTTGCCAAGAACTATATCGCCGACACCTCTCCCGCCGCGGAAGGCCGCACACGATATGTGCTGCTCGGGGACCCCTCCATGCACACAGTGATGCCCGACTGCGGCATAACGGTAGACGAAATAAACGGCACACCGGTGGAGCCGGGCACGCAACCTGTCGTCACAGGGCTGCAGACGGCCGAGATTAAATGCACCGTCACCGACCCTTCCGGCTCTACTATCCCGAACTTCAACGGCACAGCCGAAGCAACGCTCTACGACTCCGACCGCTCTACGGTGACCCTGGGACGCCCCGCCGCTGGCACGGAAGGGCGGAGAGTGACCTTCGATGAACATGGCGACCGCCTCACCGTAGCTCTTGACACGGTTACCGGCAGCCGTTTCACCCTGCGCATGCATATTCCGGCTGATATCGCCGACAATATGCGGCCCGCGACACTCAACATCGCCGCCTACAACAGCTCGGGATCCCGCGCCGCAGCATGCCACCGCGACATTTACGTGGCAGGCACAGACCTTTCGGCGCTTCCCGACACTGTGGCGCCGGTGATAGAATATGCCGTGCTCAACCACCGTGGATTCACCGACGGGCAGACGGTCAACTCCGAGCCGGTGCTTCTGGCCCGCGTAACCGACGACACAGCCATAAACCTCTCCACAGCCGGAATCGGCTCTACCATGACCCTGCGGCTCGATGACTCCCGCACGCTTCCCGACCTCAGCTCATATTATTCTCCGCAAGCCGTGACCGAAGGCGCCGCCGGAACAATAACCTATCCCCTGCCCCGGCTCACCACAGGCAGCCACACACTGGAACTGAGAGTGTATGACACCGCCGGCAACGAGGCTACGGCCACGCTGCGATTCCACGTGAGCGAGAACGCGGGGCCCCGGATCTCGGAAGTGTACACCGACACCAATCCCGCCTCTACCCAGGCGCGGTTCTATATCCGCCACGACCGTCCCGACGCGATTCTCGACGTGGAGATGGAGGTATTCGACATGCACGGCCGCCGCCTCTGGACAGCCCGGAATTCCGGCCGCGCCGACAGCGCCGGATCGTCGCCCATGATATGGGACCTGCGCGACAACGGAGGTCATCGCGTGGAGCGCGGCATCTACATCTATCGCGCCAGAATCACAGACACTTCCGGCCACTCTTCGGTATCGTCGACCGGGCGTCTGGCCGTGACCGCACGCTGACGTTTTTCCTCCGAAATAATTGCAGGATTGCAACTTTTGCCCTATCTTTGTAAGCGCATAATTGACAATCCGGCCCGTCAGCACCACATAGCCGGAACCACACCAGGTCTCCCCCTTGCATAATCCGAGGGCGGGAGTCCTAATTTTTTTAGTAATCATCAAAACTTAAATATCATGCCAATCACTTACATGACAAAAGAAGGCTATAAGAAAAAAATGGAAGAAATAGCCTATCTCGAATCAGTGAAGCGTCCCGAAATATCGCGTGCCATAGCTGAGGCCCGCGACAAGGGCGACCTTTCAGAAAACTCGGAATACGACGCAGCCAAGGAAGCCCAGGGACTGCTGGAAATGAAGATTTCGCAGCTGAAGGACCTCGTGGCAAGCTGCCGCATAATCGACGAAAGCAACCTCAACAACGAGGAGGTACAGATTCTCAACCGCGTGAAAATCAAAAATATCCAGAACGGCATGCAGATGGAATACACCATCGTGGCCGACAGCGAGGCCAACCTCCGCGACAAGAAGATCGGTTCGTCGACCCCCATCGCCCAGGGACTCCTCGGCCACAAGCTCGGCGAGATTGTGGAAATCAAGGTTCCCGCCGGCCTCATGAAGTTTGAAATAGTGGAAATATCATTCTGATCACACACTGCCATGCCCTCAATTTTCTCACGCATAATCGCAGGCGAGATTCCCTGCTACAAGATTGCTGAAAACGACCGCTTCATAGCCTTTCTCGACGTAAATCCCGTGGCTCCCGGCCATACGCTGGTGGTGCCCAAACATGAGGTGAGCTACCTCTTCGACCTCTCCGATGAGGAATACACCGGTCTCGAACTGTTTGCCAAGAAAGTGGCTCTGGGTCTGCGTCAGGCGGTGCCCTGCAAGCGTATCGGCGAGGCCGTGATAGGTCTGGAAGTGCCCCATGCCCACATCCACCTCATTCCCATCACCACCGAAGCCGACATGGATTTCCACAACAAGAAAAACCTCCACGGCGAAGAGATGGAGCGCCTGCAGAAGATAATCTCCGCCGCCGTAGCCGCCCACATGTAAATCTCCGTCACAACCTTATACCGATAGGGATATTGCCGCCCACGCAAAGTCCGTGGAGCCGTCAATATCCCTATCGTTTTTTTTGCACCAGCCCCGCGAAACCTCACTGGGAGCGTGGGCCTCTGGCCGTCGAATCGCGTCGAGGATGTTTTCGGGACGGCGGGACGCCGGCCTTCCCAGGCAAGGCGCCGTGAAACGTCGATATCCTTATCGACGTAAAAGCATTATCTGGTGCCGAGAAAGGGTGGGTGCCGATAGGGATATCGGCACTCCGCGAACCCACTGGAAGCGACGGCCTCTGGCCGTCGCTTCGCTTCGAGGGTGTTTTTTGGGATGGCGGGACGCCGACCCTCCCAGAAACTCCACGGGGATCAGAGGGTGACGGGGGTGATGCGGAGGCGGTAGTTCTGGGGGGTGTCGGGGACGCGGAATTTGGGGAGGGTGTCTACGTCCTGACCGCAGGATGCGTTGCCTACACCACGCGTCACGGCATCAAGATGGAGGGTGTTGAAGGGACGCGGAGTCAGCTCCCACTGATGCGAGGCATTCATGAGGTCGGCATCGGTGAACGGCAGGATGCTGAAGCTGACCTTGCCACGTGTCTCAATGCGCACTCCGCGGCCATCGGCTCCGGTGAGCACGAGATCGCGCAGGCCTTCGCGGCCGCCGGTGCTCTGAGGCTTGACGTAGCCAACCGTCATGGAGTCGACCACGGTGGCGTAGCGGCCTATCATGGCGCCGTCCTTGCGGTCATTGTAGTTCTCCATGGGGCCGTAGGCGTAATATCCTACGCGGTTCAGCGCGGGATTTATCCCTGCCGAGAGTCCGGCACGGCGCAGATCGGCCGAATGGGGCACGAATGTGGCGGAAAGGTCGACGGTGCCGTCGGGATAGATGGTGTAGACGAGGTCGGTGCCGCACTTCGAACCGTCGTTGATGGCGCTAACCACCACGTTCTTGCCCTCGCGACGCCAGAGGAGCTGCGATTTGGCGGGGTCGGTGCCGGGAATAGTGTCGGTGTAGCGGTCGTTTTCAATCCAGCGGTGATTATCGTAGGTGAGTCCGCGGCCGTCGGCAATCACGTCCACACCATCAAGAGTGAGAGCGGTGAGAGTGGCGGTGGAGCGTTCGAAGACGGCCTTCACGCGAGCATTAGCCACGGTGAGAGCGGCACCGGTCTCGGTGACATCGAGTTTCGGGCCTGAGCCTTTTACTTTGGCCATAGCGTCACGGGGAATCAGGACGAACTGCCATTGGGCCACATCGTGACCGGCGGGAGCATAGGTGGTGGCGCTGTTCTCTTTCACGCGAAGGCTCAGTATGACCTCCTTGCCTTTGTTCTCGCGCGCTTTGGGATTGACAGCCACAGGAAGGTCGAACGTGACACTCTGACCCGGCTGTGTGGCCGGAAGCTGGCGGGTGTACGTCTCAGCCTTCACGCCGTCCACGGTCACCTCTACCTCGAGGCTCAGACCGGCGAGCGCTCGGAAGGTATATTCATTGGTTAAGGTAACGCGGGCGCTCAGAGGCTTGTCGGTCATACCGTCAAACCGGAATTTCACATTCTGGTATGCGCCCTTCACTTCCTTGAGCTTGGGGCTTTCGTCGCGGGTGGCGGGGATCACGCCGTTGGAGCAGAAATTACCCTGATGGGGACCGGGATAGTCATAGCCGGTGTGTAGGCGGTAGACACCGCGTTTCATCTCCTGCGGATCGTAGATGGCCTGGTCGATCCAGTCCCAGATACAACCGCCTATGGTGGAGTCGGATTTGTCCATAGCCTCCACGTATTCGCCGAGATTACCCACGGCGTTGCCCATAGCGTGGGCATACTCGCAGAGAATCATAGGCTTGTCGAGGCCGCTGGTGTTCTCCTCCATCCATTTCATGCCGGGATACATCTTGGAGTAGAAATCGGAGAAGCGGCTTCCGCCGTAAGGCTTGTCGGAGCGGGTTCCCTCATAGTGTATGGGGCGCGAGTCGAGGCGGCGTGCCTCGGCGTAGCATGCGGCGAAATTCTCACCGTCGCCGGCCTCATTGCCGAGGCTCCATATAATCACGGAAGGATTATTGCGGTCGCGGGTCACCAGGCGCGTGATGCGGTCGACGAAAGCGGGAATCCACTCAGGCATGTCGGAAATCGACTGGTTGGCGTGGTCCTCCAGATCAGCCTCGTCTATCACATAGATGCCGTAATAATCCGTCATGGCCATCATGCGGGCATTGTTGGGATAATGGCTCGTACGGAGGGGGTTGATATTGTTCTGCTTCATGAGCGTTACGTCGCGGAGCATCGATTGGGTATCGACAGCGCGGCCAAGGCGGGGATGAGTGTCGTGACGGTTCACGCCCTTGAGGTTGATGCGTTTTCCGTTGACATAGAGCAGAGAACCGTCAATCTTCACATCGCGGAAACCGTGTTTGGTGGAGAAAGCCATCTCGTCGTTGCCCTTCGAGTCGCGCTGCACAACTTCCACGGTGTAGAGCGCGGGGCTTTCGGCATTCCATGTCTGCACATTGTCCACGGCGAAATTGACGGTGGCGGTAGTGGTGCCGGGGGAGGCGTCGAGCTGCACCGGAAGCGAGCGGGTAGCGATTGTCTGGCCCTGCGGGTCGACCAGCCTAACCTCCAGAGTGAGGTCGCGGCGCAGTCCGTCGCGGTTGTCAAGATCGAGCTCCACCTTCATGTCGGCATGGCGCATATCGGATGACAGAGAGGAGGTGATGCGGTGGTCGCGCACGGCCACCTCAGGCACATTGTAGAGATAAGTGTCGCGGAATATGCCACTCATTCTGAACATGTCCTGGCACTCGAGATAAGAGCCGTCGCTCCAGCGGAACACCTGCACGGCGATGTCGTTGGTGCCGGGATGGAGATATTTTGTCACATCAAACTCGGCCACATTGTTGGAGCCCTGGGTGTAGCCCACGTAATTGCCGTTGACCCACACAAAGGCTGCCGAATAGATACCGCCGAAATGCAGGAAGGTGCGGCGGCCGTCCCAGTCAGCGGGCACCTCGAACTTACGGGCGTAGGAGCCAACGGGATTTATACCGTAGTTCTTGCCGCCGTCGTTGAATCCCGGACGGGCGTTGATGAAGGGAGGAGTGTTGGAGTGGGGATATTCCACATTGCAGTAAATGGGCTTGTCGTAACCGAACATCTCCCAGTTGGAGGGAACTGGGATGGTGTCCCACGAGCTGAAGTCGTAGCCAGGCTTGAAGAAATCGAGAGGACGCTTCGACGGCTCGTCGACGAAATTGAAACGCCAGGTGCCGTTGAGGCTCAGGAACCGGTCGTTGACCGGGACGGTCCACGGAGTGTCGTAATAGGCACGGTCGGCGTGCATAGCCGCATCGGAGCCATAAGGCATGATAGTGGCTATGCCTGGTTCCTTGTTCTCCTGGAAGATGGCTTCGTTTTCCCAATAGTTGTTGCGGCGCTCGGCATCGGCCATGTCGGTGAGGGAGCGCTGTCCGGCCACAACGAAATTCCAACTGGTGGCGCGGTTCACGGGCACAAGCGTCATGGCCGGAGCCTCGATGGCCACATCGGGACGGTTGGCGCTTATGATCTTCACGCCGTCGAGACGCCAGAACTGGGCTTCGTCGGAACCGTTGTTCACACCTGTTACCACATCGTCGGCAGCGTTGCGCAGAGCCTCGCGGCCGTCGGGCGAGAGAAGGCGATAACTGCCCGAAAGGCTTTCAATGCACCACATCTGGGCGGTATCGGCCTCGTTGACAGGCCGCAGGGCCACCTTGTTGTCGTTGATACGGGTGAGGGCCGCAGGATTCTCGCGGGTTACCACACGGTAATACTTGTCGCGTTCGAACGGCGCTTTCGGAGCCGCCGACGCCTGAATGCCCGTCAGCAATGCAAGAGCCATTGCCGCCGCGGCATAAAACTTAGGGAAAATCATGGTTTATTATCGTTTTTTTGGATTTGCGGTATTTAGATTTCGTTTAAGAGCCTGTTTCATAACCACTATTGTGACAAGCTCTTGAGGATTTTCATCAAAGATAGCTAAAATTCCAATAAAACAACCACAAAAGGAGGCAATGCACAGTTAAATCAAGGCAAAAAGTATTATCTTTGCATAAATACCAATCATTGACAATACCATATCACTTATGAAACTGAAAGCAACAATACTATCACTTGCCCTGATATCGGGCGCCTCGGCCGCTCTGGCCTGCTCCGACCTCATAGCCGGCCGGAAAGCCACCACTGACGGCTCAGTGTTCGCAACTTATGCCGCCGACAGCCACACGCTCTACGGCGAGCTCTACCACCGCGCAGCCGCCGACCACGCTCCCGGTTCGATGCGCAAAGTAACCGAATGGGACACCGGCAAATATATGGGCGAGATACCCGAGATTGCCCACACCTACGCCCGCATGGGTAATATGAACGAGCACGGACTCGTGATAACTGAAAGCACCTGGGGCGGTCGACCGGAGCTGAACGGCACCGGACTTATTGACTACGGCTCGCTGATATTCCTGGGCCTGGAACGCGCCAAGACCGCCCGTGAGGCCCTCAAGGTGATGACCGACCTGGTGGATAAATACGGCTATGCCTCCTCGGGTGAAAGCTTCACCATAGCCGACGCCGACGAAGTGTGGATAATGGAACTCATAGGCAAAGGAAAAACCGACAAGGGAGCCGTGTGGGTA
>OLWA01000115.1_pt1 | contig 103819 bp, 85 predicted proteins | sample 1673251 | NCBI WGS metagenome assembly OLWA01 (sample SAMEA3178937, study PRJEB25190) | human gut metagenome | biome: human gut; feature: human-associated habitat; material: faeces | place: Austria | collected 2013 | reverse complement strand
CCAAACCGTGGGTATCGCTGCGCTCAACCCACGGCTAAACAAAGATTATCCCCTCCCGGGGATAGATTGCATATCCCAATGCCCGTATCGCGGGCGAGCTTCCACTCGCCCCTACACTGCATGTACATGCCTTAATACATCTCTGCATACTACGCAATCCGCATAAACACCTATATGACTTACTGAATAAAAAACCGTTCCGCTTACATGGCATGCAGGCGGAACGGCTCTCTCATTTTCAATCTATAGTGTCTTTTTCAATAGTAACCTCATCAGTAATTTTCGGCATGAACCTCAAAATAGCTTTGAGCATGGAAACATACGGGACATACCTCGGGCGCCTCGGTGCCTATACAGATGTGACCGCAATTGCGACATTCCCACACCGTCACTCCGCTCTTGCGGAACACTTCGTGGGCCTCCACATTGCGCAACAGCGCACGGTAGCGCTCTTCATGATGCTTCTCGATTGCGGCGACTCCGCGGAACTGCTCTGCAAGCTCGTGGAAACCTTCCTCATCGGCATCACGGGCAAAACGGTCATACATGTCGGTCCACTCGTAATTCTCGCCCTCTGCGGCATGAAGCAGGTTGACTGCAGTATCCTGGCTTATGCCGCCTAAAGCCTTGCACCACAACTCGGCGTGTTCTTTCTCATTGTCGGCGGTCTTCAGGAAGAGGGCTGCAATCTGCTCAAAGCCGTTCTTACGCGCCACCGATGCGAAATAAGTGTATTTGTTACGCGCCATGCTCTCTCCGGCAAATGCGTCACGGAGATTTTGCTCGGTTTTTGTCCCGGAGTATTGGTTGGCAGGCTGGTCGGCAACATTGTCGGTAATCTCCACCTTCTCGAAATCAGAGGCGGGATGCTTGCACACGGGGCAGACGAAATCAGAGGGAAGCTCGTCGCCCACATATTCGTAGCCGCACACCTTGCAGCGCCACACTGTGTGACCCTTTTGGGCAGCCTCGCTCGGCTGAGGTTTCGGCTTGATATGCTCCTGATAATAGGAATATGTTGCAGAGGGCACATCGGACAACGATTCCATGCCGGTCACCGTGCCGATAAACATCATGTGGGTGCCGAGGTCAAGCGAGTCAGTGACCTTGACACTGATATAGGAATTTGTCCCCTCGGTGATTGCCATTGTACCGTTGTCAAGACGACGGCAGGCGGTGAAATCCTTGAACTTGTCGACCTTTCTTCCTGTCTGGAATCCAAAACGCTTGAAAAGCGAAAAATCGGCTTTCTCACTGATAATCGAGGCAGTATAGACCTTCGATTTCATAATCATCTCACATGTAAGATTAAGCTTGTTGATACAGAGCGAGACCTGATTAGGCTCGACAGTCACCTGCCCGAAAGTATTTGATATACAGCCGTTGTCACGACCGTCCACATTAGCCGTTACGACATAAAGCCCGTAAGGGATCTTAAACATCGGATTTTCCATATGTAATAAAGTTTTATGTTGAAACGATTTCCCCGTCCACTTTGTTCTGCCCACCTGCCGGGACAACATTTTTTTGCACAATTCAATCAAATCGTTTATATTTGCAGACGAAGCCACCGCTATGGCAAACAATTGCCGGAAGTGGTAATTCTCATGGATGTTTCGTCCAAACGGGATGTTTTGACCGCCGGAGTGTGGAAGATGGCGCTTGCCATTGAGAAGGGAATAGCCTGGTCGACAGCACAACGGCAACAACATAGGTCAATCCGACACCGGGAGACATCCACTTCCTGTCAGACAGTCATCGTAGGCGACACAGCTCGCTGAGGATTATCATATACGTGTAACTTAAATTTAAGATAACTTACTTAAAAGTATCGTAGATTTAACATCGGGTCGTCAGTAACAGCTTCTTCTTCCGCAATGCCGGGGAAAGAAGCCATTTGTGACACGCATGTATTGATATCCTCACTAATCCCCCCCTTTTTCAGTCCGGACAATTCAGTTACCTCATAGTATAGCCAATTTCCACACGACCTTTGTTCGTGCCTGAATCCGGTGACGATATCCATTGCATAAGTCCATAAACGGCGACCCGCTTTTAACGGTCAAAAATCTTACAACATCATTACAAAAGCAATGGAATCGAAAATCTTACTAATCACAGCGGCGGCGATGATTGGCGCAATCGTATCATCGGCGCAGACATCGGCAGAACAGGTAACAGCGTTCAATTCAGCAACCGGCGTCAGCATTATGCCAGCGGCGCTGTCGTCAGATCACATCGCAATGCCTTACATCGCGCAGCAAAACGACGACGAGACAGAATTTTCTTTCTACGATAAAAATTTCAGACGCACGTCGGGCTTCTCTGTAACTTCAGTCGTCAATAAGTCAATAACCGAAAAGCACGAGATAAGACTCGCAATCCTTGAGCAGCCGAAAGATTATTCACAACCTTTCCCGGGAACAGAAGGAATGACTTTCTCTCTTGAAGGGGTAAAAGAAAAGCTCCTGTCACTTGGCTATGACGAGTCGACCTATGAAATCAGGGAGCAGGATGGCAACTATCTATTCGTCGACGCTACCGGGAAAACAGGCTATAACTATTTCTTTAGCTATGATATATTCGGCAGAAGATATCCCACGCGCTATGCCTGCCTCACCTCCGAAGGCGAGCTACGCGTCACATATGAAACCAAATATGACACCACAGGCAATTTCGAGACCGAGCGTATCCCTTATGGCGGGCCCTACGGCTCGACTGTCCGGCTGTCAATGCTCGACACCCCCGTCTATGTCACCGACACCGGCAGCGAGACCCGCGTTGCAGTCACCACAGCCTTTTTCAACTCCGACGATGCCGTTGAATATATCGTGCCTGTATACACTCCCTATACAGTAGTAGAAGAAAAACAATCGGATTATGCGATGTATTATTATATAAAGGATACATACATGCCCACTTCACTCTGCGTGAAGTCGGACAACGGCGCGACAGTAACCACAATCAATTTTGCCGAGTATTACTATCCCGGCAGCATCAGGCTCTTTGAGCTCGGCGACATCAAATACATGTCAATAAATTATCGTGAATCGGATACCGACATGACGGCGGTCTACCGCATCGACAAGTCGACCGGAAGCCTGCAGATGGCATGTCAGCCGGCTAAGATTTCGGTAAGCCCGTCGGTAGTTGACCGGTCGATGCCTGTAACCGTGACGCTCGGCGAGAGCAACGGGAAGCCGATGACGCTTGCCGTGACAGGCACCGACGGTGTGTGTCACCTGCGCCGTCAGCTCGCCCCGGGCGTTTCATCGGCTGAAATCGCCACAGGCTCCCTCCCCTCGGGAATGTATGTCGTCACTGTCAGCGACGGCGTGACAACCACAGAACACAGCAAGATTATCGTTCGCTAATAACTATGAAGTACATTTGGGGAGGGGTGTCGCGACATGCGACACCCCTCCTTGCATATCAAATTAACTATCGGGATTTGCTGAAAAGCCGCAGAAGTTGTAACTTTGACTGAAAATAAAAGAAAAGGAAATGGCAAAAAAAATCGCGGAGACCCCATTGATGAAACAGTATGTCGAGATGAAAGGAAAACATCCCGATGCAATACTCCTGTTTCGTGTCGGCGATTTTTACGAGACCTTTTCCGAGGACGCCATAGTCACGTCAGAGATTCTCGGCATCACGCTGACCCGACGCGCCAACGGAGTGGCGCAGTATGTCGAGCTTGCCGGATTTCCCCACCATGCGCTCGACTCCTATCTGCCTAAACTCGTAAGGGCGGGAAAGCGCGTGGCGATATGCGAGCAGCTTGAAGACCCGAAGCTCACCAAAAAGCTGGTGAAGCGCGGCATCACGGAGCTGGTGACCCCAGGAGTGTCAATCAACGACACTGTGCTCAACCACCGCGAAAACAATTTCCTCTCGGCGCTCCATTTTGCCCGCGGGGGAATGATAGGAGTGGCGTTTCTCGACATCTCCACAGGAGAGTTTCTTACGGCAGAGGGCAATGCCGACTATATCGACAAGCTCCTTAACAACTTCGCGCCAAAAGAAGTGCTCGTAGAGCGCGGCAACCGCAAGCTGCTCGACGAGACATTCAACAACCGCTATCTCGCCTTTGAGCTTGACGACTGGATATTTACCGAAGAGGCGGCACGCGACCGCTTGCTGAAGCAGTTTGAGACCCGCAATCTGAAAGGATTCGGCGTACACACCCTGCACTCCGCAATCATAGCCTCAGGCGCGGTGCTTCACTATCTTGACATCACCAAGCACAGCCGCATCAGCCACATAACCAAGCTGCAGCGCATCGAGGAAGACTCTTACGTGAGGCTCGACAAGTTCACTGTGCGCAACCTCGAGCTTATCGACAGCATGGGAGAAGAGGGCAAAAGCCTGCTTGGCGTGATAGACCGCACGATAAGCCCTATGGGGGCACGAATGTTGCGCCGCTGGCTCCTGTTCCCCCTCAAGGATGTAGCCGCAATCAACAGGCGTCTTGACGTGGTGGAATACTTCTTCCGCCATCCGGAACAGCGGGAGGAACTGAAAAGCCTGCTTGAACAGATAGGCGACCTTGAGCGCATAATATCCAAAGTGGCGGTAGGCCGCGTGACCCCGCGCGAAGTCGTGCAGCTGAAAAATGCGCTGACCGCCATCGAGCCAATCAAGAATCTATGCTGCGACAGCGAGCTTGAGGCTCTGCGCGCCATAGGCGAACAGCTTAATCCGTGCACCCTCATCCGCGACCGCATAGCCGCCGAGATTGTCGACGACGCCCCGATAGCCGTGAACCGCGGCACCGTGATACGTCCCGGAGTCGACGCCGAGCTTGACGAGCTCCGCGAAATCGCCTTCCAGGGCAAGGACTACCTGCTGAAAGTGCAGCAGCGTGAGGTCGAGGCGACAGGAATATCAAGCCTCAAGATCGGATACAACAATGTGTTTGGCTACTATATCGAGGTGACCAACACCCACAAGTCAAAAGTGCCTGCCGACTGGATTCGCAAGCAGACTCTTGTCAACGCCGAGCGATATATCACCCAGGAGCTGAAGGAATATGAGGAGAAAATACTCGGCGCACAGGAAAAGATAGCAATCATCGAGACCCGGCTGTACACCGAACTGATAACACGCCTTGCCGAATACATACCCGTGATTCAGCTTGACGCCAACCTCATAGCACGGCTTGACGTGCTTGCCGCATTTACGCGCGTAGCGATGGAAAACCATTACAACCGCCCCGTGGTCGACGATTCACTTGACATTGACATCGAGGAGGGACGCCATCCGGTAATCGAGCGACAGCTTCCCCCGGGTGAGCCATATATCACCAACAGTGTGCGCCTCAGCAATTCAGGCACTCAGATAATGATGATCACGGGTCCCAACATGTCGGGTAAGTCGGCGCTTCTCCGACAGACCGCCCTCAACGTGATTCTCGCCCAGATAGGATGCTTCGTGGCTGCCGACAGCGCACGCATAGGAGTGGTTGACAAGGTGTTTACCCGAGTGGGCGCAAGCGACAATATATCGCTCGGAGAGTCGACATTCATGGTCGAGATGAACGAAGCGGCGTCAATACTCAACAACATGAGCGAGCGAAGCCTGATACTCTTTGACGAGCTCGGCAGAGGCACCTCTACCTACGACGGCATATCTATAGCCTGGGCTATCGTGGAGCATATCCACGAACATGGCTCAATGCACCCCAAGACGCTCTTTGCAACCCATTACCATGAACTTAACGAGATGGAGGCAAGCTTCGGAAGGGTTGTGAACTTCAACGTCTCGGTCAAGGAAATCAACGGCAAGGTAGTGTTTCTGCGCAAACTCGCCCGCGGTGGCAGCGAGCACAGCTTCGGTATACATGTCGCCAAACTTGCCGGCATGCCCCCTTCGATTGTAAAGCGCGCCGACGAGGTATTGACCCGCCTTGAGACCGGCAACCGTCAGGAGAGCATCGCCAAAGACCTTTCATCGGTAGCCGACGACCGCGCCGGAGTGCAGCTCTCGTTTTTCCAGCTCGACGACCCCGTGCTCACCCAGATTCGCGATGAAATCCTCAACATCGACATCAACAACCTCACTCCCATGGCTGCCCTCAACAAACTCAACGACATCCGCGCCATAATAACCGGCAAATCCTGATTATAACAAAATCACACAACTTACATCGTGTATTCCGTGCGACCTTCCGGTCGCCCCTACAGCTACGCGATGTCTCCCCTGTCATACAAGATCCACACGAACGCAGCTACGCAATCATGCCCAAGCAATTACATGACATAATGCTTGAAAAAAAATGGCAGCTCAAAATGAGCTGCCATTTTCATTGTCACGTGCGAGTCAGAGGCTTATCGACTCGCCGGGGGTGGCGAGACAATGACACGACGTCTTGCCTTCCGGGACATATGACGCGAAGTCACACGCCTCCGAGTGTTCGCCCTGAAAGTGCATCGGGAAGAAATCGCCTGTGGCAATCTCATCAAGGAATATCGTGGCTCCACGGGCAAAGTCGCTACCTTGTCGCGGGTCGACAGGAAACATCACGATATTAATCTCAGGATATTCACTCTTTATGCGGTTGACAATCACTTTAAAGTCATTTTCAGCCTTCTGCACCTCGCGCTCGGTCGAAGTGTCTTTCCAATGCCAGTCATTAAGGTCGCCGGCATGAAACACCGTGGTCCCGTCACTGAGCGTGACAAGGAAGCTTATCCCTTCATCAGTGGAGCCGAAAGCCTTTACCCTGACTCCGCCGGGAAGATTTTCAAGCACATCGCCCTTGCTCATAGCCGCCACGCTGACACCCTTGTGAAGCTGCTGCACCACAATATCATTGGAAAGCACATAGACGCGCTCATGATTCTGGGCAAGATTGAATATCACCGGATTAAAATGGTCGGGGTGACGATGGCTCGCAAAGAAAACCACCGGAAGCTCCTTGTTATGGTCCAGGAGTTTCTCAAGAGCGTGGGAAGGGTCACGGAAATAATCAAATACAATTATGGCCTGCGGAGTGGTAACGGCAAATCCGCTATGGTCAAGATAAGTCACTTTAGTCATAGTATAATAGTAGTGTTTTTTAGGTTCTTCTACAGGATATATAACATCATCGGTCAACAAGGGGTTCACATGTTGTAAATCATAAAGGATAATCGTAAATTTGCACCTCAAAATAAAAAACGACAACTTTATGAACGGCTGGCTGACAGTAGGACTTCTTGTAATCTCCAATATTTTCATGACTTTTGCATGGTACGGGCATCTGAAACTGCAACAGATGAAAGTCATCACCTCCAACACCCCGCTATATGTGGTTATCCTCATATCATGGGTGATAGCGCTTGCCGAATACTCCTGCCAGGTGCCCGCCAACCGCATGGGCTATATAGGCAACGGCGGCACATTTTCACTGATGCAGCTGAAAGTCATTCAGGAGGCTATCACGCTGGTGGTGTTCACGCTGTTTACCGTAGTGTTTTTCAACGGGGAGTCACTTCACTGGAATCATTTCGCCGCGTTCATATGCCTGATTCTCGCAGTGTATTTCGTGTTCATGAAGTAAACGCAAAAAGCCGGTAATCCTTCTCGGACCACCGGCTGACGCAATAGAAAATGTGGGTTATGTAATTACTTTAATGTGAAGGGGACTTTACAACGTATGTCGGTCGAAGAGCTGCCTATGTAGGCGGTAAATCTGCCCGGCTCGGCTTTCCAGTCCTTCAGTGTCTCATCATAAAATTTCAGGTCGTCTATGTCAATGGTGAATGTCACATTTTTCGTTTCTCCCGGAGCAAGGGCAATCTTTTCAAAGCCCTTCAGCTCTTTCACAGGACGCATGACCGACGACTTGTCATCGCCGATATAGAGCTGCACAGTCTCTTTACCCTTGCGGTCGCCGACATTGGTGACCGGCACGTTTATCAATATTTCGCCGTCGGCGGCAAGCTCCTTAGCCGAAGCCTCAGCCTTGCCATAACGGAAGTCGGTATAGCTCAATCCGTGACCGAAAGAATACTTGGGCGCTATCTTTTTTGTGTCATGCCAGCGATAGCCGACAAGGATGTCATCAAGATATTTCTCGGTGATGCTGTCGCCGGGATAGCATATCTCGCCGAAAGAGTGGGCGCCGCAGTCCTCCAGTTTCACAGGAAACGAGAAGGGAAGCTTGCCCGACGGATTTACCTTGCCGCTAAGCACATTGGCAAGCGAATTGCCACCCATCGACCCGAGATACCATCCTTCCACGATAGCAGGCACCTTGGACTCCCAGGGCATCTCCACGGCATTGCCGCTAAGAAGCACTACAACAAGATTGGGGTTGACAGCCTGAATCGACTCTATAAGCTCAGGCTGGCTGAAAGGCAGCCCGTAGATAGTGCGGTCATCGGCCTCGCAATCCTGCTCCGCATTTTTGTTAAGACCTCCGAAAAGCACCACGAGGTCAGCCTCACGCGCCATCGCGACAGCCTCTTCACGCAGAGAGTCCACTACATTCCGAGGGATTTCCTCGACATGATTATACATAGGCTTGCCTGCCTTGTAGCCCTGCGCAAACTTTACCTTGTCGCCATAGAGCGCCTTCATTCCGTCAAGAGGGCTCACCGTATCCTTCACTTTAAGCTCGCTTGAGCCGCCGCCCTTGTTGAGCATCCTCACGGCATTGTCTCCGACAACAAGTATTGACCCATATTTGGAGCCGTCAATAGGGAGCAGCCTGGAGCCGCCTTTAGTGACAGGAGCGTTTTTAAGGAGCACGATTGCCTCATCACCGATATTCTCGGCTACGGCATAATGCTCAGGAGAAGCGACAGAGCCAAAAGGCTTGTTGCGGTTCATCGCCGTGCGGAAGTTAAGGCGCAACAGGCGGCGCACCTTGTCGTCAAGAGTCGACATAGGCACCTCGCCGCTTTCAAGCATCTTCTTATAAGGATCGGCAAGATAATAGTCGTTATATCCGAAATCGCTTTCCGAGGTAAGACCGTTGGTAAACGAGCCCATCTCAAGGTCAAGGCCGTAGAGAGCCGCCTCCTTTGTGTCATGGGCTCCACCCCAGTCAGTCACCACGACTCCCTCAAAGCCCCAGTCTTTTTTAAGAATGTCGTTAAGAAGAAGTTCGTTATGACAGGCATGCTGACCGCGCACCTTGTTGTAGGCACCCATTATCGACCACACGTCGCCTTCAGTGACAGCAGCCTTGAACGCCGGCAGGTATATCTCATGGAGCGCACGGTCGCTAAGCTCCACGTCGATATGTCCGCGCCATTTCTCCTGATTGTTGAGTGCATAATGCTTCACACAAGCCGCTACACCGTTTTGCTGCATGCCCTTGATGTAAGGCACCACAAGCACCGACGCAAGATAGGGGTCCTCGCCCATGTACTCGAAGTTGCGCCCGTTGAGCGGCGTGCGGTATATGTTTACACCGGGGCCGAGCATGACATCCTTTTCACGATAAAGCGCTTCTTCGCCTATGGCATTGCCATAGTCAAATGACAGCTGAGGATTCCACGTGGCGGCAAGCGCCGTAAGGGCGGGGAAAGCGGTGATTGAGTCATTGGTGTGATTGGCGTAGCCCCAGTCGTTCCAGTTTATTTCGGCACGCACTCCGTGAGGTCCGTCGCTGGTCCACAGGTCGGGAATGCCAAGACGCGGCACACCTGCGGCGGCAAACTTACCCTCGGCATGACACATCGCAATCTTTTCATCGAGAGTCATGCGGGCAAGAGCATCCTCCACTCGCTCTTCCAGCGGAAGTGATTCATTAAGGTAGGCAGGCTGTGACGCGAAAGCGGGGAGCGACGCAGCCACACAAGCCATAGCAAATATAGTATGCTTCATGTAAAGAAAATAAGTTAGATGGTTGGTTTTTCACAAAGTTAATATAATCTCCTATACATGCAACGCAAAATATGTTGCCGATAGTGCCCTATATAACATTTAGTCCACTTTTAATTAACAAAAAAGGGCGGTTCCCGAAAGAACCGCCCCAAATCAATCATTTATCATGAAGAAAACTATTCTGCATCATTCCATGTACAGCTGATATACTTGAACTCGCCCTTGGCGGTAACAAGATAGGTAGCTGTATACTCTACGTTGCCATCCTCCACGGTGTAACCGATGAAGTTGATGTAGTAATAGAGGTCGACACCGTTGCCGGGCATCTGGTCAGGATAAAGCTCATGAAGCACTGCGGGACACACTTCCTTCTCGAAGTGAGACTTCATGTCGGCAAGAATCTGCTCGTCGCTCTTGCCTTCCCATCCGGCAGGACACTGCTTCTTAGCCTCCGAGGGACGAAGGTCGACGTCACACTGGTAAGCGGAAGCTCCGGAATAATATTCATTATTACCGTAAGAGGTCACGTAGCCCTTGCCGCTCTTGATATCCTCCGAGCCAAACTCAGGCACATCGATGTTGTTATATACCCAGTTTACACAAGCCTGATAGAAGTCAACTGAAATCTGGGGCTTGCCGTTACGGGGAAGGTCAATGGTCACTGACGGGTCATATACCCAGGTAGAGCCATTCAACGCAAACTTGTCGCTGAGAGTCTCGATGGTGTTGACCGTCCAGACAGTACCGTCAAATACGGCACGCTCGCAGTGCTGCGCGATGGTCTCCTTGCTTGACGAGTCGTAATACTTGCATACGACATACTTCACGTCGTCGGCTGAAGCATAGGGGAACTCCTGCTTCAGGAACTCGGGAACATAAGTAGCGACATTAGAAGAGCTGAAATTGCTTACTCCCATTGCGGCATAGTCAGAAGCCTGAACGACTACGACATTCTCGGCGGGAGTCCATGCCGAACCATTGTAAGCGTAAACCTCGCTTTCTACCTCAGAAGCCAGAGTGGCAACCTTTCTTACAGGAGCCTTGGCTGCCGAACCACCAAACTCGGGCACACCGTCAACCGATACAAGAAGCATGTTAAGACGGCCGTTGCCACTGGTAGAGCATGACATGAGATAGCCGGCAAGGCGACACTTCTTGCCTACGGTAAGAGCATTCATCTGAGCGTCGGTAGCCTGATAGATGGCACCTTCCACGAGTGAAGAGCCTACCTTATAATTAAGATAGATTGAACCCTTGTCATTTTTTTCCGACTTGGTGATTTCAACATCAACCTCGGCATAAATGGGGAACGCACCCTCCTTAGCCTGGTTGGCAGCCTTGAACACTGCGAAATCAGCTTCCCACTCTGCATCGGTGAGAGGAGTGACAGAGGGATATACATAGGGGTCGGCGGCAATACCTGCCGATTCAAACTCAGGAGAGCTGATCTGCATACCTCCGCTATACTGCGCGCCCTTTCCGGTGACAGTGAGCTGCTCGTTGATAGAATAAGCGGAAATATCAAAACTTGAGCCCTTGTAGACGAATACAGTACCGCTGAGGTCGGTAATCATCAATCCCTGCGCGCAGAGACCGGTGACGATACCGCTGATGGTATAAGTCTTGGTAAGTTCAACGGTTGCAGCCACGCTTGTCTGCTCAAACGCGGGACCTGCGGGAGCAGAACCGCCAAATACGGGATCCTGCAACGCCATGTTGTAAGTCACATAAGCAAAGTCACCCTCGGCAGCATTGGGATAAGCGGCTGATAGCATCGCGGGCACAAACTTCGCAGGCTTGCGTGAAGGAGCGAAGCTCTCGGCATAGTCTTCGTCACTGCCCCACACTGACTGATAGTCGGCGGTGGTGACAGTGTAGGCGGGAGCCTTTTCAATGTCAGTCACCTCGGCAGGCTGTGCGGCGCCGCTCTTGAAGATGACGCGAAGCGACGACTTCGGATTCAGATAATACAGAGGATAGTTGGTGTTTGCCTTCACGCTGTTAAGGAACGCGGGAAGATACTCGGCGGGCGAGATGGCATCGTTGAAATAACCATTCGCACCTACAGCCTCAAGCTGTTCAAGCACACCGGCGGCAGTCGCCTTGTCGATATTTTCCTGTAGCGATGCGATGGTCTTGTAGTCTTTGGCGAGAAGCTCATATTCCGCCGACTGCTTGTCAGGATACACCGACGGAGTCTCAGTCTCGAAATCATCGAGATATTCATCATTCCATGAGTTTTCCGAGCAGCTTGCAAAAGCCATCAATGCACCACACGCGAGCAGGCTCTTGAAAATATTGTATCTCATAATTGTAATTCGCGGTTAATGGTTAGAAGTTGATTTGCAGACGTACAGAGTAGGTGCGGCCGAATGCGTAGAACACACGGTAAGCATCCTGCCATGTACCCTTTGAGCTGGTTGAGGTATAGGCATCAACTATATAGTTGTAGTTGAATACATTGTTTACATTACCATAGATGGTAGCGTTTACGCCGCCAATCTTGAAACGGTAGTTGGCATGCAGGTCAAACTGCTGTCCCCAGGGTATTTCCCACGGGTCATTGACATTAACCACTGAACCGTTAAGGCTGCTTGAGCTAACCTGGAAGTCACTGTAGTTACGTGCGCCCACGAGCCAGTCGGCACCGATACGGAAGCCTTTGAACGGCATGAAGGTAGCGGTAAGAGAAGCAGTGGTCTGTGCCGATCCACCTATCTTCACGCCCTTCTGGTTGATGGTTGACTTGAGGTGGTCCTCAGCACCGATTCCCGATGCAAGAGCACCGTCGCGGAGGTTGGTGATAGGCTGTCCGAGCTGATTGTAGAAGTAACCCGAGGCATTGCTGTCCCAGATCCAGTCGCCCCAAGAGAGCATACCCTTGATGTCAAGCCAGCGCACCGGAACCCAGGCGAAGTCAAGCTCGATACCCATGTGACGAGCGTCCACACCCTGCATGTTGATATAGTAGCGACCGTCGGCATCGGAGAAGTTACCTCCACGGGTAGTGGTCTTGTCCATCCAGCGTGTATAGTAAGCATTCACCATCATTGAGAACGGACGGGAAGTGTAACCGTAGCCAAGCTCGAAGGAAACTACCTTCTCGTTGATTGCGTTTTTGTTTATCTCATTGGAAGTGGTGGCGTTCAAGAACACACCGCCAGAGAAGAAAGGCGCACGGCTGATATAACCGAGGTTGAAGAACACGTTGTTGAAACGGTCGATATTGTAGTTCACACCACCTTTGATAGTTCCACCGATAAAGTTCTTGGTAGAAGAGCGCTCATGATCCTTGTCATAGTAAAGGAAGTCGCGGCGCCAGTAAGTGTTATTGTTCAAGGCACCTGCCACTACGAAGTTAAGATTGCCGTCAAGCATGGTGTATTCACCCTGTGCATATACACCTTCCTGAACGGTATAACCCTTGTAGTTACGATATACGACATCGCCCACACCGAGCTTCTGATATTTCCAGTTGGGGTCGGCTGCCGCCGCGTTAAGGGTCGGGTCTACGTTCTTACGTGTAGAGTAGTCCATGAAGTATTCACCGTCATAGAGGTCACAGATTTTGTTCTTGTGGTCACCGATATAGTAACGCATGTCAAGACCGGCGGTAAGGTTGATTCGGTTGCCGTTGTTCTGTGTCCACTCCTTCTTGTAAGATGACACAAGACCATACCACTGGTGGTTGTTGAGCGACTGCGACATCACAAGATAAGAACCCTTTGTACTCTGGGCGTTGAGATCCTGGATTGCGGCGTAGTCAAATGTACCGTCGGCAGCACGGAACTTCATGTTAAGCGCGCCGCTGCTTGCACCATACCAGTCACTGTAGCTGTAGCCGTCAAGACCATTGCCTTGTCCGCTGTAACCACCACCTGTACCAAACGAGAAGTAAACCGCCGATGACAGAGAAGAAGTCTCGTCAATCTTCCAGATATGGTTGAGCGACATGTGAGGCTTGTGATAGAAGTTATAGCCTGAGCTGCGCATCTGTCCCTGCTTGTCAAAACCGTAGACGGGGTTATACTTGTACATGCTTTCACCGTCCATGTAACGCTTGCCGTAGGTTTGGTAGCCCTCGATTGAAAGACCATCCTGCGAGCTGCGCTTGTAGTGGGTCTGGGGAGCGCCTGTAAGCGTGAACGAAAGCTGATGATTCTCGTTAAGACGCTTTGACACATTCAGGAAGTAGTTGTAAGAGTTAAACGGAGTACCCTGGATGTAACCGTCACCCCACTTGCGTGAGCCGAGCACCGTGATGGCCCAGCCGTTTTTCATAAGACCGGTAGAGAGCTTTACGCCATATACGTTGTAGCCGTCATTACCCATTCCGTACCATACACGGCCGCCCTTCTCTACATCGATAGTGCGGGTGGTGTAGTTGACCGTACCGCCGACAGAGGGGGTAGAGACGATAGTCGCGCCAAGACCGCGCTGAGTCTGGATATTTGCCATCACGTCACCGAGACCTGCCCAGTTGGACTGATAGACACCACCCCACTCCATGTCATTGATAGGAATACCGTTGACCATGGTGGCGATATTCTCGCTCTTGAAACCGCGCATGTTAATCTTTGAATCGCCGAAACCGCCGCCGTCGCGTGTCACCCACACACCGGGAGTGGTCTTCAACACCTCGGGCAGCTCCTGGTTACCCATCTTGACATCGATGGTCTGCGCTCCGATAGTGGAGGCTGCGACAGGAGTAAGACGGGTCTTTGCCACCGACTGCTCCACCACGACGTCCTTGAGCAACTGTGCCTCAATATCAAGAGCGATATTGCCCATGTTTTCCTTTGCGGAAAGGGTCACAGGTTTATAGCCGATATATACGACACGGATAGTCTTGCCCTTGGGCACATCGAGGAGAAAGCGACCGTCAATGTCAGTGGCGATAGCGACTGAAGTGCCGGGTACAGAGACCGTAGCGCCGATAATCGGCTCTCCCTGGTCGTCCACAACAACGCCACTGCATTTAATATCACCGGGCGCAGCGAATGCCGCCGCACACATGAGCCAGACTGTGCTGACTAAGAGAAGAAGTCTCTTCAACATAATGATGACTTGTTAGAAATGTTAACGATAAAATTTATTATGGTTCCTGTTAAAAATCCGATAGCAAATTTTCACAAAAGTACTAAAAAATCTTGATTGGCGTGAAATACGGATAGTTAAAAAAGTCATTGCAGGAATAAATTGTCAACTTTTGCGGTAAAATTTGCGATTTCTACATATAAAGTATAACTTTGCACTACTTTGAATAGGCAACATCCGTGAAGATACATAGAGAAGGACTTAACATATTAGCTATCCTGTTGGCGATTCTGCTGGTGATTAATTTCCCGGCATGGCTTTTCATACGCCCTGTCGCCATCCCTGTCACTTTTTCCGCTATTTCAGCGATAGTCTATCTGCTTGTATTGAATTTCTTCCGCTCGCCGCGCCGGCATTTCCGCGGCAACAGGGAGAATGTTGTGGTTGCCTCAGCCGACGGAAAGGTCGTGGCGCTTGAAGAGACCTACGAAAGCGAATACCTGCACTGCCGCTGCATCCAGCTGTCAGTGTTCATGAGTGTGCTTAACGTACACGCCAACTGGTTTCCGGTCGACGGCGAGGTATTGTATGTGCGTCACCACTCCGGAAGATACCTGTCGGCCTACCTTCCCAAATCAAGCACTGAAAACGAACGTTCGACAGTGGCTATCCGTGCCCTTAACGGTCAGACTATACTGATGAGACAGATTGCCGGCGCGCTCGCCCGCCGTATCGTGACCTATGCGCAGCCGGGAGACACAGCCGACATCAACGACCACATGGGGTTCATCAAGTTCGGCTCAAGGGTTGACCTTTATCTTCCCCTTGATGCAGAGATTCTCGTAAAACTTGGCGACATAACCACTGGCGGAGTCACCGAAGTAGCCCGCCTCAAGTCAAAACAATAATCTCCGGCGATGCTGAAAAAAATAATATCCAACATACCCAACACTATCACTTGCCTGAGTCTCGTGTGTGGCTGCCTCGCGATAATCATGTCGTTCAGCTACGACACCGTCTACTACCTCGGGCTGAAAGGCTATCAATGGGCATTTGTGCTGATAGGCGTTGCGGCTGTATGTGATTTTCTTGACGGAGCTGCGGCAAGGGCACTCCACGCCTACTCGGCTCTCGGCAAGGAGCTTGATTCACTGAGCGACCTCGTAAGCTTTGGCGTGGCGCCGGGAATGTTGATGTACAACACGCTGCTGACTTCGGCTGATTGCCACTGGATAGCCTACCTCGCCATACTGATACCTGTAATGGGCGAGCTGCGACTTGCCAGGTTTAATATCGATGACCGCCAGACAACCTCGTTTCTCGGACTTCCCATCCCCGCAAACGCCCTTTTCTGGATCGGCGCCTGCGACTCTATTCACCGGTTCGGTTATCCGGGCGATGCAGTGGCTGCCGTGATGCTGATTGTGGTGTCGCTGCTGATGGTCATGACCGGACTGAAGATGTTCTCGCTGAAATTCAAAAACTTCAACCTGCGCGAGAACTTCCGCCGCTACCTCATCATAATCATAGCGGTGATCCTTGTCGCCACTACCGGAGTGGCAGGACTCGCATGGACAATAGCTGCCTATATCCTATTGTCGCTCATCCCTGCCTCACGCGGCAAATAAGGCGTAACCACACAGGCAGGGTCACAACATTTTCCACTTTTCTTCGTTAATTAGATATGAGCTTTTTTGCCTTTTTACTATTCATATTACTCCTGCTGCTGATTTTGCCGGCAATCCTGCTACAGAAAGTGGTGGGATGGTGGAGACGCGTCACCGGTCAGGAGGAATCACCGCGCTACTCCTATTACAATCGCGACAACGCGTCATATCAGGAGTATCGCCGCCGGCAGCAGCCTTCACGCAAGAAAAAGATATTCAACAAGAATGAAGGAGAGTATGTCGACTTTGAAGAAATAACCGCAGTTCCGCGCGACACATCGTCAGCCTCGGTAAGTTACGAGACCGAAGAGCAGGTAAGCGATGCCGAGTGGACTGAAATCAAGTAGATTATGGATTACTATACACCGGCTCTTTTTGACTTCCTGCGACGCCTCGCCGCCAACAACAACCGCGAGTGGTTTGCCGCCCACAAGGAAGAGTATGACAGGCTGCGCGGACTATGGCTTGACGACCTGCAACACCTCATCGACTGCATGGGCGAATGGGAGCCGCGGCTGAAAGGACGCACGGCAAAGGAATCGGCCTACCGCATATACCGCGACACGCGGTTTTCACTTGACAAGACCCCCTACAAGGTATTTTTCTCCGCCTCGATAAATCCCTATTTAAAAAACGCTCATCGCCCGGGCTATTATCTCCAGATGGACATACGCCCCGGAGAGACCGGGCTCTACGGAGGAATATGGCGACCGGAGGCGCCGCTGTTGCGTAAGCTCCGCAAGGCAATCGTAGATAATATCGAAGAATGGGAGGAGATAACCGACAACAAGGCGGTAAACCGTTATTTCCCGGGATGGATAAGCAGCGAGACGCTGAAGACAGCACCCAAGGGATGGGACAAAGACCATCCGCAGATTGAGCTGCTGCGCCTGAAGGATTACGGGAAATTCTGCCCTCTTGACGAAAAATTTTTCCACGACCCGCGCTGGCCTGAGAAAGCCGCCGAAAGGTTCAGGGTGCTGCAACCGTTCATCCAATTTCTCAACTACTCTATAGAAGAAGAGTGACACAACTCAATCATAACCATAATTTATTTATTCACCAATTTCAACTAACATGAACTTCAAAAAGTATTTGGCTGAAGCAATCGGAACAATGTTTCTCGTGCTTCTCGCCTGTGGTAGCGCAGTTCTTGCCGGACCGTCAATAGGCGGCTATGGCGTAGGTGTATGTTTCGGACTCGTCCTTATCTGTCTTTGCTATTGCATCGGCAATATCTCAGGCTGTCATGTGAATCCCGCCGTGTCGTTCGGTATGTGGGTCAGCGGCAAAATGAGCGGCAAGGAGATGATATGCTACTGGATTTCCCAGTTTATCGGCGCGGCTATCGGTGCCGGCTTCCTGTTCTGGTTTGTCAACATGTCGCCCGAATTCAACTTCGGCGGAGTGACCGGCGACAACAATCTCGCCACCAATGTGCTTCAGCCCGGAGCAACCCCCGGCATGGCTCTTCTCTGCGAGGCTCTTCTCACATTCTTCTTCGTGTTTATAATCCTTGGCGCGACTGACGAAAACCACGGATTCGGCAAGTTTGCCGGTCTTGCAATCGGTATCGCGCTCGGACTCGTAAACATTGTGGGCATTCCCGTTGACAACTGCTCTGTAAATCCCGCACGTAGTTTCGGTCCCGCTCTCTGGAGCCCCGGAGCGTTCGGCGACTTCTGGATTATGGTTGTAGGACCGCTCGTAGGAGCTCTCATCGCAGCCGTGGCATGGAAAGCCGTGGCTCCCTACCTCAACAAGAAATAATCAGGTTGCAACACCTTACAATGACGGGTCTGTGCCAGAATTGGCACAGACCCGTTGTCATATAGGCAATTGCATTGCGGCTATCAGATTATTGCATATCAATCTACAAGTGTGCGCAGATAGCCGGTAAGCTCTGTCGCCATCTTCTGAGCCTGACGTCGCGACGGATGATAGTCGGCACCGTAGCCGAGCGAACCGTCCTGAGGGGTCATGTCAAAGCGGTAGACATGCCCGTCGGTTGCCGCTATACGGTCGAGCACGCCCTTCACGTCGGCAAGCGGCTTTCCTGACATCATCGAGCCTGTAAGAAGCACAATCTTTGCATCGGGATGCAGATTGCGCAGACGCTTTACAAAATCGCTGTATGCGGCTTCAAAACGCTTTATGTCATAATTTCCGAGCGAAGTGTCGTTAGTGCCGAGATTAATGCAGATTATATCGGGGACGAAACGTGAATGATCCCATTTGCAGTCATAGCGGTATAGCATCGTGTTGTCATATTCAAGGGGAATCGTCTTGTCAGTACCCTCCTTAGCGCCGCCGAAATACCTGTACATGCCTATGCCAGACCGCGCCACGACATTCACGTCAGCGTCAAGACTGCGTGCCGTGAGATAGGCATAACTGAGAGTATGGTTTTCCGTGTCATATGAAAATCCATTCTTGGGATTATCCTCCTCTGTCCCGTAGCCGCATGTTATAGAATTGCCGATAAACTCTATTCTCAGCCGTGGACGCTCCGGCGCGGGAAGCATCACGGCTCCGGGAGAAAGGTAGAAGCCACGGAAATGAGGATGGCGCTCATAGCCCTCGATAGCATAAGTGATGCGCACCGAGTGATTGCCGTCGGGAAGCGACTCGGCGATTGTAATCACCGAGTCGGCGGGTGTGAAATTTATCTTGTAAGCCGGAATCGAGTCAAGCTCCACCATGAACTGACCGCTCCCCGGACTCGCGGCAAACGCGAGCGAAGTGCCTGTAAAATTAAACATAGCCGTAGTGCCGGGATAGGTAAATTCAAGAGCTGAGGAATCGGCATCGTTAATACGCCCCATATAAAGGATATCATCAGATGACGGCGACACAAATACCGGCTGTGACGCTGTACAGCCTAATGCAGCCACGGCAAGGACGGGAGCAATAAATTGTCGTAACATGTTTTATGAGTCTTAAATAAAAAAAATCGGTTGTGTTATTTCAACGCTAAAGTTACGACAAATAAGCCATACCTACAAAAAGAGCCCGCGTTCATTTCTGAAAGCGGGCTTAGAAGGCGATAGACTATTTAAAAATGACTTTTTATTAACGTCAGCAAAATGCCTTCTCTTGTCAATCATAACAAACCTCATGAAAAAAGGTTCAGCCATTGACCCGGTAATGCCATTGCGGCGAAACCTTATTGACCCATAAAATGTTTTTATCGTGAGCCACTTACTAAACGAGGGAATATGACACGCTACACTTTACTCTTATTGATAACGCTGATCGGGCTAAGCGCCGCTGCCAACGATGACAGCAGAGCCGGACAGGAGAATTGTCTGGAATGTTGCATACCGCCTGTCGCGTTGCGCACCAACCTTGTCTCCGACATCGCGCTTATCCCCAACATAGGCGCGACAATACCTATTGCCGGAAGATGGGCAGCCGACCTGTCATGGAGTTACGCGTGGTGGTCAAACAACGCCCGTCACCGCTACTGGCGCACATATGGCGGATACGCCGAGATACGTGCCTATCTCGGCAACCGTGACGGCAAAAACAAGATGGAGGGGCATCACATAGGCATCTACGGACAGATTGCCACCTACGACTTCGAGTTTGGCAACAAAGGCTATATGGGTCCGCGCTGGAGCGCCGGCGGCGGCATAGCCTACGGCTACACGCTGCCCGTCACCGGAAGGCTGTCGCTTGACTTCACCATCGGCATAGGCTATCTGGGCGGAAAGCAATACCGCTACTACCCGTTGTGTGACCGCTATGTGTGGTCGTCGACACGCGATATAAACTATGTGGGACCCACTCGTCTGGAGATTTCCCTTTGCTGGCTTATAGGGAAAGGCAACATCAACCCGTCAAAAATCAAATACAGATGAAGCCGCTATGCCACATATTATCCCTGTTTCTGCTAATTGCCGCCTCTTCATGTGAACACAAACCGCTGTGGCTTCCTGAATCGCCGATAGAGACGACAGAGATACAATATGACTGGTCACGGTGTAGCGGCGACCTGCCTTCCGGCATGTCTCTATACATGTATCCTCTTGGCACGGATGAACATCCCTGGCTTTTCAATCTCAGTAAAAACGGAGGGATAATAAATGTGCCGCAGGACATATATCGCGCAATCACCTATAACAATAACACTGACGGCATATTGTTTCGCAATACCGACGACTATGAGCTGTTTGAAATCTACACCCGCCGCGGCAGGCTGCTTGACGGCGCCCAAACCCCTTACTCCGGGGCTCTTCCGCCTCTTGTCATCACAGAGCCGGTGGTAATCACTCCCGACATGATGTGGACCACTGCTACCGATGTTGAAATAACCGGTGGCTTAGTCACGCTTGTGCCTGAACAGCTCACGCCACGCTATACGTTTAACGTGACCGGAGTCAGAAATTCCGATGGAGTCGTCGACTTATGCGCCACTCTCAGCGGAAACATAGGCGGCATCTACCTCAACAACCTTACACCCGCGGAATATCCCGTCACCCTACCGTCGCAAGCGACCATAAAGGAAGGCAACACCATAACAGGCTCGCTGATTACATTTGGCATCCCCGCCAATCCTGTCGCCGCTAATATACTTACACTCTATTTCTGGCTTAAAGACGGGAGCAAATACTATTGCACCTTTGACGTGACTTCACAGATAAGAGAGGCGCCCGACCCGCTGAATGTGACAATAAACATAGACGGTCTTGACCTGCCGGAAATAAGCCTGCCTCCCGACGACCCGGCAGGAGGCGGCATAGGGGTGGATGTAGACTCATGGCACACGATTGACATTGAACTTAAACCATTTGAGTAATGTTATCAACTCAGATGACACACTAACATAAAACACGTCCATCATGAACACAAAATCTCTTTTAGCACTGCTACCCGCAGTCAGCCTATTAGCCGGATGTTCAAATGACACACAATCAAATGCACCATCTGACTTACAGTCCATCCAATTTTCGGTCAATGTGCCAAATGCCCCACGCGTCCCGACAACAACAGAAACCATCAAGACATTTAACACATGGGCTTTTGCCGACGGTAAGCCTTACATGTCAAACGTCGAGGTGGTAAAGGGTGAAAACGGCCTATGGGGATACTCTCCTACCGCCTACTGGCCTGTGGACGAATCGTTGAACTTCTATTCTTACAGCCCAGCGCTCGAAACGACCAAACCCGTAACAGCCGACTCTCCCGACATCGCCGACTACAAGTCGCCGGGTGACGTCGACCTCCTCTATGGCGTGAACATGGATGTAAACGGAAAGACCGACAAGCAGGTACACATCAATTTCCGGCATGCGCTTTCCCAGATAAGGTTCTTTATCAGGAAGCAGCCGGCATCAATATCCAACCGGGCGATAGATGTCAAAATCAGTGAGCTGAAAGTAGTCAACGTCGCCACGACAGGCTCATTCAACTTCCCGAAAGAGACCACATCATCGACTTCGACAGCCAAAGGTGAATGGGTGACCACAACCGACAATGGCGAAATCGCGGTCTATGCCAACGCAACCGCCGACCTCGGTGACGAATATGCCGAATACCGCAATACCGGAAACATATTTGCCATTCCGCAGACATTGACCGAGACAGAAGCTACAGCAGCCACATATTCCGGCTCTTACATACGCGTGCTCTGCAAAATAACCGACCCGGCTACAGGCGTCACCTTATGGCCGTCGGCAAGCGACCCCAACTATGTCAATGACCTGAACGGCGGATATATCGTATTTCCTCTCGTAAATGACTCAAACAACAACTGGGAACTCGGAAATGCCTACAGATATAACCTGACAATAGGAATCCCGTCATCTACCGACCGCATCAACTTTGACGTGACAGTCGATGAGTATCAGGACTTCAACGACATTCCTGTAGAGAATTAGTCTTCACGGCAATGAGGGGCAGCGTGTTTCTCATATTATCACTCACAGCAGTCAGCTTCGGATGTTCATCACCCGAGGCTGACTGCCCTATGCAGGAGAAGATAGCCTTTGAAGGGGTAGCCTCTCACCGCAATACCCCGACGACGACTGAAACAATAGATGAATTTTCAGTAACAGCCTACTATCCCGACGGTCATGGCTTCACCACCCTTCTCGACTCGGTGACGGTAAGGCGCACCGGACCAAACAAATGGAGCTACTCCCCGGCGGTAGACTGGCCTGACGCTCCGGTCAATTTCCTTGCCGTAAGCCCGGCTGACAACAAGATAAACATAAACTACTGGTGGCGAAACGAGATTCAGGACTATATATGCACCGGAACTGAGGACCTGCTTGTCGCAACGCGGTTTGACGCTCACCAAGGGGAGGGTAATATAAAACTTAACTTTCGCCACACACTTGCCCAGGTGCATGTCAACCTGTTTACGGCAAACGATGATGTGGACATAACCGTCCACAAGGTGTACTTGAAAGACATCGCTTCTCAAGGCAACTACTATCTGCCATCGGAAACCACCTCTCCCCTGGAGCCCGACGGCTCGTCGCAGGTCAACGGCGAATGGAACACGTTCAACAAGTCGTCAGTGACCTATACGCTATACAAGACAGAAAGAGACACACTCCTTACCGCCCGACCTATACACCTCACCGGCGAGAGATGCTTCTTCCTGCCCGGCGAACTTGACCCTCTGCAATACTCCGGATATTACCACGGCTCACGAATAGAGGTGCTATATCAGGTACACGACAGGCAAAGCGGAGAGTTGCTGTGGCCATCGGCTCAGACACCACAGCAAGACCTCGACTGGGAGGAACAGCAATATGCCGTTGCACGATATTCTCTCATCGACGGTCTTGACGGCAACAGCTGGCATCAGGGATGGAGCTACAATTACACTGCAGAACTCATCCCGGGCAACTCACCGGCAATAAAGAAGTCGACAGGAATGAAAGTCGAAATAAACTAACGGCTTACAAGTGACTTGCCTTTGGCTATAGCCTCCTGATTAAGCGGGATAAGATGATGGTGACGCTCAGGAAGCGTCTTCTTCAGACCGCGGATAACGGCATCCATCGGGACAAGGTCACGCAACCCGAGCAAAGCGCCCAACACAATCATATTGTAAATCTTCACGTTACCCATCTCAAGTGATGCGTCCATCGCCTTTACCTCATGGACGGTTATATCCTTACGGTGGGGTGCGCGATGAATGCCGTAGGAGTCATATATCAACATGCCTCCGGGCTTGATTTTGTCTTCAAACTTGTCGAGACTCTGCTGGTTAAGCACTACAGCCACATCATAACTGTCAAGTACTGGCGAACTGACAGGCGTGTCGCTCAATATCACGGTGACATTGGCTGTGCCGCCACGCTGCTCCGGACCGTAGGCAGGCATCCATGTCACTTCAAGGTCATTCATAAGCGCCGCATAAGCAAGTATCTTGCCCATAGAGAGCACGCCCTGTCCGCCGAATCCGGCTATAATGATTTCTTCTTTCATTGCTTGACTGTGTTTTTAAGATCACCCAGAGGATAATGGGCAAACATGTTTTCTTCCATCCATTTGTTGGACTGCTCAGGCGACATCTTCCACCCTGAATTACAGGTGCTGACTACTTCCACCACCGATGTGCCACGTCCTTCCATAGAGTTTTTAAACGCCTGCTTGAGCGCCGCCTTAGCCTTACGCACACTCGCGGGGGTGTGGACTGCCTGGCGCGTCACGTAGCATGTACCGTCAAGCATGGCAAATATAGGGCCTATCTTGAGAGGATAGCCGTTAAGGTCGACGCGGCGTCCGTAGGGGGTGGTAGAGGTCTTCATGCCCTCAAGGGTAGTAGGCGCCATCTGACCGCCTGTCATGCCGTAGATACCGTTGTTGATAAATATTATCACGATATTTTCGCCACGGTTTGCTGCGTGTATGGACTCGCATGTACCGATTGCGGCGAGGTCGCCGTCGCCCTGATAGGTAAACACCATCTTGTCGGGCTGTAGACGCTTTACCGCCGTGGCTATTGCCGGCGCCCTTCCGTGGGCAGCCTCGATCCAGTCTATATCTATGTAATTATAGGCAAACACCGCGCAGCCTACCGGAGCGATGCCTATGGTCTTGTCCTCAAGACCAAGCTCCTCGACCACCTCGGCGACCAGCTTGTGAACAACACCATGACTGCATCCGGGACAATAGTGCATTGTATTTTCGGTCATCAGCCTCGGGCGTGAATAAACCTTGTTTTCAGGCTTTATAATATCTTTAATATCCATTGTCGTCATTTATAGCTGTTATACAATCAGGAGTTGGCTTCAGGAAAATGATTGAAAAACGCATCAAGTACCTCCTGAGGATTAGGCACGATGCCGCCGAGTCTTCCGAAGTGATATACCGGAATATTGTCATGACAGGCAAGACGCACATCCTCAATCATCTGACCGGCGTTAATCTCAACCACAAGTATGCCTTTCATCCGGGATGACAGACGCTCGATCTCCTCTGTCGGGAAAGGCCACAGGGTTATAGGACGGAGCAACCCTATCTTTACGCCATTTTCACGCGCCACCTCCACTGCCTTCTGACATATACGGGCGATGGATCCGAAAGCAACGATAAGATAATCGGCATCTTCGATGTCGTAAGTCTGGAAGCGCACCTCATTCTCTTCTATCAGGCGGTATTTTTCCTGCAGGCGGTTGTTGATGACCTCCATTGCGGCTGGTTCAAGCTCAAGAGTGGTCATCACGTTACGCGCTCTTCCTGCCGGCTTGCCTGTAACAGCCCAGGGACACTGCTCGGCAATCTCGCTGTCGCTGCGACGCTTACGCTGCTCGGGAAGGACAACCTTTTCCATCATCTGACCGACGATTCCGTCGGCAAGTATTATAGACGGGGTGCGGTATTTAAACGCAAGGTCAAAGCCAAGCCCTACGAAGTCAGCCATCTCCTGTACCGACGACGGCGCCAGGGTTATAAGACGGTAGTCGCCATGCCCTCCACCTTTTGTAGCCTGGAAATAGTCGGCTTGCGACGGCTGGATGGTGCCGAGTCCGGGGCCTCCGCGCATCACATTGATAATCAATGCCGGTAATTCTCCTGCGGCGATATAGCTTATGCCCTCCTGCTTCAGGCTGACACCGGGCGATGACGATGACGTGAACACAGCTTTTCCGCAAGCCGCGCCTCCATAGACCATATTTATTGCGGCGACTTCACTTTCAGCCTGCAACACGACCATGCCGGTGGTCTCCCAGGGCATCAGTTCTTCAAGGGTCTCAAGGATTTCGCTTTGAGGCGTAATCGGATAGCCGAAATATCCATCGGCGCCATATCGGATAGCGGCATGGGCTATAGCCTCATTGCCTTTCATCAATCTTACTTCTTCTTTCATAACACTAATTGACTTGTGATTTACTTTTCCACCACCCGGTAGACCTCAATACAGGCGTCGGGACACACTACGGCGCAACTTGCACAGCCGATGCATGCCTCGGGCTTATCTGTATATGCGAAATGATAACCCCTGTCGTTGACCTCCTTGGGCTGGAGGGCAAGTACTCCGGTGGGACAGGCGACCACACAAAGGTCACACCCCTTACACCGCTCTTCGTTTATTATTACTGCGCCTTGGACTTTTGCCATGTTGAGAATGTGTTAGTTATTGTAAAACTCATGGCAAATATAATAAAAGATTTGCTTCGACAACACATTTTAACACAACCTTAACCTATGGCACACTCGACGCAAAAATGTGCTATATAACATATTTTTGAGCAAAAATGCAACCGGCAGTCACCCTGCAGCTATCAAAAGCGAAGCAATGTGACCGCCGGAAGCCGACAATTATCACCCAAATTATCAATACACGATTAATTTCATAGTTTGCTTATTGTCTCCCGACTTCACGATATACACTCCCTTGTCAAGCGGGCCGGTGAAAATACGGTCGGCGACATCAGTCACAGCGGCGATACAACGGCCCTGCATGTCATAGACTCCGGCACCCGCCACATTTACGCCGAGGTTCACATAACTGCCGTCGTAGGTCACTGCAACGGGCGCGACGCCCGGCTGCTCAATCGAGACAGTTGGAGAGGTGACATTGACGCGATATACCCCGAGCGCACCGTTACCAAGATATAACACCAGAATGCCGCCGGTGTTTTCACTGTCGTCAGGGATATATTTAGCGTCAAGACCTTGCATGTCATTGGTAGAAAACCCTTTGGAATCACCCGGACACCAGAGTATCTTATGAGTGCCGAAGTCAGCAGTCAGAGACGGTGTAGACACAATCCTCGCAGCCGTCGCCTCGGGATTGCCGGCAGCGTGTATGCCATAGACAAGCAGCTGCTTGCCGGCGATGACAGGCATTGCGATTCCACTGGCCTGCGGCTCAGCCTCCTCGGGAAGCATCGCCTCGTCAGTGTAATTGCTCAGCAACTCGGCTTCCGCCTTTACATTAAAACGGTAAAGAGCCGGGAAAATCAATTCCCCATATATGCTGCAGCCACACACATAAAAACAATCGTCACCTACAGGATATAACTTGACGCGGAATGACGCTTTGTGCGGTGACACGGTTTTAGGCAGGATGCTCCACTCCTCAGTCGCAACACCGCCTTTTACCTTCCATCTTACGACATGCCAGTCGGTATAATCCATTTTATCTATATCACTTTCGTTGTCTGAATAACCCCATATTTCATAATCACCGCTGAGAATGCTTCCTTTAACGGCAAATAATTCGGGCATGTCACCTTTCTTTCTCTCCAGTGATATTGCCTCGCGTGCCACGACAGAGGTAGTCTCAGGCGTAACGTCGGAAAGGTCAACCGTAAACATGGTCATTCTCTTCGGCCCGACGACTTCCTGAAGTGCCGTGAAATAAAGTGTCCCGTCGCTGTCAACATGGATCCTCGGCATCACAAGAGTCTCAGGATAAGCATTTCCTCCCGGAGCATACACGCGGAGCATCGGCAACTCCTCTCCGGTCGCAAGGTCATAGCGCAGCAGCCACACACGTGTACGGTCGCTTGACCAACCAGCCGACATCCAGCTGCCCCTGCACAGGTATATGACACCGTCCTTTACATATACGCCATGGTTATACACAATGGTACGCTTATTGTCAAAACCATGAAGGTCGACACCAGGGTAAGGGTGATTGCCAAGCACACTTGACCGGAGCCACACCGACGACAGCTCAAGCCGGGTGCCGTCGTCAAACTCCACCGGCTCAAACTCCGTATCGTCGGCATGCATATTGTATTGAGTGGGCTCGCCTGTCATATGCAGCGTCTGCATGTCGGTCGCTCGGGGGTATATCCACCTTGAACCTTCTATCTTTGTTGAATAAAGACATATGCGCCAATAGTAATCGCCCTCCGGCAGCGCGGAATCGGAAAAAGTCCTTGTCCTCACTTCTCCTGCGTTAAGTTCGGCAGGGGAGATTTTCATGCTTCTCACTCTGCCAAAATCCTCATATACCGACATTTCAAGATATGTCGTCTCGTTGGCATCCGCCTTGTCAAGATTAATTTTTATAGTATATTTACCTTCTTTATGAGTTGCCGTCACGTAATTGACGGCATGGGCACACAAGCCCGCAAATACCATGACCAACGCTACTACTAAGTTCTTTTTCATACGAGAAATGTTATTTTGGTTATTATTAAATGTGTTTCAGCAAGATACTTGATTTGGTTTGCGCTCAAATGTAATCAAACTTATCACATAAACCAAATTATCATACAATTATTTTCAATAATCACAGCCAAAATCTCATATTCTGCAATTTAAACCCAAATATTTGCACATAAAAGAAAAAGTAATTACCTTTGCCCTCGCAAAAGCCCAGATGGCGGAATCGGTAGACGCGCTGGTCTCAAACACCAGTGGAGCAATCCATCCCGGTTCGATCCCGGGTCTGGGTACTGAACTGAGGATTCTCACTACGAGAGTCCTTTTTTCTTTTTCCATTCCTCTTAACTCATTGGTCTGATCATAGATAAGTTTCAATGCCTTGTTATATGAGTCGGTTCTATATTCTTTCAACAATCATATTCGTTAGATTTTTGCATTCCTCCAAAAAATGAAATAAGAATTTTGTTATTTCATTTTTTTGTTAAAATTTGAGATAACCAAATTTTTATTGTAATTTTGTAGAAAACTAGCGATATGATAAGTTTAGAGACATTTAATGCTGGACACTACGAAGATGGATATGGTTATAAGTACTTTGTACCTAACTATATTAATCAAGATTGGACATGGAACAATTCTACAATCAACCATTTATTAGAGAAAGCAGCTTTAAAATTAGGCGAGCTAAATTCTTTTTCCAAACTTGTTCCAAATATAGATTTATTCATACAGCTACATGTAACTAAAGAAGCTGTTGTTTCAAGCCGCATTGAAGGCACTCAAACAAGGATGGATGAAGCGCTACTTCCTGAAGCAGAAATCAAGTTTGAAAGAAGAGATGATTGGAAAGAAGTTCAAAACTATATAAAAGCAATAAATGAAGCTATCAAAAGTTTGGAGACGCTCCCCATTTCAAGCAGACTAATTCGTAATACTCATAAACTATTGTTAGATAGCGTTCGTGGTGAACACAAACTTCCTGGAGAGTTCCGAACAAGTCAGAATTGGATTGGTGGTAAATCTCTTGCTGACGCTAAGTTTATCCCCCCCACTCATCAACTCATTGGAGAACTAATGGGAGATCTTGAGAAATTCCTTAACAATAATCAAATTCATCTCCCTTCTTTGTTGAAAATAGCTATAGCTCATTATCAATTTGAAACTATACACCCATTTTTAGATGGCAACGGACGTATCGGCCGTTTATTGATTACCTTGTTTCTTGTCAAAGAAAAAGTTTTGGATATGCCATTGCTTTACCTTTCTACATTTTTCGAGAATCCAAAAGATCTTTATTATGACAATCTCTCTTCTATTCGCACAAAAAATGATATGACGCAGTGGATAAAATACTTCCTTGTGGGTATTGAACAAACCGCGACTAAAGCAGTCGAAACATTGTCCTCAATATTGCGATTTAAGAGCGATGCAGAGGATTTAATACGATTCTCTTACCGTAGTCGCTCTACTAATGCTATTAGATTGCTTCATAGGCTTATGAAAAATCCCTATATAACTATTGACGATGCCGCGGCTATTTGTGATATAACATATAATTCGGCAAATACGCTTGTCAAGATGATGACAAAAGATAATTTATTGTTAGAGGTTACAGGTCAAAGCCGAAACCGATTATATGTTTGCAAATCCTATCTATCACTGTTTGACTAAACCATTAATATTAGTTTTACAAATTATAGGTTCGGGCATCCAGTGACGCATTTCCCACAATCGGTCGAGGTCAGCCAAAATTGGTTCTAACACGGCACGGTTGGGGGTACTGAACTGAGGATTCTCACTACGAGAGTCCTCAGTTTCTTTTCCTGCCCATGCCTAATTAAGCCATCCACTGTCGACATCAGTCATCATTTATCCAATAGATCAGATGATTGCAGCCGCTATTCTTTTATGGAATTAAGGTCGCGGAACAACTTAATGTATTTTGGATAGTAGTGAACAATGCTGTATATGATGACAATCAAAAGAGCCACAGCCATCGCCCAAAAAGCTACCCGATTGTAATGCCATGCATTAGGAAAAAGAAGAGTGAAGAGGACTACAAAGCCGGCGCCGAAGAATATCTCTCCCGACAGTGTAAGCAGTTTTATATTTGCTGTCCCGGAGAAGAGTTGACTTGGCGCGAGTGTAGCAATGTTGATGCCCTTTAATTTACGGTACAAATAAATGTACCATATTGCACCGACAGCAAGTAAAGATGACAGGTATATTTTCAGATAGAGAGGAAATGAAAGCGGATTGACGTTACCGATTGCGGCGGCGGCAAAGATAACCGCTAAAATCAGCAATACAGTGAATTCTTGACGGAATTTTTTGAGTAGCTTCGTCTGTGCAGTCTGTGCGACAGACAGGTTTATCTTTATATCGGCATTTGTCTTGGCGAGCACCTGCTCAAGCGTTGACACACTTTTTCTGAGTTCGTCGAGTTGCATGTGTTATATCTGTTTTGAGAGTTTTTCTTTAATGCGGTGGATTTTAACTGCAACCGTGTTGCGTTTCAGTCCGATGGTATCAGCTATTTCATCGTAGGAATATTCATCGAGCCATAGGAGGATTATTGCCTTCTCCATATCTTCAAGTCGTTTAATCAGCGAGCGCAGCGCCTGAAGATTCTCTCGCTGCGTATCGTCAATTTCAGTTGTGACATCAAGCAGTCCGAAATCAAGCGACACAGTCTCGATTTTTGGCCTTGACGAGCGCAATGCCATTAGTGCCGAGTTTACTGCTACCCGATAAATCCATGTTGACATTTTGCTGTCGCCCCGGAATTGGCTTAATCCCAGCCAGATGTTAACATAGATTTCTTGTCGCAGGTCATCAAACGGCAACCTGTCAGTAGCATAAAAATAGCTGACCTTATTGATAATTCGGGAGTGCTGCTTCACAAGCGAGGCAAAATCCCTTTCGATAGTTGGCGGGTCTGTCATACTTCGTTTGTTTTGTTTGTTCTGCCTCGTTAGGTGCATATTTGACCCCGAAAGTTTCATCAACGCAAATTATTTTTTCATCCTGTCAAACAAAGATAAATAATAATCAAGCGACTACACATTCAATATCAGGGAATAATACATGCACTCTTACCGTCAGGCATATACCCTTGAGTTGTTGAGTCAAGAATCGTGTATCTACGGGTGGAGGTGTTATGCACGCAAGTCGGGGGGGGTGGGATGTTTTTTGCATCTGACTTTTGAGGGTTTTATTGATTTTATTTCGTAATTTTACGGTAATAACCCATAATTACACAAAAATAGAATCTAAGATGTACAGACTTTCATCACTTATTCTTGTCACGGCAATTGCTACGGCAAGTGTGACAGCCGCCGTCAACGATTGGGAAAACCCCGCTGTATTTGCAGAGGGCAGACTTGCACCGAGAGCGACAGCGTTTCCTTATGCAACTACGGCTCAGGCTATAAAAGGCGATCCCGCGTCATCACCCTATTTCATGAGCCTGAACGGGAAATGGGCGTTCAAGTTCTCCCCGAAACCAGCCGACCGCCCCGCCGACTTCTACAAGCCCGGCTATGACCACTCGTCATGGGACTCGATTCCCGTACCCTCCAATTGGGAAATGCAAGGTTACGGCACTTCCATATATACAAATGTCGCATATCCATTTCCCAAAGACATCCCCAATATACCCCACGACGACAATCCGGTAGGCAGCTATACGCGCACCTTCACCCTCCCCTCGTCATGGAAAGAGAGAGAGGTGTTCCTGCACTTTGACGGTTCCACCGCAGGCATGTATGTATGGATAAACGGACAAAAAGCCGGATATGTGCAGAGCACGAAGAATCCGGCAGAATTTGACATCACTCCTTATCTTATCCCCGGCGAAAACAGGATTTCATGTGAGGTGTACCGCTGGACCGACGGCTCCTATCTTGAGGACCAGGATTTCTGGCGCCTGTCGGGCATTGACCGTGACGTTTACCTATACTCCACGGCACCGCAGCGCATTCTTGACTTCTTTGCCGATGCCGGTCTTGACGGCACCTACCGCGACGGCAGGCTCAATCTCGAAGTAGAGCTGAGCAACCTTGCCGACGCCCCTGTCCCGGCAGTCATCGAGGCATCTATCTATGACAAAGCGGGCAAGAAAATAAAATCCATCTCGCGCTCCGCGTCGCTCCCCGCCCACGAGACCATTCCGGTCAATATGGATGCCACGATAAAAAATGTCAATAAATGGAGCGGCGAGACGCCCTATCTTTACACTCTCTTGCTTACACTCTCCGACAGTGACGGCAAGCTTATCGAAGCCACTTCGGCGCGCATCGGATTCCGCAAAGTGGAGATTATCGAAAGCAAGCTCACTATCAACGGAAAGCCCATTGAGGTTCATGGAGTAAATCTCCACGAGCACAACGAGACTACCGGACACGTTGTCGACCGCGAGACCATGATGAAGGATATCGCCACTATGAAGCGCCACAATATAAACGCGGTGCGCACAAGCCATTACCCACAGTCCCCGCTATGGTATGACCTCTGCGACGAATATGGCATATACCTCGTCGACGAGGCAAACATCGAAGCCCATGGAATGGGCGCCGCGCTGCAGGGATGGTATGACCCCGTCAATCATCCCGCCCACGAACCTCTGTGGCAACCGGCAATAATCGACCGTCAGAAACTGCTTGTAGAGCGCGACAAGAATCATCCCAGCGTGATTATCTGGTCAATGGGCAACGAATGTGGCAACGGAGAAAACTTCATCGCCGCCTACGACTGGATAAAATCACGCGACAACAGCCGCCCCGTGCAGTTTGAGCAAGCCGGAGAGACCTCCAACACCGATATTGTGTGTCCGATGTATCCGTCAATCGACTACATGAACGACTACGCCCGCCGCGACAATCCCGGACGCCCCTACATAATGTGTGAGTACGCCCACGCAATGGGCAATTCAACCGGAAACTTTCAGGAATATTTCGACATAATACGCTCATCGCCCCACATGCAGGGCGGCTTCATCTGGGACTGGGTTGACCAGGGGCTTCTCACAAAAGACGAAAACGGCGACTCTTACTGGGCTTATGGCGGCGACTTCGGTGCATACAACTATACCCACGATGAAAATTTCTGCATCAACGGACTCGTACAGCCCGACCGCACACCTCACCCCGGACTTATGGAGGTCAAGAAAGTGTATCAGGACATCCGTTTCTCCCCCGCCGACGCGGCAAACGGAGAGTTTAACGTCGAAAACCACTTCCTATACCGCGACCTCGGAGATTACGACTTCCGGTGGCAACTCCTGAAAAACGGCGAGCCCGTGGCTTCAGGCGACATCCCCCTAAACCTTCCTGCCGGAAAAAGCAAAAAAGTAAAGATAAAAGGATTTCCGGCACTCGACACGGAGGATGGCAACGAGTATCACCTCTCGGTCTACTCATTCACCCGTAACGCCGACGACATTCTGCCCGCCGGTCACGAAGTGGCAAGGGAGCTGTTTGTCATCAAGTCAAAGAATGTATTTGACATAAAGGACAACGGAGGCACTCCCGCCCAAGTGAAAGAAGAAAACGGCAACTGGGTATTTGACTGCACCAATGACACAAGAATCATAATTGACAAGCGCTCCGGAGAGCTGCGGAGCTATTCAATCGGCGGACGTCAGCTGATTGCCGGCGCACCCCGTCCGTCATTCTGGCGTGCCCCCACCGACAACGACAGAGGCAGCGGCGAACATATCAGACTAAACGCATGGAGATGTGCCGCCGACAACAAAAAAGTAAAAGAAGTGACATTCTCCCCCAACAATCCTCTGCCGACAGTGACTTCACGCTACCGGCTTCCCGATGTAAATGCCGACTATACCGTGATATACACGGTAATGCCTGACGGAAGGCTCGCCGTGACCGCCATCCTGGACTGCTCCGACGACACCCCGGAGCTGATGCGCTTCGGTATGCAGATACCCGCGCCACGCTCTATGGACACGCTGACCTGGTATGGGCGCGGTCCGTGGGAAAACTATTCCGACCGCAATAAGTCATCATTCATGGGTGTCTGGAAAAGCGATGTCGACAGCCTTTTCTATCCCTATATTTTCCCGCAAGAGACAGGCAACCACACTGACGTGCGCTGGGCAACACTCACCGATCCCTCGGGCTTCGGCATCAAAGTGTCGGGCACACAGCCACTCAATGTAAGCGCGCTCGACGTGACTCCCGCCGACATTGACCCGGGCCTGAAGAAGCATCAGATGCACAACAGCGATGTGCGCCACTCCCGCCACAACGTATGGCTTAACGTAGACCTCGCGCAACGCGGATTGGGCGGTGACAACAGCTGGGGAGCAAAGCCCCACCGGCAATACAGGCTACCCGCCGGCAAATACATCTACACATTTGTCATCGAACCGGCGAAATAAGACAATTCCCTCTAAGACCCCTTCCCATAAAAGGGCAGAAGCCATCGACAAGGCTATCTGCCCTTTGCTTTTTTCTACTTAAACACAATCCCGACAAGACACTATGAAACAAGCACATAGCAAAAACCACAGAAAAATTCAAAACATCAATAAGTAAAAATATGTTAAACGAAGCGTTTTTACTGAACTTAATTCTGCCTTGTCTGTTATGCAGAAAAAGTGAATGTTAGTTTAGAAAATTTAGCAACGATTAATTCATCTACATTATGGTAAAAGGGCTTCTTATAGCAAGTGTTTCAATCGCGATGATGACAGCTTGCACCGTTGACGAAGGATTCGACACCCCTGAAGCACCCAATGAAATAACTTTTGACGTGACTGCCGACAATGCGTCACGTCAGACGACAGCCCCCAACTACGACAACATAACCGAGTTTACCATCTCGGCTCGCCATAACGGCTCTCTTTTCATCAATGAAGAATCGGTCGCAATATCTACCGGAAAATGGACAAGCCGCGGAAAGAACCATTTCTGGCCTGCCGACAACGGCGATGTAGACTTTTTCGCTTACAAATATGACGAACCCGCCGGCAGCGCCATCTCACCCGTGCTTGACATCGAGCAGGACTGTGCCCGCCTGTGCATGTTTGCCGTGCCTACAGAAGCAAAATCCCAGACCACCCTGCAATATGCGACAAGCATGCACCGCACCGCCGAGGACGGAAGTGTGCCTGTCTCATTCAGCCACGCGCTATCGGAGATTGCGTTTAACGCACTAAATTCAAGCGACGAACTTCATGTAGAAATCAGCGGAGTCACCATCAGCCATGTCCACATGCACGGTGACTTCATATTCCCCGCCGGACGCCGACAGGCATCATGGGATGTCAGCGCAAGCTCGCCTATGAAATCGACAGCCTCTTTCCCTGCAAAAACAATCATGAGCCACGAAGAGAGCATTGGCGAAGAAGCAGTGATGCACCTCATCCCGCAGTCGCAGGACAATGCCACCGAAGCTGCCGGCTATACCGACGGCACTTGCATCACATTCCGTTGTGCCGTGTGGCACCTCGCCGACCCGTCTAAAGGCGTACAGCCAACCGACGAAATGCTCATCGGCGAACAAAATCCTGACGGAAGCGTGACTTTCGGCGAACTACACATACCGGTCAGCATCAACTGGCAGCCGGGATGCCGCTACATTTATTCAGTCAACTTCGGAGCCGGAGGCATAAGCGGAATACCCGTTGCCGGAGGTACAATGCTCCCCATCGCATTCTCATCCCACACCGAATCAATGTAACTACGTCACCCTTCATCACGCGCAGAAATATTGTAATTGTTTGAGTCCCCGCCACGATTGTTATGATTTTTCATTACCTTTGTGGCATGAAAGACTTTTTTAAGATTATAAAGCGCTTTGTACCTCCCTACAAGGTAAACCTTGCGCTTAACATCTTCTTCAACATACTCGCTGCAATCCTGACCCTGTTCTCCTTTGCAGTGATTATCCCCATATTGGAGATGCTTTTTGGCATAAAGGAAGCCCATTACGCATTTATGCCCGTAGGAAGCGCGTCAATAAAAGACGTAGCAATCAACAACTTCTACTATTACACCCAGGTAATGATAGCCGATTGGGGACCGTCAGGTGCGCTTGCCGCGCTCTCCGCCCTGCTCGTAGTGATGACCGGACTCAAGACCGGCACTACCTTCCTCAGCTCCTACTTCATCATCCCAATGCGCTCGGGCATAGTGCGCGACATACGCAACTACATGTATGACAAAATCCTGCAACTGCCCATCTCCTTTTTCACCGACGCCCATAAAGGTGACGTGATGGCGCGCATGACAGGCGATGTCGCGGAAATTGAAAACTCAATCATGTCATCGCTCGACATGTTTTTCAAAAACCCCATAATGATAATCGTGTGCCTCTCCATGATGATAATCATCTCGTGGCAGCTCACGATATTCGTGTTTATCCTCCTGCCGCTTGCCGGGTTTGTCATGGGGCGCATAGGCAAGAGGCTTAAACGCCAGTCGCTTGAAGCACAGGATCAATGGGGCACACTGATGTCAAACATCGAGGAGACTCTTGGCGGCCTCCGCATCATCAAGGCGTTCAACGCCGAGGAAAAGGTGCGCTACCGCTTCCATCGCGAAAACCAGACTTTTTACCGCATAAGCAACCGCATCGCCCGGCGCCAGTCGCTCGCCCACCCCATGAGCGAGTTTCTCGGCACTCTGACAATCGCCATAGTGCTTTGGTTTGGCGGCACGCTGATTCTCACCGGGGTGTCATCGATCAACGCGGCGTCGTTTATCTACTACATGGTGATATTCTACAGCATCATCAATCCGGCAAAAGAGCTTTCCAAGGCTATGTATGCCATCCAGAAAGGACTTGCCTCGATGGAACGTGTCGACCGCATACTTGGCGCGGTAAACACCATCCGCGACCCGGAAAAGCCGATAAAGGTAGAGTCATTGAAGGGCGAAATCGACTACAAGGATGTAAGCTTTTCCTACAATAACAATGTCAAGGTGCTGAAGGACGTGTCGCTCCACGTGCCGGCAGGAGCGACAGTGGCGATTGTGGGTCAGAGCGGCTCGGGCAAATCCACCCTTGCCGACCTTCTTCCCAGATTTTACGACATCGCCGACGGTGAAATCGCCATTGACGGCATAAACATAAAGGACCTGAAGGTAAAAGACCTCCGCTCGTTCATGGGCAATGTCAACCAGGAAGCCATATTGTTTAACGACTCCTTTTACAACAACATAACCTTCGGAGTAAATGAAGCGACTATGGAACAGGTGGTCGAAGCAGCCAAGATAGCCAACGCCCATGATTTTATCATGGCGTCGGAAAACGGCTATGACACCAACATCGGTGACCGCGGATGCCGCCTGTCGGGCGGGCAGCGGCAGAGGCTTTCCATAGCCCGTGCAATCCTGAAAAATCCGCCGATTCTTATCCTTGACGAAGCCACCTCAGCGCTCGACAGCGAAAACGAGAAAGTGGTCCAGACCGCACTCGACCGCCTCATGAAGGACCGCACCACAATCGTGATAGCCCACCGCCTCTCCACCATAAAGAATGCCGACATGATATGTGTCATGAACGAAGGACGCATCGTGGAGGCAGGCACTCATGATGAGCTTTTAGCAAAAGACGGATACTACAAACGTCTTGTCGACATGCAGAAATTTTGATGACATCATTCTCATATTATAATTACACTAATTCTTACAAATCATGTCAATTATTGAACCCGGAAAAAAACTCGCCATCTGTAGCGACCATGCCGGCTATGAGCTTAAAAGCATTGTAGAGGGCTACCTGCTCTCTCAGGGAATCGAATCAGAGGACTTTGGATGTTTCAGTGAAGAGAGTTGCGACTACGCCGATTTTGCCCACCCCTGCGCGCTTGCGGTAGAAGAAGGACGGGATTATCCCGGCATAGGCATCTGCGGCAGCGGCAACGGCATCAGCATGACCCTTAACAAGCATCAGGGCATACGCGCGGCTATCTGCTGGACCGTAGAGCTTGCACGCCTCGCACGCGCCCACAACAACGCCAACGTGCTCGTATTGCCGGCGCGATTCATCGAGCCTACGCTTGCGCTTGCCATTGTAGACACTTTCCTTAACACTCCATTTGACGGCGGACGCCACGAACGCCGCATCGAAAAGATGCCCGTGAAATAAGTGCTGCCTCCAATTATTTGTTTTTTTAGACTATTTCTTATAAATTTGCGGTGGTCATTGATTGACCGCCGCATTTTTTGCGGCTATTGTTTAACTAATCTACTTACAATTGGATATCGACCCGTTGCCAGCCATGCCCGATTGCATGGGCTTAATACTGGCTATTGAACATCTCGTGACAGTCAACGCCCCCGACCTCGGGTGTATTGTCGCGCTTATATTTGCCGTCTTCGCTTTGGTGATTTCAGGCTTTGTATCAGGCAGTGAAATCGCCTATTTCTCCCTGACCCCGCAACAGATTGAAGAAATCGAAGACTCTCCGAAAGGTCCCGTCATCAACCGGTTCCTCTCCGCGCCTGAAAGGCTTCTCGCCACAATCCTTATTGCCAACAATCTCGTCAACGTGACGATTGTAATCCTCTGCTCCTTTGCTTTCAGCCGCATATTTGAATTTCACAGCGAGCTTCTCAGTTTTATTTTCCAGAGTGTCCTGCTGACATTCCTTATATTGCTTTTCGGAGAGATACTCCCCAAGCTCTATGCCAACACCTATACTGTCAAATGGGCAAAAATGGCGACAGGCGGCATAGGTCTCGCTATCCGGCTGTTCTCGCCCATATCCTCGATGCTTGTCAAAAGCTCGTCGCTCGTCAACCGCGTCGTCACAAAGAAAGCCGAAAACATTTCGGTCGATGACCTCTCCCAGGCTCTTGAGATCACCGATGTCAAGGCTTCGGAAGAGAAAGAGATGCTTGAGGGCATACTTGAATTTGGCGACACCACGGCATCGGAAATCATGACGCCCCGCATAGACATGACCGACATAAACATCAAGTCGACGTTTGACGAGGTAATGGAAATCGTGCTGTCAAGCGGATTTTCCCGACTGCCCGTCTACGAAGACACCGATGACAACATAAAGGGGGTGCTATACAGCCGCGACCTGCTCCCCTACATAGGCAAGACCGACGAAAGCTTTGAATGGCAGAAGCTTGTCCGCGAGCCTTACTTTGTGCCCGAATCGCGCATGATTGACGACCTGCTTGAAGACTTCCGCCGCCGACGCATCCACATGGCGATAGTGGTCGACGAGTATGGCGGCACCCAGGGTCTTGTGACACTTGAGGATGTGTTGGAGGAAATAGTCGGCGACATTAACGATGAGTATGACGAAGAGGAAGTGACCTATAAACGCCTTCCCGATGACACCTATGTCTTTGAGGGCAAGACACTGCTCACCGACTTCTTCCGCGTAACCGGACTGAACGAAGAGGACTACTCCGACGTGACGGAAGACTGCGACACCCTTGCCGGAATGCTTCTCGCCATAAAAGGCGACTTCCCCAAGTCAAAGGAATCGATAGTATATGGCAAATGCCGCTTCCTGATATTGTCAATCGAACGCCACCGCATAGCAAGCGTGAGAGTGAAGGTAATGACTGAAGAGGAAGTCACTGAAAAATAAACCCCACTGAAGCAATGACAAGCCGCATCACCCTACTGATGGCGATGGCAATCACTTTGACCACGGCGGCATGCCGCAAGCCGGCTGACAACCCTGTGCCGCGGCCGGAAGCCTATCCGCGCATAGAGGCCTATGAGGCGGCATATGACTCGATAACCGCCGCCGGTGGATTGGTAGTCCCAGTAAACAAGAGTGCTATAAGCGAAGTGATCCGCAACAGCGGCAACAGCCAATGGATAAATCTCTCTTATCCAAGATACCGCGCCACGCTGCGCTACACGATAACCACCGGCAGCGCCCGTGACGTAAAGGAGTCGGTCGACAACCGCCTTACAAGAATGTCGCTTAATTCAGGCGGAAACACAACTGAGATAATCGAACTCCGGACACCGGAGGGGATAGCGTCGACAATATTTGTCACGCCCGGGGCTACCGTTACACCACTGCAGATACTGTCGACCGACAGCGCCACATTCACCATGTCGGGCGTGCTGGAAATAGCGTCGCCGACAGCTACCCGCGAAGAGATAATGCCCGTAGTGGCGGCGGTCAAAGAAGATTTACTGTATACGGCAAAACATATAGCAAGACAATGACCGAAAGAGTGCAGATTGCCGGGATTGACGTGTATGTGACCCGGTTCACGGATGAAGAGAGCGCAGCCGGTCAGCTTATCGGTCAGAAAAGCGCCGTTAGCCGCATCCTGACCGAGATTGCAGGTGCCGGCTGTAAGTTATGTCATCACGACGACGGTTCGCCCTATATCGAGGGATTTAAACGCGAGATTTCGATTTCCCACTGCAAGGGCATGGCAGCGGTCGGCGTAGGCGGTGACAGCCGCATAGGCATAGATATAGAAACACCACGCGCCACCCTTCGCAGAGTGACGCGCAAATTTCTTTCTGAGGAAGAGAGCCGGCGGTTTACTACCGACGACGACCTGTTGACTGCCTGGACCATGAAAGAAGCTTTGTACAAAGCGGCAGGCATAGCCGGCATAGACTTCGCCAATGGAGTGACACTACCTGCCCTCGGCTCCGACGTAACCACAATCGCAGGCACGACCTATCGGGTCGAGTCGGTAACGACAGGCAACGCCCGCCTTACCGCTGCCTCGCCTAATCCTTGATGCCGTAAGCGAGGTCACTGGCATCGTCTAATCCTTGATGCCGTAAGCGAGGTCACCGGCATCGCCAAGGCCCGGCACTATATAGCTGTGGGAGTTGATTTCAGGGTCAACGGCGCCCACCCATACAGTCGTCTTGTCGTCAGGGAAAGTAGACTTAACGTAGTCTATAGCTGCCTGCGACGCTATGACAGAGGCAACATGTATCTTTGCCGGCTCGCCCTTTGTCAGCAATGCCTTGTAGCTAAGCTCCATCGAGGCGCCCGTGGCAAGCATCGGGTCAACGAGTACAAGAGTCTTGCCGTCAAGCCTCGGAGAAGCGATATACTCGATGAATACATCGAAATTTTCCTTCTCCTTATACTTTCTGTAGGCGGAGACAAACGCATTCTCGCTCTTGTCGAGCACATTGAGAAAACCGAGATGAAAAGGCACTCCGGCGCGGAAAATCGTGCCAAGCACCACATCATCGGCAACCACATCACACGTTGCCGGTGCAAGCGGGGTCACTATGTCTACTTTCTTATATTCAAACGTCTTGCTTATCTCATAAGCCATAAGCTCGCCGATACGCTCCAGATTACGGCGGAAACGCAGCATGTCATGCTGTATGTCGACATTTCGCAGCTCCATCATGTACTGGCTGATGATGGAAGGATGCTCGTCAAAATTAACTATTTTCATTATAAGTCAGTGTTATCACAATATTTCATAAAATTCCATTCCGGGAGCGACATGACGCGTTCCGAAGCCAAGCTTCCCTGCCGCTTCAACATTTGCCTTCGAGTCGTCAAAAAAGACAGTCTCACCCGGCTCTATGCCAAACTTCTCGACCACGAGACGGAATATAGCCTCCTCAGGCTTGCAGCACTTTGCCTCAAACGAAGTGACCGTGCCGTCAAAGTAATCATCCAGCTCCATGCCTTCCTGACGGAAATAGCGCGCGATGTCCTGACGCCACATTATGGAGTTGGTATTGGACAGCAGATAAATCTTATATTCCTTCCTCAGCCGACGCAGCTCCTCAAGGCGTCTTACAGGTATTCCGGTAAGAAAGCGATTGAACGCAAGGTCAATCTCCTCGTCGGTAACATCGCTGGCTATCAGCGCTCTTAACTCGTCATGAAACTCACGCTCTGTAATCTTTCCTTCCTCAAGCGCGGCAAAAGGGCCTTTCTGTCCGTAGTCGCCCAGATAGTCACCGATACTGTCCATCCCGAGCTCACGGAACGCCTGCTCACAATTTTCGCGGCGTATATCCATAATCACACCGCCCAGATCAAACAATAGATTCTTTACCATGACACAAACTTAATAAAAAATCCGCTAATATCAACCTGCTTCCCGGCATTTTACCACACTACCCGCCTCTTTATTCCGGGAATTATATATATTTGCAAAATGCATATGGAAAAAATATCATCTACCGCCACGACATCGCGCCTGAATGTTGTGGACTCACTGCGCGGATTCGCATTGCTCGCTATAGTCCTGCTGCACAACATCGAGCATTACAATCTATACTTCCTTCCGGAGAATCTGCCGGAATGGCTGAAATGGCTTGACCATATCGCATGGGACGCCACTTTCCTTACCCTGTCGGGAAATGCCTACGCTACATTCTCGCTGCTGTTCGGATTCAGTTTTTTCGTTCAATTGCGCAACGCGCGGGCGCGTGGATGTGACTTCCGCATGAGATTTGCGTGGCGAATGTTTCTACTCGCAGGCTTTGCCATGCTTCACTCGTTATTCTATAATGGCGACATACTCTTACTATATGCCGCATGCGGACTGCTGCTTATCCCGGCAAGTAGCTGGAGCAACCGCACACTTGTCATATTGTCAGTCCTGCTCATGGCGCAGCCCTACGCGTGGGGGAAAATAATTTATGCCCTTTGCAATCCTGAATATATCGATACCAACAACATGTTTATGCCCTATGCGATTGCGGCGACCAACGCCGGGATGCACGGCAACCTCGCCGACACCCTCTGGAGCAACCTTCGTGACGGAATACTTTACAGCAACATATGGCAGGTAGAGGCAGGAAGGCTGTCTCTTACCCCGGCACTGTTCATGATCGGGATGGTTATCGGTCGGAAAAACCTCTTCATTTGCACTCAAAGCAGCACCATGTTCTGGCGCAAAGCCCTGTTGACAGCAATCTTGGCGGCGATACCCCTGTATCTGCTTCGCGAGCTTGTACCACCCCACATCCACAATGTCACGGTCAAAGCATTTTATAATGTCGCGGCAGGACGCATATTCAACGTGGCGAGCATGACAATACTCGTTTCGGTATTTGTGCTTTGCTGGTTCCGCGCCGGAAAAGGCTACAGATGGCAACAATGCCTGACCCCCTACGGCAGGATGAGCCTCACCAACTACATCAGCCAGTCCATCATAGGAGTCGCCATATACTATAACTGCGGACTGGGCCTATACCGCACAACGGGAGCCACAGCCTGTCTGCTTATAGGATTCGCCATATTCGCCCTACAGCTTACATTCAGCCGCCGCTGGCTCGCATCCCACAGGCAGGGCCCGCTCGAATGGCTTTGGAAACGCCTCACCTGGCTCTAACCCTCCCGCCATGCACAATTACATAAAGAGGGCGATGACTGAGTCATCGCCCTCTTTGCTTATAGTAAAAAAACAGAATCTTTTATTTCAAGATTTTTTCAACTGACTTGTGACCGTCACCAAATGAAGTCACCTTGATGCACAGACCGGTTGCTGATTCCGGTACACGCACACCCTGAAGATTGAAATATTCAACAGAAACCACTTCTGCCGACACCTCAACCGAGTCAATTCCTACTACACCGAAAGGAATATTGTCGGAGAATACGCCAAGACCACCGCGGGCATTAGCGGCACGTACCGAATATATACCCTTGGCTTCTATCGGATATACATTATCGATAGTGTTGCCGACATATGCACCGTCACAATAAACGGCATAGAAGCGAGCATCTTCGTCGGCGTTCCACTTCAGTTTGTCTCCGTCAAGAGTCACCTGAGGAGCCTCAGGAGTCTTTGCAACACTTGCAGCAGAATAGCTGTCGGTCATACCAAGTACATTTTCAACAGTATAGAAGGCAGCCTGTTCGGCAGTAATCACCGGCTCGTAAGGAGCTCCTGTATGAGTCGGCGAGTTGCCACGGACACTCAGGTCAAGCGGATTGCCTTCAGCATCAACCGAGCCAAATTCATAGAAGTGAGTGGGAAGATTGCCCATAGAGCTATAGCCTACGTCAACAGGCTTAACCTTCATCACTGTATTAATCCAGTAGGTGCGCGGCTCATTCTGCCAAGGACGGCTGAGATACCAGCCCTTCTGAAGAGCACCGGGAGTAGCCTCGTCTACAGTACATCCGCTAAACACATAACCCCACTTGCAATCTTTGGTTGTAGATGGAGCTGCAATAGTGCCGTCGGCAGTCATAAGGAAGTTACACTTGTCATAGAACTGGTCGCCTCCGCCACATACATAGTCAACTGCGCCATAGAAGTCACAGCCGAGATAATAACACTTGTCTCCGTTGGTAACCTGAGTATCCTGCTGGCTCTGAAGAGAAAGGTTGACGCCCACCTCACTTGTACCGCTTGTAAGAGCCACACCGACACCTGTTCTGGGCTTGCCCCAGTCGTAGTCATTACGCAGTGTAAGATCCTGAAGATAGCTATTTACCGAATAGCGGGTAGAGATAACCGGGTTGGAGATACCTGAACGATTACCGTGAAGCACCACGCCGTCACGGCTCTCTCCGATTATTGCCACATTGTAGCAACGGAATGTCTGCTCTTCGCCTCCGAAATCATAGTCACCGTTCTTAACAAATATCACTACGGCAGGAGCGTCAGCCGAAGCATTTGACTCGTTAACAGCAGCAAGAGCCGCCTTAAATTCAGCGACATCACTAACTACATAATCTATCTCCGACTTAGCTACCTTCGCCTTTTCTCCGGTAGTCGCCTTAACTGTATAGGGAGCTGCCATCTTATTGCCGTAGTTGTCAACAGCCTCAGTCACAACAAGCTCATACTCCTTAGAGTAATCAAGATTCCATGCAGGGAAATAAATCACATCGCTGCCTCCCATAGCTACAATCTCGCTGTCGCCGACCTTTGCCTTGGCAGAAGCAATCACGCGGTCAAACTTAGCCTTTGCTACAAAATGATTAGCATTTTCCGGAACTACGGTCTCTGACGAGATAATCACCGGAGCGGATGAAATCGCCTCACGTCCTACTGTAAGCTCAAACTTAGACATGAGCTGACCATTGCTGACAACAGTAAAGTCAATGGGAGCACCTACCTTATGACCCTCAATATTAATCACGAGGTCACGATTGCCTGCTTCCGACGTGTTATAGAAACGGTTGTCAGACGGGATCCATACTGTCGCGTCACCGGAAGTGACTGACGAGATGATATTGGTATTTTTGGTATAATTGTCGCGCAGACCTTTAAATATGAGTTGTTTTACAACCGCATCAGGTCCGACACTGAGAGTATATGTCTTTTCAGCAGTGATTGGGAACTTGAACTCTCCGTTCCATCCACCGTCAATTCCCGACAGGGCAAACTGACCGTTGGTCCATTCCTTAGTCTCCTCATTGAATGAGCCTTCGTTGAAAAGCAATGATATTGTCTCGTCAGAGTCAAGACGGTCATAGAGATGGATGCCATCGATAGTGAGCTTATAAGTGCGGGTCTTATCTTCAGCAGTCGCAGTAAATACATATTCGACCTTAGTGCCGTTGAGTTCGCCTGGTGTTGCTACAATCTCCTGACCATGTACAAATTTCGCACGAATCACAGGGATATGAGTGAACACATTATTGAGCACAGCCTCGTATGGGTCGGCGGTAATCTCTGCGAAAAGCTCGTCGCTTGCAGGCATATCGTCGATAGTAAGCTCGCTGAGTATGATTTCACCGATATGGAATATTCTCATGGTATAAGTAGTCTTATATGCGACCACGTCACCTTCATCGGGAGTAATCTCCATCGTCACGATAACTTCTTCATTAGGAGCCGGGGCAGCAAGAGTGTACTTTCCGGAAGCATCGGTCACAGTAACGTCAGCATCACCTTTTTTAGCTGAAACGGCAACTGAACAGTTGGGGTGGTCAAAAGTAAATGACACTTCGCTTCCTGAGAAGGAAATCGGAAGATTGCAATTAAGATCATAGCCATCACCCTCGGTCATCTCACCTCCCTCGACAGCGACATTGCGCACACAAGCATAATGGTCAGCGACACGTGTCATCTTGAGGTCATTGTAATTAGCGATAAATCCGGTGTGGTCGGCATTAAAAAGAATCTTTAATACATTATCACCCTTTTCAATCTCGCCTTCAAGATGAACGGTCACAGGCTCATAATTGCTATATTGGCCTACCGACCATTTTGAATTCACTGCCTCATTGCCGGCCTTGTCAGTGACGGTTATAGTAGCGACACCGTCACCGTAACGGGAGATGCCCCATGACAGGTCATATACGCCACTCTGATCGCAAACAAGGTCATATGAGCCGTAAGTATTATCTTTAATATAGCCTACGTTGCCGTCATTGTTTTCGGTGCGCATGCCGATATAATTTCCCTTTCCCAATGATATGGGACCGGGGATATGGTCACGGTCATCAACAACTCCGGCATAAAATGCCATTTTACCCCAGTTTCCGGCATAGCCGCTATCCTTCAAATCCGATGGCTTGAGCTCCATAGTGTATTCACCTACGGCAAGAGGCTCAGAGATATACACCTTATGATTGGAGGAGCGTCCCCAGCTTCCTGTGTTAGGCACTTCAATCTTATCGGCAAATACAGTGGTTCCACCGTTGTCTTTCAATGTAAGATTGATAAAACATGTGCCCTTGTGACCTGTTGCCATTACAAATGTGTAAGGCTGTGCTACAGTGTTTTCAAAATTGAAAGAAACAAGAGTCTCTTCACCGGTGCTTCCAAAACACTGGTCAGGTCCCGCACTTCCTTCTACATTCGCGTTTTGCACATCCGCCCAGGAAAGGTCTATAAATTCACCTTCCGATGTTGGAATTGTAAATTTTGTAGCAGCAAATGAAGTCATACTTGCTGCAAGAGCCAGAGCCGCAAATCCGGTCCTGATCTTTTGATTGCAATTCATGGATAACAATGTTTAAGTTAATAAAATATACTAAAAAGTCTGTTTTTGATTGATATGATTAAGTACAGATTTAATCTAACATGCTATTAAATTCAGGTTTACAAAATTAATTACAATAATTACCCCTCCACAAATAATTAACACTTTTTAGCAAAAATTTCATATCCCGTAAATCTTCAGTTATAGAAAACTCTCGACTTCATCCCCCCTACATTACGGACGAGGAATGTCGCACGTGCTATTGTCAGCACGTCAAACGAAATGCACTGGCGCATCGGACAGTTACTATATGAGCGTAATTTAGACAGCTCACATGGAGCCGGTGTTGTGACGAGGCTCTCATCAGACCTCAAGGCTGCCTATCCCAAGATGGGTATGTCGGTTAGTAACTTATGGAATATGAAGCGCTTGTATGTACGCTTCCACAATTCGGATCCAAAACTCCAACAAGCTGTTGTAGTTTTGCCGTGGGGGCATATTAATCATCTCATCACTAAATTTGGAGATGACGACAATGCGATTCTTTATTACGCTAAGGAGACGGCTCATAAAGGTTGGAGTCGTGCATTGTTGGTCAATGCCATCAAGTTGGAGATGCACAAGCATCAGCCGGAAGCCAACATTTCAAATAATTTTGCAGTCGCTCTCCCGGAGATTCAGGCAGCATGCGCCAACGAAATCTTCAAGGATTCCTATTGCATGGGGTTTCTTGGCGTCACAGAGCCACATCGACATAACAACCAACAAAAAGCGGATGCGCCTTGTATGGCACATCCGCTATAATTTTGCGTCTAAACGTGGACGTTATCAGTCGTTATAGAACTTCAGTGTATTATTTACAACCTTGTTGTCCTCCATCATGATGTCGAAGAAGTTCTGGAGCACAGCCTGACCGCCAAACTGCTGGTTATAGCGGGCTGCATTCTCCTGATAGTTGTAAGGACGTGACTGGCTGTCTACCTCATACACCTGGTAAACATATACCGCATTGCTGCCCTGAACAGGACCTGACACAACGCCTTTGGGGGTGACAGGCACCTGACCGAGAAGATTTGACTCCATGGCACCGATACCGGCAATGAACATCTGACCGAAAGTCACCTCGGTAGAGTCTACATTAGCCTTCATAAGACCGGCATATCCTGCAATGTCGGAAGCCTTACCCTTATACTGCGAGATAAGGTCGGCAGCCTTCTTGTCGTTGCGCACTTTCTCAGTGAGAGCCGTCTTGATGTCGTCATCGTTTACAGGCATGAAACCGGGCTTGATGATGTCATTGAGAGCGACTACAATGAGGCGGTCGTTCTGTCCGTCCTCAAGGATAGGCGACACTTCTCCGCGCTTCGCATCCATCGCCCACTTAACGGCATTACGAGTGTAAGGCACATTGCCAAGAGTAGCGCTGTTGGCAGTAATCATTGCGGGCTGGAGTGAATATCCGGCAGTGAGAGCCTTGCTCACTGTAAGCGAGTCAGCCTTTGTGATGCCGGCGACAAAATCGCTCAGGTCGTCATTAAGCTTGGCTACAGTGGCATCGGAAGGATATACCTTATATGTTACAGTTGCGTAATCGTAGATTGCCACGGGAGCTTTCTTGCTGTTCACACGCACGATGCGCGCGTCAGTCGCAGTGCTGTCAGAGATGAAATATCCGCTTCCGGCATTGAGCAACTTCTCTTTAAGTTCATTGTCGGGGGTTGAAGCAATGGTGTTCCAGATGTCAGCCTGACCGCCTACTACACCGGGCATCTTCAGGGCTTCCTCAAAGGGAGTGCCTGAGTTCAGAGCCGCAAGAAGAGAGTCACGACCGGCTGCATCACCCTGATAAGCCACAAGGTCGACATTGATAGAGTCGACAGCGACTTTCTTGCCGAGCACCTTGGCGATAGTAAACTCGTCATTGATAAATGAGAGCATCTTAACGGAACCGGCAACACTGTCGGTCACGAAGCTCTTGAGCTGGGGATTGGTGATTGCCGAAGCAGTGGTCGAACGACGGTCAACGCCAAAGTTGCTGTCACCGTTTACGGCATCAAGGTCACTTGTAGAAGCAAGTTTTGCCACGGTTGCGTCAACAAGCTTGCGCGCTTCAGCGACATCGGCAGAAGAAGGCTCTACATTTACCGCGATATAGTTGACACGACGCATCTCCTCGTCTACCTTATAGACATTTTTCTGCTTGTTGTATTCAGCCTTTATCTCCGCGTCGGTCACGGGATACTGGTCATTGGGGAGGTCGGCAAGATTTTTCTTGACATACGCGATATGGCTTGTTGCGGCGTTGCCATCATAGTAAGCCTTAGCGTCAAGCTCATTTGCCACAAGTGAGCCTACAAGCATATTCTGGAACTTCTGCTGCTTGAGCATCTGCTCCATCTGCTGCTCCTGCTTGAGCCACATCTGCTGTACCTGCTGAGCCTGATCCTCGGGAACTCCGTATTTACCGGGATTGAAAGCCAGGTCATAAAGCTGCTGAGGCGACTCAAAGCCCATGTTCTGAGCAAACTGTATCATCGCATAATGAGCATTGGGGCCAAGCATAGCCTGAGTAAGTTCGTTGTCAGTCACCACGATACCGAGATCGTTGATTTCCTTGTCAAGGAGCTTTTCCTGAACCATGCCATAAAGCACTCGCTGCTGTAAAGCTGCGGGATCCATCTTTGCACCCTGTTGCTGGTACATCTGGTTAGCCTCTTCATAGCGGCGCTGGAAGTCCTGGATATCGATTTTCTCGTCGCCAACCTTGGCGATGGTAGTACCTGTGCCGAACAATGTACGGCCCGAGGTGAAGAAGTCACCGATGATAAACGCCAATAGGGCTGCACCGACGACGATCAGTAGCAGAGTTGATCTCTTGCGGATTTTTTCAAGTGTTGCCATTTATTGATTAGTGTTTTTAAATTTCGTTGATAATGACAGGATTATTCCCCCTGCGATGGCATGTCGAGGGGTAAAATCGCACAAAGATAAGCATTTTCAGCGTTATATCACAACCCAATCAATACAATTTTGATTTTTTAGTGTCACTTGGTTGCCTATGACGACGCCGGGCGGGAGGCAAAAAGATTTTACACAGGTAATGAATCGGGGAATTGTCTTTTTTTGCCGCAGTCAACATGCCTTTAAGCCAAATCGCCCCAAGTTGCCGCACTTCCCTACAAACCATTGAACAGCAACTATATAGCCACTTAATGTAATCTTAGGAGGAATAACCGTTTAGTTAAATTTGGTTAACAGAACGCATTTTTATGGCGCAAAATTATGTTTTATAACACAAAATCCACTACCTTTGCAACGTGTTTTTCATGGTATTAGATTTAAGGTTAAGAAGATTATTCGTCGAGACGACGGGTAATTTTTTTTTGCACCTACCGCTACTCGGTGTGGAAACTGGTAAACGATCCGCGCTCCTGGGTAGGAATGTCTGCCTTTATGGCGTTGATTGCCTTGATAAGAAATGCCATGTTACGTCCGAGATTGCGCATTGTCTGTAATCCTTCAAGGTCTTTCTCTACATCTTCAGCAACAAATCCGTGGACCTCATTCCAGTAAGTGCTTGACACGACAGGCATCGCGCTTATAGTGAAATACTTGTTTATCTCGTCAAATGCAGTCGTAGACCCTGCCCTGCGCGACGACACCACAGCCGCGCCCACCTTCATTGTCTTGTTGACAGTGGACATAGTGCTATAAAACAGTCGGTCAAGAAATGACCTGAGCTGACCGCTCGCATTGGCATAATACACCGGAGAGCCAAACACCACACCGTCGACCTCGGCAAAAACAGGGGCTGTATCATTTACAATATCGTTGAACACACACTTGCCATGTTCTCGACAGTAATTGCACGCTATGCAACCTCTTATCTCCTTATTTCCCACATTTACGCGCACGGTGTCTATGCCGAGCTCGTTGAGAGTAGCCTCAACCTCGCGGAGCGCACGGTCAGTGCATCCGTGCAAGTGAGGGCTTCCGTTAACTGTCAGTACTTTCATTGCTTCAATATTTACCTTGTTTGAGAAAATGTCACTACATCACTGCCTACAGCAAGACGACAAGGAGCCGACTCGACAACAGGCAGATTGCCGTCAACATGACCTATCGGGAAATCAAACGCCACAGGTATATCCAGCCCCGAAACCATGTCACGTATCATGTCATACATGCAGGAGTAGTTCCGGTCAGGACGATATTCGGTAAACTGTCCGACAATCAGTCCGCGAGCGCGCCCGAGAGTCCCGTTAAGCTTCAGCTGATAAAGCAAACGCTCGACCTTATAAATAGGTTCGGCTATATCTTCTATAAAAATCACGGGGTCAAGACAATTGAATATGTCATAAGGTGTACCTACCACCCCCCCGAGCACAGCCATGTTGCCTCCTACGAGAGTACCTTCGGCGATACCGCGATGATTATAGGGATGCGGGGCTGCCTCATAGCATACATCACCACCACAAAGGATGTCAAACAGACTCAGCGCACTCGCGTCACAACCCTTGTTGACGGCAAGATTCTTACACATGGAGCTATGGACACTCGCCACACCGAGTTTAGAGGCAAGGGCATGAAGCGCAGAGATGTCGCTGAAACCGATTATCCATTTAGGGTCGGCGACAAACTCCTCGACAGGAAACCGCTCAAGCAGATGCACGGCGCCGTATCCTCCCCTGCTGCAAAGAATCGCCCTGACCGACGGGTCAAGCACGGCTTCTGCAATATCGGCAAGACGCGCGTCAGCCGACCCGCTGTAGGTCCCCGACTCTCCAAGCGCGGAAGCGGCGACATAAGGCTCCCAGCCCATCTTCCTCAGCACAGGCAAAGCTCCCTCGACAAGCGCAGGGTCTATGCGGCTCGCCGGCGACACGATGGCAATCCTGTCACCCTCGCGCAAAGAGCGCGGATATATCACGCTGCACCCCTCCATCAGCTCACCTGCACCGTTATGCCCGCGTCGCGCATGCGGCAGGCAATTGATTCGAGTTCTTCACGCTCCACCTTCTGAAGGTCGCTTTCCGGAGTGGCGCGGTCAATCGAATAGAGCATCACCTCACGCGGCTTGATGCGCTTATATGCCTCGATAAGGGCATCGACCTCCCCGGGGGTAGTATTGTCAATATGCTTTCCGTCATGATTGCCGCGCAGCATCATGGTCTGAATAATACACTTGTCGCCAAACGCCTCAAGCTGCGGAATCACATATTCACATGTAAACGTCTTTGACACAGGCTGGTCGATAAGCCTCATAGTAGGTGTCAGCGCAGAGTCAAGCTTCAGTATGCAATTGTCGACTTTCCGCAGTCCGTTGACCACCCCCTCGCGGTCAAGACGGGTGGAATTGCACAATACGCTCACCTTTGCTCCCGGATAATACCTGTCACGCAGCGCGAGCGTGTCATCAATCACCCCCTCGAAATCGGGATGCATCGTAGGCTCGCCATTTCCCGAAAAAGTGATTACGTCAAGCGGCTCGCCCGCTGCACTCATCTCTTTCAGCTTGGATTCAAGCTGACGCGCCACATCTTCGCGCGACGGCAATCCGCTCTTTCCCGTGCCTTGCGAGTTATATCCCGCCTCACAGTACACGCAGTCAAACGAGCACACCTTGCCGTCGACCGGCGACAGATTGACCCCGAGAGATGTGCCTAACCGACGGCTGTGAACGGGACCGAATATGGTCGAATGAAACAATATCGTCACCATTTTTATTTCATTTTTGACAATTATACAAATTAACCCCCGTCATTGTGCGGACAGGGAGCGATAAATTCCGGCTGTAAGCTCTGCCGTCTTTTCCCAGGTAAACATTTTCAACCTCTCCGAAGAGAGATTACGCAATCGCCGGCGGGTATCGGCGTCATAGACCGCCTCGCTTACAGCGCGCGCCATCATCGCAGGGTCGGCGGCATCAAACCACAACGCCGCGTCGCCGGCTATCTCGGGGAAGCAGCTTGCCCGGCTAAGAGCCACAGGCGCGCCGGCACTCCACGCCTCAAGGATAGGCAGCCCGAAGCCCTCATATTCCGACGGAAACACAAAGCACGACGTGTTGGCATATAGCCATGCGAGCTGACTGTCGGTCGCGAAACAGGCAATCGAGCGTCCGCTAATGCCAAGACACGCAAGATGAGCCCGCTCGGCCTCGGAGAAAGGCTTGCCGGCACACACGAGCTGCAACTCCGGATCAGCCTTTGACATAATGGCAAACGCCTCCGTAAGGTTCATGAAATTCTTATATTTTGTGCGGTCGCCGACAAAAAGCACAAAGCGCTCCCCCACTCCCCCGACAGGCTCATGCACAGAAGAAAGAGGCGACGCTCCGTGATAAATCACGTCCACCCTCTCGGCAGGCAATCCATATATATCCGTCAGGTCGCGACGCGTATGCTCGCTGATGGCTATAATCCTGTCGGCACGGGTCACCACTTCCTTCTTTTCGCGTATCACCTTTGAGGCGTCAGAGAAGTATTGAGGATATTTCTCATGTATAAAGTCATGAACAGTTATAACATAGGGAGCCTTCAGCCGCTTCAGGAAATAAGGCGAATAGTAAGTCGGATGCACCACATCATAGCCTCCGCGCGAGAGCGATGACACTGACCGCAACTGATTGACAGCCTCATATATTTTTTTCCTCACGCGGTAGTTGGCAAACGACAGGCTTTTTACCGCAGGGATGCTGTCGCCGAGAGTGTCGAGATATACATTTTCCGAAAACATAGGCGGCATGACATATCCTATGTCATCGGGCAGATGCCTGACAAGTTCTATGAAATATCGTGACACGCCGCCGATTTTCTGCCACGAAAACACCTGATGGTCGTAAAATATCTTCATTTCTCCTTTTCCGGTTCATGGTGGACAGCGCTGCTTGCCACGATAGTTATCGGGCGGGTGTCAAGACGCGCCTCAAGATATTCCTTGAACTTCTTTGACTGCGCGGCGCCCATCACCCCGCTATAGTTTACCAACACGAGGTTAAGCGTGTCGAGGCGGTGAGTGTCTATGTCGCTCACTATACCGCGTGTCACGGCAATATCCTTGACCTGAGGGAAGAGCACCTTTATCTCAGGCGATATAATAGCCCCCATGGAGTCATTGCGCGAAATCTGCGCATTACGCAGTTTAAGGGAGTCAATTATAGCCTGCTGGCGCGATATCGTCGCCTGTGTCACCTGATACATGTCGCGCAGCATCGAGGATGTGGCTTGCTTAACGTCAAAATTGCCATTGCCCGTATCGCCCTGGACTATACGGAGCCGGGTGCCGCCGAGATGATAGTCGGGCAGCTTGTCGGTCATCGCTATCAGCAACGAGTCCTGAGGTATCATCTTACCGACAAGGGTCACGGTAAGAGTGCCTACGCCCTTATTCATGACAGGCTTGTAATTCAGCACCTGAGTGCCGTCAAATTCAAACTCCTTGTCGACAAACTTATTGCAATTTGCCACAAAGGTGCTTTCACGATACATCGTGTAAGTCATGTAAGCCGCAGGTATCATGGTAAGCACGGCGATTGTATATACCAGGTCCCTTACTTTTTTAGCACGCCCGGGATTGGAGAAATCCTTGACATGATATTTCATCAGCTTCACTCCAACAGTCGTGGCACACGCAATGAACACTGAATTTATGAAGAAAAGATACAACGCGCCGAGGAAGTAGACGGGCTGAAGCGTGGCAAGACCGTAGCCGACAGTGCAGAGAGGGGGCATAAGCGCGGTAGCTATCGCAACGCCCGGAATCACATTGCCCTTGACCTTGCTGCCGATGGCAAGAATCCCCGCCGCGCCTCCGAAAAAGCCGATAAACACATCGTAGATGGTCGGCGACGTGCGCGCAAGCAACTCACTGTGAGCCTCGTTGACCGGCGACACAATGAAAAACAGGCACGAAGTGGCGACACTGAACACCGTAGCCATGAAAAGATTGCGAAACGACCTCTTCATCAGGTCGAAATCATGAATGCCGACAGCAAGCCCCAATCCGATGATAGGACCCATGAGAGGCGAGATAAGCATCGCGCCTATAATCACCGCCGTGGAGTTTACATTCAGTCCGAGCGAGGCAATGAAAATCGCCACGATAAGAATCAATATGTTTATACCCTTGAACGACACCCCTTCTCTTATCACCTCTTCAGCCTCTTCCTGCGGAATAAGGAAGCCGGTGAGGTCAAAATAGCCGAAAAGGTGAGCCTTCAGCGCGGCAAAGTCTATCTTCTTCATATCTTACGCTTTATTATATCACTCAGTCTTATATGTTCATGGCGGCACACTATGCCGACATACAGGGCGAGAAGCAATGTGCGGAAGAGCAGGTTGACCCACTCCACCGGCAGGACGACAACACACGACACTCCGTATAGCAATCCGGCGACTACAAAGTAGAACATCAGACGCGGCACATCGTAATCTATCGGATACCTGCCACGCCCGATAAAATAACTTGTCACCATCATCACGCCATAGCAGGCGAGCGCCGCCCACGCACAGCCCATATATCCGATGCGCGGCACAAGGATTATGTTGAGAGCCAGGGTCACCGCAAGCCCGAGCAGCGAAAACCACATGCCCCATATCGTCTTGTCAGTCAACTTATACCACAACGACAGATTGAAGAACACCCCGAAAAAGAGTTCGGCAAGCATCAGCACGGGCACAACTTTCAGCCCGGAAAAATACTTGGGCGAGATAAAGTATTTCAATATGTCGAGATAATACATCACACCGAGAAATATAAACAATGCGAAAATCACAAAATATTTCATCGCATCGCTGTAAGCCTTGGTCTTATCGCCTCCACGTTCACGGTTCTGAGCGAAGATAAACGGTTCATAGGCAAAGCGGAACGCCTGGATAAACATCACCATGACGATGGCTATCTTATAGTTGGCGCCATATATGCCGAGCCCGTACATAGCCTCGGCTGAATCAGCCACAAGATGGGGATAGAGTATTGTGCCTATGGTCTGGTTCATTATTCCGGCAATGCCGAGTATAAGCAGCGGATAGGAATAGCCAAGCATCTCTCGGAGCAGCCTGCCGTTGAACGACACCTTCACCGACATTATATCGGGCAATAGCAGTAGCAGCATCACCCCCGATGAGATAAGATTGGCGAGAAATATGTAGCCGATGCCGAAATCGGGGCGATAAAACCACGAAACCGAACCGGGCGCCGTCGTCATGAGCCACGGGCAGAGAAGTATAAAAAACAGGTTAAGCCCGATATTGAGCCCGATATTGATGAGTTTAAGCATCGCGAAGCGCATGGGGCGCTTCTTATAGCGGAGATAGGCAAACGGGATGGAGGTATAGGCATCAATGGCGACTGCAAGCGCCATCATCCATACAAAAGACTGATGACCTCCACAGTTCAGCGCATCGGATATAGGCGACAGAAACAACATCACCACCGCGAAGAAAAGCGTCGATGACACCCCGAGCGACACCAGCGACGTCGAGTAGACCTCATCGGGGTCGGAATAGCTCTCATGATTGGCAAAACGGAAAAATCCGGTCTCCATGCCGTAAGTGAGAATGATAAGCGCGAGAGCGACTATGGCGTAGATATAGGTGACTACGCCATACTCGTCGGCCGGAAACTTGATAGTGTAGAGCGGCACAAGACACCAGTTGAGAAAGCGTCCTATGATACTGCTGACACCATATATCGCAGTGTCTTTAGCCAGACTTTTTATACCCGCCATTGTTAATATTCAAGCATTTATGCAAAGAGTGAGCCGGTAGTCGGGTCGCTGTTGTGCCCGAGGTGGATATAGGCAAGCTCCGTCACCTCACGTCCACGGGGCGTGCGCTTGAGAAATCCCTCCTTGATAAGAAACGGCTCATACACCTCTTCTATCGTGCCGGGATCCTCTCCGAGCGCGGTAGCAATGGTGGTAAGCCCGACCGGTCCGCCCTTGAATTTAGTTATAATCGTTGTAAGTATCTTATTGTCTATCTCGTCAAGACCATAGCGGTCTATGTTCAGCGCCTCAAGCGCGTAGCGAGCTATCTCAGGGTCAATCACTCCCGACCCCTTGACCATAGCGAAGTCTCTCACGCGACGTAACAGGGCATTGGCTATACGCGGAGTCCCTCGGCTGCGCAATGCAATCTCACGCGCCGCCTCGCCCGTACACTTCACGTCAAGCAGACGCGCCGACCGCAGCACAATGCGCTCAAGCACTTCATGGTCATAATATTCGAGATGGAAATTTATGCCGAAACGCGCCCTCAGCGGCGATGTCAGCAGGCCGCTTCGCGTAGTGGCGCCGATAAGGGTGAACGGTGACAGCGAAAGCTGCACCGACCGCGCTCCGGGGCCTTTGTCAATCATTATGTCGATGCGGAAATCCTCCATCGCCGAGTAAAGATACTCCTCCACCACGGGGCTAAGACGGTGAATCTCATCGATAAAAAGCACATCGTTTTCTTCAAGCGACGTGAGTATGCCGGCAAGATCGCCGGGCTTGTCCAGCACCGGGCCTGATGTTATCTTAATCCCTACGCCGAGCTCATTGGCGACAATCTGCGACAATGTAGTCTTGCCGAGTCCTGGAGGCCCGTGGAGCAGCACGTGGTCAAGCGACTCGCCACGCATCTTTGCCGCCGTGACAAATACTCTCAGGTTCTCTATAATCTTTTCCTGACCGCTGAAAGAGTCAAATTCAGCGGGGCGCAGCGCCTTCTCGAAGTCACGGTCGCGCTCTGTGCCCTGACGCGACTCTCTTATGTCAAAATCCTCTTCCATCACTATCTGTTCTTGTTGACTATGGAATTGACCTTGTTTACTATTATATGCGGAGGTATGCCTGCGAGACAATGGTAATCGCCACGGCTACACGGCTTGTTGCCAAACACGGAACACGGACGGCAGGTCATAGGCAGCTGCACGATGTCTCTCTCGCGCTGGCGGAACCCCTTGAAGCCGCAATAAGGATGAGTGGCGCCCCATATGCTGACGACCCTGACGTTGACAAGCGACGCGAGGTGCATGTTTGCCGAGTCCATCGACACCACTGTGTCAAGATGACTCAGCAACGCGAGTTCCACCGCAAAGCCGAGCTTTCTGCCGGCAAGACTGACTACCGACGGATAGCTTGACGCCCACCGGTCAAGCACTTTCTGCTCATGCTCGCCCCCGCCGAAAAGAAATATCTTCGTGTCGGGCTGCGATGAAAGTTCCTCAACGACCTTCTCCATAAGCTCCACGGGATATATCTTTCCCTTGTGCTTGGCAAAAGGCGCTATGCCTATCCATTTTTCGGCACTTCCCTTGGGAGCGGTGACCGGGGCAAATAACGCCGGGTCGCCCTTCCCGTCGCCATATATGCTCTTGAACTTCTCCTCAAGCACATAGCCGAAGCCGTAAAAGACCTCGCGGTAACGGGCGCGCGACGAAAGCAGCGGCAGCATTATCTTGTTGCGCGGACGGGTGAGCGCACGCTTGTTCATGCGCCCCTTGCGTATCGTGCGCCATTTGACTCCGTGAAGCGAGCATGCGATTCCGAGCATGAATGTGCGGAGCACCCCGTGCAGGTCGGCGAAGCCGTCTATGTCATATTGGCTACGCAGTTCCCTGAACAGGCGGAAAAGGTCAGCCCCGCTGCGGTATTTCTCATTGACATCTATACCGAGCACCACCAGATTTTCGGGCGGATTCACAAACAGGCCTGTCTGTCCCGGCTTCGTAATGAAGATAAACCGCGTCGCAGGATTACAGCGACAGGCCGAATAGACGACGGGAATCGTCATCGCCACGTCGCCGAGAGCCGAAAAGCGGGCTACCAGTAAATTCTTTGGCAATTTACTGTTTATTGCCATAAAGCACGGGATTGGTTGCCGGGTCGTTGTACATTTTCATCTGTCGGTAGACCTTCATGTACTTTTTACCGGCGGCTATGTCATCGAGAAGCTGGTCGATGGCGGTGGTAAGGTCGCCACGCTGTTCAAGCAGCACGGCAAGCTTGCCGCGGCACTTTGCAAGATGCTCTTCCGACGCATCGGTGCGGTCCACCTCAGCCTGCATGTGGTATATTTTCAGGGCGAGGATTGAAAGGCGGTCAAGCGCCCATGCCGGGCTCTCGGTATTGATTGTGGCATCGTTGTCAACCGCCACATCCTTGTACTTTTCGCGGAAATATGTGTCAAGTTCCTCAACCATGTCGGTACGGTCCTGATTTGACTTGTCGATTCGACGCTTGAGCGCAAGAGCCTCAACCGGGTCGATTTCCGGGTCGCGGATTATATCTTCAAGATGCCACTGCACGGCATCAATCCAGTTCTTTGCAAATAGAGTATGCTCGATTGTTCCTGCTTCGTAAGGGTTTTCAACCTTGGCGTCAACATCGTCGTAACGGTGATATTCACGGGTTGTGTTCTCGAAAATCCTGAATGAGTTTTTGGCAAAGTCCATTGTCATTGATTTTAGTTGTTGCTAATTTGACAAAGATAATGAATATTTTCGTGCCACGCACATGAAATGACAAATAATACCTGTCACACCCGATTTCAGGAGGAGCTACGAACTCAGACAAGAAAACCAAGTAATTTTACATTTATGTGAAATAATTATCGTACATTTGCGTTATAATAACAAAAGACTATATATATGAGCGAAGTAGAACTTGTCATAGTCAATGATACCGATAAATGTACCATTTACACTATCCTGTTTGCGGAAGAAGCAGAGACTGAGTATGAGCGTTTTTATTCCAAATTCATCGAAGACGCTCAACTGAATCAAGATCTATTGCGCATAGTGCAACTGGTAGACAAGATTGCCGATGAAGGGGCGTTGGAACGCTTTTTCCGTCCCGAGGGCAAGATGCGGGACTCTGTGGTTGCACTACCTGTGCTTCGCTCAAAACTCCGTCTATATTGTCTCCGACTTTCTGACAAGATTCTAATACTCGGTAACGGTGGGGTTAAAAATTCGCGTACCTACGAAGAGGATGACTCGTTGCGTGGGTATGTCCTGACGTTACAGAAATTTGAAGAATTGTTGAAAGAGGGGCAACGCGACGGAACAGTAACCATAACTTCCAAGACAATAGAAACTGACAAAACGTTTAAGTTATGAAGGATATTAGAAGCAAATACCGGGAAATGGTCAGTCAGGTGCCTCCGGAGATAAAGGAAGAGATTAACCTGTCTTTCGCAATATCCAATAAGATAGAAGCCCTTATGCAGGAACGCGGACTATCAAAGAAGCAGTTCGCGGACCAGATAGGGAAACGCCCAAGCGAGATAACACGATGGCTGAGCGGGCAGCATAATTTTACAGTTTCCACTCTTGCCATGCTGTCGGCTTTTTTTGGCAAATCAATAATATCCGTTTGAATCACGGCAAACGAATCCCTGTCAACCGCGTCATCGTTTACGGGTGGCGCGCAGGAAAAAGTAAAGGAATAGCCCGGCGGCGATAAAGAGGCTCACTGAAAAGCTGAGGATTATACCATAAGTGCCGAGACCAAGCGGGAAAGCAAGCAGATAGGTCGACGGCGTGCCGATCACGATATAGCTGACAAAGGCTATCCATATCATCGGCATAACCTGCGACGTGCCTCGCAAGGCGTTGGCAAAATTGATCTGCGTGGCGTCGCCGAGCTGATAGAGCACAAGCGGTACGATGAGCGCCACGGTAGCGGCGATTACCTCGGTGTCCTCGGTAAAGGCGTGTATCATCTGCTCTTCAAAGAACACAAATATAAGTGACGATATCGTAGCGAGGGTAAGGATTATATGATACCCGGCAAATGCCATTCGCCTCATCCCGGTGTGGTCATTGAGCCCGGCCGCGTTTGCAACCAGCACCGACACAGCCGACCCCATGCTGTAATATATACAGAATCCGAGTGTACCCGTAATCACTATTATCTGAAAGGAGGCAAGACTTATAGCCCCGAGCCAGCCCGCCATGACAGCGGCGACGGTAAATGAGCCCGACTCAAATGTCATCTGCAAGGAGACAGGCCATGACGTGCGGTTAATCTGACCCAGCGTACGCGACGTAATGCGTGAATGTCGGAAGCCGTCCCGATAGGCGGCAAACCGCTTGGCGACGGCAAAAATCACTATCACCACGACAGGGCAGAATATCCTTGCGATAAGGGTGCTGTAGCCGGCTCCGATAAGCCCGAGCTCCGGACACCCGAAATTGCCATATATAAGAAGATAATTGCCCAATATGTTCAACACATTTGCCGACAGGATTATCCACATGGGGAGCGCCGTGCGGTTAATCGCAAAAAGCCATTGGGCAAAGACGTTGAACACCGCCACCGGCACCATGCCGGCAAGCACTATCAGATAATAGGGCTTTATAAGAGGCAACAGTTCCTCGGGCTGACCGAGACGGTCGATATTGAGCCAAAGCACCCACATCACCGCTGTGACAAGCAGTGAAAACAGCACGTTGACAAGCAAGCCGTTGCGTATCATCGCGCCGATGTAGTCGCTGCGTTTCTGGCTGAACATCGCGCCGATGAGCGGAGTAAGCCCGTAGGTAAAGCCAAGCACCGCAAAAGTGGCGACATTGAAGACATTGTTTACAAACGATGCCGATGCAAGCGCAGCAGTCGAGTAACGCCCTACCATTATATTGTCGGCAAATGCCACGACTATCATGCCGAGCTGCCCTACAAGAATGGGCAACCCGAGCTTTATGATGGCGGCATAGTTTTCGCGATATTTACTCCATACTGAATTCATTCCGCAAAATTACACATAATGCGCCACATAACCAACCGCGCCCTGACAAAGCGCTATCCCGGCTCAAATCCGTAGTCCTCTATGGAGCTGTGGCGGTAGAAGCCCTTGAAGCGCAATGTCGACATCAGTGAATGATACAGACGGTAAAAAGGATTCACCTTCGCCTTGACGGGACGGGGGTCCTCAAATTCAGTCATCTCGAGATACCGGTTATATTCGCTCGCAAACGGATTGGCACAATTCTTGTGCCAAGGCTTTTTCTTGCCGACAAAATGGGCTATCACCGTGTGGCGTATCTCCTCTTTCGACTTAGCAAGCGCATAACGCCTGCATCGCGGACGTCGCTTCAGAAAGCCGCTCTGCATGTTCCACCGCAACGGCAGAAGCACACGGCTCTTCCAGAGACACACATTGAGCAGGTCCTGGTCGTTTTCCCTGATTCGCTCGTGAAAGCCGTCAAGATACTGCATCAGCTTCCTCAACACATTATTCTCCCGCCAGTAGTCAAGATTAATCACCATCACTCCCGAGTTGAAATAGGTATAGTTGTCGGGAAGACGCAGCCTTACTATGGGCTCCGGATTACCGCTGCCGCTGTCCTCCACCGCGGCAAGCGACTTGTCGGTAAGGTCGACATCCCAGAGCGGACGTATCCTGCCGAGAACAAGCAAGTCGGAATCAAGATAGAGCACCTTATGGATTGACATCGGCAATACCGCCGGAAGGAAACACCGCAGATAGGCGGTGACACTCACATAATCGCCGCGACGCGTCGGACACGACTTCAATATCTCGTCGTCAACCTTGTGATAGACAAGGCGACATCCATATTTTCGTTCTACGATATTTGAAAGCAGATGCCTGTTGGCCGGCAGAAGATAAGTCGACAGCACATGCACGATAATCATATCGTCGGGATTATTCTCCAGCAACGATGTAAACATCACAGCACATTGACGGGCATACTTGTCGTCAACATTGCATACGACTTCTATAGGGTCATAAACATTTCTCATGAGATTAAATGTGCTTTTATATACGTCAGGTGACATGAAATATATATTTTCAAAATTACACACATTTTAAGCAAAAGCACACTTTTCACGGAAACTTTAACCAAATTGTATTATCACGGAATCAACAGCGTCAGTCCAGCAGCTCCTCGATACGGCTGAAAAAATCGGAAAGATGAGCCCCGTCGACAAACATATGGTCGACATACACGGCATAGGGCATCGTCATCCGTCCGTCGGCTGAACGGCGCGCCTTGCCCATCACGCTCAGCGGATGCTCACATGCGTTGCCTGCCTTATAGGCTGTAAATGACATTGCCGTGAAGTAAATCTTCGGCACCGCGCTGAGATGCACGACATCATGGTCGCCTGTCGCCGTCATATTTTCCTCCACGCGATAAGGGTTGTCGCCCGGTTTTATCCCGGAGATGATTCGCGCAGCCTCGCGGCTGAACTCGTCGTAATCTTCGATATAGGGAATCCTGACTGTGACAAAATTGTCGCCCGAGGCTATCGGGGTAATTATGTCAAGCCTGTCATAAAGCACGATTTCACCGGTCGGGGTCTTGCGGTAGCGCATAGCCTCTACCTCGTTGGCAGCCCTGACCACGGCATAGAGGTAGCGGAGAAAAAACGAGCCGCCACCATTACGACACTCGTCAAATGCTCTTCCGCAGCCGATTTCAGTCGTAACCGAATACCACGAATTGTCAAAATCACGGAAAAACTCATAGTTGCCCCGGCGACTCCATGTCGCCACGTCTATAACATGCTTCATTTTTATAATTAATGTCTATTTATATCCGCAAAGATAACAAATACCGTAGAAAAAGGATTAAACCACCTGCCGATGTCATTTGTTTGCCTACTATAACGGAATAATGAATGGACATGATGGACGGAATAAAGACAATCTATTTTGCCGGCGGCTGCTTCTGGGGCACTGAACACTTTTTCAAGCAGATAAGCGGAGTCGTGGCGACGACAGCAGGATATGCCAACAGCCGTGTCCCCGACCCCTCCTACAAGGATGTGTGTACAGGCACTACCATGGCGGCGGAAGCGGTAGAGGTAAGATATGACCCGTCAAGGGTCGGTCTCAGGACACTCATAGCGATGTATTTTCTTACGATTGACCCGTTGGCGGTCAACCGTCAGGGCAACGACATAGGCACCCAATACAGGACAGGAATCTATTACACCGACGAGCTACAGCGGCATGTCGCGGAAGAAGCCGTGAAATCGCTTTCCGACAGCCTGCGACAGCAAGTAGCGGTAGAAGTGATACCGCTGCTGAATTTCTACCCTGCCGAGGAGTATCATCAGGATTATCTCGAAAAGACTCCCGGCGGATACTGCCACATCAACCCCGAACTATTTGCCCGGGCAAGGAATATCGGCAGGCTCACTCCGGAGCAGGAGGCGGTCACGCGCCGCAGCGCAACAGAACCGCCATTTCACAACGCCTACTGGGATGAGGACCGTGACGGAATCTATGTCGACGTCACCACAGGTGATCCGCTCTTCCTGTCAACCGACAAGTTTAACTCAGGATGCGGATGGCCGAGCTTTACACGCCCCATATCGGCAAAATCACTTTCTGAAATTCCCGACACAAGCCACGGAATGACGCGCACCGAGGTAAGAAGCACAATCGGCGACGCACATCTCGGACATCTGTTCAACGACGGACCGCGGGAACGCGGCGGACTCCGCTACTGCATCAATAGCGCGGCACTGCGCTTCATTCCCCTCGAAGAGATGGAAAAGGAGGGCTACAGCAGCTACATCAGCCTGCTGGACTAAGGGGGAATCCGGCTGTGTGATGCACCGCCCATTTCGTCGTGTCGCCGGCAGTGACAAACATCGCCGACACCCCTTTCTGCGACTCAATCATAGCCGTGGCGCTGTCAAGAGGCATAATCATGCATGCCGTTGCAAGCGCGTCGGCAGTCATGCACTCCGGAGCTATCACCGTAGCCGACAGGATGCCGTTGACAGCAGGCTCGCCGGTGAAAGGATTTATGGTGTGTCCCATCGACTTTCCGTCGATCACCCTGAAATTACGGTAGTTACCTGAGGTGGCAATCCCGCAGTCGGTCACCTCGACCACCCCCATGTTGTCATGGATTATAGAGTCAGCCGACTCCACCGGCGCGTCAATCCTCACGCGCCACAGTGTGCCGCGCGGACTCTTGCCTCCGGTTGCAATCTCGCCCCCGATTTCTATCATATAGTCATCGACACCGTTGCGCCTCATCATACGCCCTATCTCGTCGGCGCCATACCCCTTTGCGATGGCGCTGAAGTTAATCATTGTCAACGGTGATTTCTTCGCAACACATCCTGCCGAGTCGATACGACAGTCCACGATGCCCACAAGCTGCATCGCGCTGTCGACCTGCGCCTCTGTAGGCGGGGTCGTGTCATGACCCTTCGTCCCGAATCCCCATAGGTTAATCAACGCTCCGACTGTCGGGTCAAAAGCTCCACCACTGACGCGGCTCACTCGCTGCGACTCCAGAAACACCTTGCGAAACATCGAGTCGACAACGACTCTCTCATTGCGGTTAACGCGGCTCACGACCGACGAGTCGTTAAACGCTGACAGCGACATCTCTACACGCTTCATGACAGCGTGAATAGAGTCGTCGAGCGACACATTGGAGGCATAGGTGATGTGATACAGTGTGTTCCACACCATGCCCTCTGCAGAGCGGAAGGGCTTCCGGGTGTCACACGAGTGCATCATGCAGGCTATCATGGCAGCAACGATTGCAAATGATAATTTTTTCATGTCATTAACTTAAAAAAGCAGTCAAATATACACGCTGAAATAATTTTTGTTCACGGATTTACACTTAAAAAGAGTTAAAAAAGATTATCAAATATATTCTTATGTCACAAGATTTAGTAACTTTGCAATTGTAAGCCTTTGCAAATAGTGCCATTACAGACAAAAAGGCACAGCCGCTTGGCACATAAATATTTAAAAGTTGCTGAATCATTTTTTTATTTTAATCAAAAACTATATTCTATGAACAAATTATCACGCATCAGTACTATGATAGGCACATCTATTATAGCGCTCGGCTCGTTTCAGAGCTGTGTAGATAATGACTATGATCTGGACAAGGACTGGAACCTTGTAGTTAACGTAGGAGGCGGGCAACTGTCAGTTCCCGGCAGCAGCACCGAGCTGTTTTCTTTGGAAAAATTACTTGACCTTGACCCTGAGTCTTCAATCAAGGCGGCCGACCAGGTTATTGCAGCCCAATACGCCCTGTCGGTAGGTGACTATGTGCTCATCCAGAGCGGCGACCCCTCCGAAGGCAATTTCACAATCGACAAGGTTAATCTTGACGTAAACGGCACAAAAGAGACTCAGCATGTGGCGTTCCCGCCGTTCCCGGCAGCAGCCCAGGGACTTATCGGCAAGCTGTCGATTCTCATAGGCGAGCAGGGCGATAACGAGTGGAAGCAAGGAATCCCTGCTTATCAAAACAACATCAACGTCCACGAAAGCAATGTCAATCATGACATCGTGTCAATCTCGCGCGTGGCTACTTACATAGACATCACGGCTCAGGTAAACTTTGACATCCGCAACTATTCAGGCAACGTCCACATAGCCCCCGGCTTCAAGATTCAGTTTGGCAACGTCGTAGACGGCGAGCCTGAATTTGAAATCTCGCTTAACGGCAATGTGCCCGGATGCACAGTCACTGACGGACATATAATCGAGTTCACTCAGGATTACGCTGTCCCGGCGGCAGGACTCCGACTCCCGATTCACGTGGGCGCAATCAACTGCGGCAATGCGCTTGACCCCGCAACCCACAACTTCGACTTCTCCTCGGCAATCACCACTACCGGCGAGATTTATATCGACGAGCCGCAGCCGGGCGAGGCTGTCGACATGGACATCGATGTGGAAATCGGCGATGTCACAGGCAACCCCATCCACGGAGAAATCACCTCTGTTACCGGTATCGTAAATCCCGACATCAACATCGACCCTGTAACCTTCGACATCAACGACATCCCCGACTTCCTCAAGGAAGACAGCAATCTTGACATCGAAAACCCGCAGATATACCTCACTATCGACAACACTTCTGCCGCATCGGTAGATATCGACATCGTGCTTAACGGCAACTGGAACCCCGGCACATATGCTCCCGGTCAGGAGCCTGTCGTGACACAGCATCTCACAATCACCCCGGGCACTAACAGAATCTGCATCTGCCGCAAGAGCGAGGGCGTGGAGACAGGATATACGGCTTATGTCAACAACAATATCGGCGACCTCATCAGCCGCATCCCCAACAGCATTGCCGTCGACATAAACGCAAGCGTGGTTCAGGAGCCTGTAACATTTGAACTTGGCAGAGACTATCACTTCACCGCCGACAACAAGGTTGTCGCACCGCTCGCTTTCGGCAACAACCTCAGCTTTACCTACAGCGACACTGAAGACGGCTGGGACAGCGACCTCGGAAAGTATGACTTCAACGAAGTGCGCATCGAAATGCAGGTGGCAAACTCAGCCCCGCTCAATTTCCATCTTGAAGTCACCCCGGTATTTGTCGACAACAACAGCCGCGGTGTGCAAGTTGAAATCGAGAAAGGCGACATACTTGCCGGAACAATCGCCAACCCGTCGGTGTCTGACGTAGTGATTAAAATCAAGGGCAACGGCAACAACTTCACCTCAGGCAATTCAATAAGCAGCCTGAGAGGACTCGACGGCATCGAGTACAAGCTCGTCACCGACAACAACGAGAATGTAGCCGGAATACCCATCAACGAGGGTCAGGGCATGGAATTCTCTGAAATCCGCGCCCGCATAATCGGTGGTGTCACTCTCGACCTTGACGACATGTAAACCTTATTTTCAACAAAACCCTAAGAAGATAAACCAACTATGAGACATCTCAAATCATATTTCGCTGCTATTTTGCTCGCTTCGGCATGCACTGCAAGCGCCCAGGAGGCCCTGCGCTCCGCATATTTCCTTGAAGGATACAACTACCGACATGAGCTGAACCCGGCGTTTGCTCCGGAACGCAACTACGTGTCATTCCCCATACTCGGCAACTTCGGAGTAGGTCTTAACTCAAATGTAGGACTCAGCACATTCGTATATCCGATAAACGGCGAGCTCGCCACATTCATGCACCCCGACGTGAGCGCAAACGAGTTTCTCGGCAAACTGCGCAACGTCAACCACATCAAGGAAGAGCTCGACCTTACAATCCTATCATTCGGATTCCGCGGGTTCGGCGGCTACAACACCTTCTCGCTCGGTGTGCGCGAAACCGCCTCGTTCTCTCTTCCCAAGGACCTCTTCACCTTCATGAAGCTCGGACAGGACGGCCCGACATCCCACTACAATTTCAAAAACATCGGCATCAACGCCAACGCAATGGCTGAAGTGGCTCTCGGTCACTCTCGCCAGATTCTTCCCCAGTTGCGCGTAGGAGCCAAACTGAAATTCCTCATCGGCGTCGCCGACTTCAACGCGCGCATCAGCAATATGGATGTCACTCTCGGTGACGAAAAGTGGAGCGTACGTGCCGACGGAGAGGTAAACATCGCAGCCGGAAACGGACTGAAGGTGCCTACCTATGCCGAATCGGGAAAGCACTACGACAACCCTGACGATGCCAACCTCATCGACTGGGACAACCTGGACTACGACAGCTTCGGACTCGGCGGATTTGGTGCGGCTATCGACCTCGGTGCCACCTATCAGCTTCACCCCGACCTCGAGATCTCCGCTTCAGTGCTCGACCTCGGATTTGTGTCATGGAACAATGCCGTCCACGGCAAAACCGGCACAACCTCTTGGGATTTCGACGGTTTTCACCAAGTGGCAATTGACAAGAACTCGCCAAACTACGACACCAATAATTTTGACCAGCAGCTTGAAAACCTCGGCAACGACCTTGAGGACGCAGTAGAATTTCACCGTCTCTCCGACGGAGGCAACCGCACAACCGGCATCGGCGCGACAATCACCCTCGGTGCCGCTTACACCGCACCCTTCTACCGCGGTCTTAAAGGTGGTGTGCTCTTCACCCAGCGCATCAACGGCGTACACTCTTGGACCGAAGGACGCATCTCGGCAAACGTAACCCCGGTAAAATTCTTTGACGCGTCAATCAACTACGCAATCTCGACATTCGGATCCTCTTTCGGATGGATTATCAACATCCACCCCAAAGGCTTCAACCTCTTCCTCGGTTCCGACTTCCAGATTTTCAAGGTGACTCCGCAGTACATCCCGGTAGGCAACATCAACGCCAACCTTCAGTTTGGTATCAACTTCACCTTCGGTTCAAAGCCCAAGAAAGAAGTGCTCAAGCCCCTCCTCCCCTCTTGGTAACAATCCGTCAACACCAATACCCAAAGGGCTGCCTCGCGCAGCCCTTTTTTCATATCCCCCATAACAACGTCATCAATGGCTACTACGCGGTGAAACACAGAGTGTTACCAACAATCGCCTGCACAAGCAATGTAGGGGCGAATGGCAATAGGTGCAATTTCCTTGACATCTGAATATGGGATCAATTCTATACGCAAGATTTCAGAGTCACTTATAGAAATTGAATTTAAAAATGAGACCCTTAGCAACAGCATGCTAACAGTAACGTCAATTGACACCTGTGCTACTAAGTTCACGCAAGAATTACAAAGTGAAGAAACTGTCGTCAGCATAGACATTTCTACTCTTACCCCGGGAATGTATGCTATTAATTACTTTGTTAATGGCAAAAGTATTGATAGTCAGAAGTTCAACAAGTAGTAGCATATAATATTTTTGTGAAAAGGCAGAATGTTTAATCGCAGTATTTACGTCGAGGCAATTATTGTTATGATTTATTTGCGAAAACATTCTGTCTTTTGAGTATTTTTACATATTTTTGCATCAAAACTACACTTTTACTATATCCAATCATTTAAATTACAAATTATGAAGGTTACTATTCTGTTAATTTCGTTTTTGACAGCCTGCATTTCGGTGTATGCGCAGGAGGCTGATGACAAAAGTTACATTAAAGTTGAGCTAAGTGAGCCGGGCACACTTGCGGAAGCTCTTGGCGAGCGTGCCAACACGATAGACTCGCTTGTAGTGGAAGGACCGATAAACGACGCAGATTTCTATACGATGTGGAGCGCCACTTTCTATGGAAAGCTCTCGGCTATCAATCTTGAAAAAGCAAAGGCAGAGGGCAACCGGGTGCCTCCACGCGCCTTCTACCGAAGCGAACAATTTGATCCGGATAACAAACTGACGCTTTACATGACCAACCTTCGCAACATAATCCTGGGCGAAGGGATAGAAGAAATCGGAGAAAGCGCATTTACTTACTCAGGTCGTCTGCAAGAGGTGACACTCCCATCGACATTACGCCGTATGGGCAGAGTATGCTTCTCGGATTGCCCAAAACTGCGCACCTCTCCGCTCGTAATCCCGGAAGGCTTGGAGGAGATTCCATTCCGATGCTTCATGAATTGCGAGTCGCTGTCGGAAGTAGTGCTTCCTTCAACTATAAAAAGCATTAATGAAGCAGCCTTCCTCAGCACAGGAGTCACAAAGATTAATTTCCCGGAAGGGCTTGAGATGATTGGTGAAATGGCTTTTTACGGTGCCGACCTTGGCGAAGCGATACTTCCCGAATCATGCACACGCCTTGAAGGAGAGGATCAATTTGCATTTAACCGCAACCTAAAAAAACTATTGCTGCCTGACGGACTTACCGCAGTGCCTTCGGGCATAGCTTTAGAATGTGAAAAACTGCTTGAGGTCAATATCCCTTCAAAAGCCCTTACCATAGGCAACCGGGCGTTTTACATGTGTCCACTGAGCGGGGTGCTTACGCTACCGGAAGGACTGACCGAGATCGAAGACCGCGCATTTTATCTGAGCTATGGACTGACGGAAGTCTCTTTCCCTTCCACTCTGCTGACACTCGGGGAAGAGAGCTGCTCGGGATGGTCGGGCTTAAAGAAAATGTATTGCCGCGGAACAATCCCCGCCGAGTGTAAGATGAGAGGCATGACAGGTCCTTTCGGAAATCCTGACACAAGCGTAAACGGAGGCGTACTCCCCAATATTCCGGTCTACATCCCGGTCGGGGCGATTGAACGCTACCGCAACGCCGAGGGATGGAATATATTTTTCAACTACATAGAGTCAGAGGAGCTTACGGCACTTGAGACAGTGACTGACGGCGCAGACGCGACCGTGACCTGCAACGGCGGCAAGATAATTATCAACGCCAAAGCCGGGGATATCTACACTATATACTCGATTGACGGCAGAATCATCGCCTCGGGGACAGTCAACGACGCAGAGTGTGGCGTAGCCGTCGACACGGGCTACTACATTGTCAGCGTAGCCGGCAAGGCTGTCAAGATAAAAATGTAATCCAACCGGTTACCCTGCACCGGTCGCCCCTACAGCTGCGCGATGACACACGGCATCCTCAACGCAGCCGCGCGGTGAAACACAGGGTGTTATAAATGATTGCCGGTGCAACAGCATGTCTCCCCGGCGGAGAGCTACTCTTCGTCGGGGAATTTGCGGTAATACTCCTGCAGGATATAAAGCACATTGAAGTAAAACCCTTTAGGGTCATCCTTCCCGTCCTTCGGCTTGACGGTGATATAATCGAAGTGGGGCGGACGGTCCTCCTGTCCTTCCACCACATAATTCTGAAAATTCAGCAGGTTATATTCATGCTGCGGATTAATGATGACCCAGGCGTTGTCCTGGTCAAGACCGGTACCGGTCGACACAATCGCCTCAAGTATATGATTAAGCTTATACTGGAGGATATTGGCAAGATTATTTTTCTTTTTCTCCCTATAGGCATATATCAGAAACGACATCTGACGCAGGTCAAAGGGGTCATCCTTCAGCGACAGCTCCGCATATTTTATTATCGTGTCACACTCGGCAAGTGTGTGCTTTTCTTTATAATAAAGATTATCCATCTTGGATGAATAGCTGCTGCGCCTGTAAGGATTATAGTCTTCCTGAAACACATATCCGAGATAGAGATGACGAAACTGGTCAAGGGTCATGGATGTGTCGTTGGACTCAAACTGCTTCATCAGCTTGGGATAGTAATACTTTGACGAGGGGTCGTTGACCTCTTTCTTTATCTTCTCCATGTCAGGCTTCTCGGGCTTGAGCTTCTTGTCGCCTCTTTTTGCCTCTACAGTAAAGGCTCCGCAGGCAACCACAGCTGCTATGAGCAGTAATAAAATTCGTTTCATCTTACTTATCAATTTATAGTTGGCTGAGGGCAAACCCCGGATAATGCTCCATAACCGCAAGCAATATCGCTATGCCGGTTATGCCGAGAGTGACCACCGCGGGCAGCCCCTTTGCACAAAGATACTGAAAAAATCTTGACGACGGAAAATCAAGCGCCCTTCCTCCCGGAGTGCGTGCATAAGCCACCGAGCCGAGAAACACACCTGCCGCCGCACCGATGACCGCCCATGCAAGCGAGAATCCGGTCATGCCGACAAAAAGCCCGACAAGCCCTCCGACGCCCATATAAGTCATGCCGTTGGTGGCGCGTGTCACCCCCGACGGAAGCATGATGTCAATCACCACGACCACCGCCACGATAGCTCCCCACGACGCAAGCAGCTCGACCGAGGGATGCAGCTCCCCGCTCCATTTGAGCAGCCACAGCCCGGCGTAGGCAAGCACCGCCCCCGGTATATAGGGACGCAGTATCGCCACAAATCCGGCGACAAGCGCGACAATGCCCGATATTAAAAGAATGACCGACATGAATCCTGAATTTTACTTCTTAATATAACAATGAAGCCCTCTTAAAAGTTATTTCTCAGGATTTTCCGCAGGCAGCTCATCTTTCTTCAGGTCAGGATAGCTCACACGGGCATGATACATTGTGCGCAGTCGCTCGATAAACGCATTTTTAATCACATTCACGTCGCGGAACGATATCGGCGACTCATCGTGCAGGCCGTCATGAATCTGACCGTCTATGATGCGGTTGACGAGCTCCGTTATGGCAGGCACGGTGTGCTCCTTCAGCGACCTTGACGCCGCCTCGACAGCGTCAGCCATCATCAGTATCGAGGTCTCCTTTGTCTGCGGATTAGGTCCGGGATATGTAAACGGGGCGGCATCCACCTCCTCTCCCGGATGGGCGTTGCAATAGGTGTTGTAGAAATATTTGGCTCTGCCGTTACCGTGATGCTGGCGTATAAAGTCGGTAATCACGTCGGGCAGCTTAGCCTTTTCAGCCCTTTTCAGCCCGTCAAACACGTGATTGATGACGATGCGCGCGCTCTGTATCGGACTGAGAGTGTCATGGGGGTTCACGCCATGCTGATTTTCGGTAAAGAAAGCCGGATTATTTATCTTGCCTATGTCATGATACAGGGCGCCTGTACGCACAAGCTGCACGTTGGCGCCGATCCTGTGGGCGGCGTCGGAAGCAAGGTTGCTCACCTGCATCGAATGTTGGAATGTGCCCGGACACTCTTCCGAAAGCTCGCGCAACACGGGGTTGTTGACGTCGCTCAACTCGACAAGAGTCACCGACGATACAAATCCGAATATCTTTTCAAGCACAAACACAAGCACATAAGTAAATGAAATCAATACAGCATTGATGGCGAAGAAGCCAAACATGCGTGTACTGAGCTTGTCGGCCGAGCCGGTCTGCATCACCTCGACCGCGACATAGGCGATACAATAGGCGATAAACACAAACATAGCCGCCCTTACGAGCTGTGACCTGCGGTTAAGCTCTTTCAATGATGTTATGGCAACTATGCCGGCGACAAGCTGCACAAAGATAAATTCAAGGGGGAAAGTAGCGATAATCGTACAGAGCATTATCTCTGTTATAAAGACAAAGTAGGCTGTCCTGCCGTCAAAAAACACCACCATGAGTATAGCAACCACGGTAAAGGGCACCATGTACAGTCCGCCGCGGAATGTCTCCGACATACCGTAGGAAAACAGCACAAATGCCGTCACGAGGGTCATGATAAACACCATGGCGCGGTTGTTGCCGAAGGTGCGCCATCTGAAATAATAAAGGAAAAGGTAGAGCGACGTAAGAATCACCACCACGTAGAGCAACTGCCCTAATATCGGGTAATAATGGCGGTCGACCTTGCTTGTAGAGCGCGAGCCGGCTATGCGGTCATAGGTCTTCAGCAGCGTGTAAAGCTCCGGGGTCACTATATCGCCCTTGTCGATTATGCGCTCGCCCTGCTGGATGACTCCCACCGGCGCCATTGCTTTCTGCATCACCTCGCTGAGAAGGCGCTTGGTGGCAACCGAGTCGAGGACCACATTGGGCACAAGGAACTGCGACATCGAGGTCTGCTCGATCGCCGTCCTGAAATCGGAGTCGCTGAACATGCTGTCAAGACTCGCATAGGCGGCACGTGCCGACAGGAAATCATCGGCGGGAAGCGTGATTGCCGTATTATCGTGTATAAACCTTACATCCTTCAGTTTTCCAGACTTTACCTGCTGGTAAGTGTACTGGTCGACAATACCGTTTTCAAGCAGTTTTTTCAGCGCGTTTATCAGTTTGTTACGCTCGCCCGGAGTCAGATGCAGCCCGGGGGTGTGGTTGACGCGTGTAGCATAGGCGGCAAGGGTCGTCTTCTCTCCGTTTATGTCGCGCTGATATACAGGGATAAATGATCTTGAGATGCTGTCGCGCACCCGCTCCATGCTTATCGAGTCAAGATAAATAGGCATGTCACTCGGAGCGGTAAGCAGCGAGTAAGCCCACGGCTTCCCCATCTCATACTGATAGGAATGACTGTCCTTGCGGGGCATAAGCCCGATGATAATCGCGACTGCCCCGATAAAGAGCAGTGTCCTCAATAGTGAATCTTTTGAAATTATCTTTTCCATATATTGTCGCTAATTGACCCGGCTCGCCCGTTGCACACCCTTGATTCTCATAAGCTTTGAACAGAGGTCGGTAACCACTTTGGTGTCATTTACCAGCACCGAGAGGTCGCAGTGAAACACTTCTTTCTCTGCCTCGATGTCAAGTTTACGTATATTTATGGCGAGATGCATCGAAATCATCTGTATAATCTCCTGTAGTATGCCGAAGCGGTCGACTCCCTCAATCCTTACATTGGCGAGAAACTTGCCGGTATGTGCCGCCCACGCCGTGTTAAGTATGCGTCTGCCATAGCTCGCCTTCAGCACCTGGGCGCGCGGACACGTAAGCGAGTGGAGCTCCACCTCGCCGTCGTCGTTGACCCAACCCATCACATCATCGCCCGGAAGCGGGCTGCAACAGTCGGCCATGATGAAGTTGGAGTCTTTGTCATCGGCATGGAGTATATAGGTCTCTTTGAAGTTTATCGCTTGTTTTTCCTTTACGGGCTGTGAATCAGGGGTCTTTTTCCCCTTGAGCGGACGGAGTATCTTGGAGAAGAGCGAGCTTGACGCCGGACGCAGCGACTTGACAAGATAGTCGGGTATCACAGCCTCGTCACCTCCGAGGGCGGCAAACAGCTCATCCTTGTTTTGGAAATGGGTAGCACCAAGAATCTTGGTCACCACTTCATTGGTCTCCGTTATCGCATTGTCTTTAAGAAACGCCTCGTAGATGCCCCTGCCCTTCTCTATCACCGGCTGCAACTCCTTTCTCAACGCGGCGCGGAGGCGGGTCTTGCCCTTTGCCGTGGCGAGGAAATTTATCCACTCCTTTTTAGGGGTCTGTGACTGGGATGTAAGCACCTCCACCTGGTCGCCCGACTGAAGCCTGTGACTGAGAGGGACAAGCTTATGGTTGACCTTTCCCGCGATACAGTGGAGACCGATCTGGGAGTGAAGCCCGAAGGCGACATCAAGCACAGTGGAATTATTGGGCAGCGTAAGCAGCTCGCCCTTGGGGGTAAACACTACAATCTCCGACGAAAACAGGTTAAGTTTCAGAGTGTCGAGGAAGTCAATGGCGTCAGGTTCGGGATTGTCAAGAATGTCCTTGATTGTCGCGAGCCAGGCGTTAAGCTCGCTCTCTTCCTCACCCTCGCCTATCTTGTATTTCCAGTGGGCGGCAAATCCGAGCTCGGCAATCTCGTCCATGCGGCGCGAGCGTATCTGCACCTCCACCCAGTTGCCGTCAGGCCCCATCACCGTAAGATGAAGCGCCTGGTAGCCATTGGCTTTCGGCACGCTTATCCAGTCGCGGGTACGCTCGGGATGCAGCTTATAGAGGTCAGTGATAGCGGAGTATATCTGCCAGCATATAGCCTTCTCCTTGCTGATGTCGTCGCAGTCAAATATTATACGCATCGCGTAGAGGTCATACACCTCCTCAAAGGGGATGTGCTTGTTTTCCATCTTGCGCCATATCGAGTAGACCGATTTCAGTCGCGCCTTAGCCTCATATTTGAGGTCCATCTCGTTAAGTTTCTCTTTGATAGGATAAGAGAAATCGTTGTAGACCGACGCCCTGCGTGCCTCCGAGGCGCGTATCTGCTCGCTGATGCGCTCATAGGCCACCGGATGCTCATACTTGAAACTCAGGTCCTCAAGCTCTGTCTTTATCGCGAAGAGCCCCAGGCGATGAGCGAGCGGCGCATAGATATAAAGTGTCTCTCCGGCTATCTTATACTGCTTGTTGGGCGACATGGAGCCAAGGGTGCGCATGTTGTGGAGGCGGTCAGCCATCTTCAGCAACACCACGCGTATATCCTCGCTCATTGTCAGCAGGAGCTTGCGGAAGTTTTCAGCCTGAGCCGAAGCCTTGTCGCCGAATATACCTCCCGAAATTTTTGTCAGCCCCGCGACAAGCTGCGCTATTTTCTTTCCGAAATGCTGCTCTATGTCCTGGACGGTGTATTCCGTATCCTCCACGACATCATGCAGAAACGCCGCACATATCGAAGTGGAGCCGAGACCCATCTCCTGACTGGCAATCTTGGCGACTGCGATAGGATGCAGGATATACGGCTCGCCTGAGCGGCGCCTTATGCCTTTGTGCGCTTCCTTGGCAAACCGATAGGCGCGTTCAATAATCTCCACCTTCTTGCGGTGGTTACTCGCCAGATAGCCGTTAAGCACGTCGCGGAACTCGTCTTCGACAAGACGGTCTTCCTCTTCAGGTGTGAGTTTATTGCGTTCTTCCATCGATAGGGTCGGTTAATTTTCTGTTGATTGTAGCGTTTCGGCTCAAAAGTAGCCGTATAATCTACAAACTTAACAAAAAAGATTGAATTGGTCATTACTAAAAGTAGTATATTTGCAGAAAATTAGCTTTGCAATGGGAAAATATGATTTTGACCGCATAATAGAGCGCAAAGGCTCAGGCGCGATGAAAGTTGACGGACTTGTCGACATATTTGGGCGTAACGACCTTGAAGGCATGTGGATTGCCGACATGGACTTTGCCGTGGCTCCTCCGATAGCCAAGGCGCTCGCCGACAGAATGGCACACCCTATCTATGGCTACAACGTGATTCCCGCCGAATACTGGGATTCTGTAACCGGCTGGCTGAGCCGACGCCACGGATGGGAGGTAAAGCGTGAAGAAATCACATTCATTCCCGGAGTCGTGAAAGGTATCGCCTTTGCCATAAATTATTTTACCGCCAAAGGCGACAAGGTGGTGATACAGCCCCCCGTCTACCACCCGTTCAAGATGGTCGTGGAGGGAAACCACCGCACTGTAGTCAACAATCCCCTCATCCACGACGGCGACAGCTATCACATGGACCTCGAAGGACTGGAACGTATATTTGCCGAAGAACATCCGCGCATGATGATTCTCTGCAACCCCCATAACCCGGTCGGCATCCAGTGGAGCAGAGAGACCTTGCAGCAGGTAGCCGCACTTGCGGCACGTTACGGCGTGATTGTCATCAGCGACGAGATTCACGGCGACCTTATGCTTGACCGCCGTCCCCACATACCCTTCGCCTCGGTCAGCGACGAAGCCGCTTCAGTAGCGATAACCCTCGGCGCACCGTCAAAGACATTCAATATCGCCGGGCTTGTAAGCTCATGGTGTGTGATTAAAGACGAGAGACTTCGCAAAGAATTTTTCAACTGGCTCGAGACCAACGAATTTAATGCTCCTACATTCACGGCGATAATAGGCACGATGGCGGCTTACAACCACTGCGAAGACTGGCTTGACGAAATGCTTGAATACATCGAAGGAAACATCGAAGAGACACGCAGGCTGCTTCAGGAGCTTGCGCCGGAGATAAAGATGGTGACCCCTGAGGCGTCATTCCTCGTGTGGCTTGACTGCCGCGGGCTCGGCCTTGACCATAACAGGCTGATTGACATGTTTGTCGACAAGGCTCACCTCGCGCTTAACGACGGAGCGATGTTTGGAGCTGAAGGCGAAGGATTCATGCGCATGAATATCGGCTGTCCGCGCTCACTGCTGCGCCACGCCGTGCAGTCGCTCGCCAATGCCCTGCCGCTTGTCGAGGCGTGACGGCATCATCATAGACGCGCCATTGCCCGCGACAGATAAGGATGGCGGGCAAGAAGCGAATCACGCATTTCTGCGGTAGCAGCCGTAAACGCTTCATCATGCAAGCCACTGAGACTGCGGTGATTAAGCCTCCTGACAAGACGCCCGCACTCCATGCCGAGGCTGCGGTCGGATTCATCGATAAACGACTGACGGAACAGGTCGTAGATATAGTCGACGGCTACATCCGACGGGTGTACCATGTCAGATGCGTAGAAGCGGTAGTCGCGCAGGTCGTCAAGCATAATCTCGTAGGAAGGGAAATACAGCGCCATATCAGGATTTTCAGCCACAAGCCTGTCCACGGCAAGGAGAAGTGTCGACTTACTCACCTGATTGCCGTGTGCGCCGTCGGCAAGATGCCTTATAGGGCTGACAGTGAATATAACTTTCAGGTCGGGGTAACGCGCGGCAATCTCACGTAAAATCTTTTTCCAAAGCCCTATAATCTGTGTCGCGTTGAGCATTTCACGGTTAAAGAGCGATGCGGGCTGCTTATGGCAGTTTGCCACCACGCGGTTGCCCTCTTTAAGCCTGAATATCCACGCCGTGCCAAACGTCACGATGAGCGCAGAGGCGCTTTTAAGCGCTTCACGCGCCTCGGAAGCAGCGTCATTCATCATCTTCAACACTCCGTCACGGTCGCTCCCGGAGAAACGCGAATGATGGGAATAGCTCTTCCACACTCCCTCGTGGAGGAATAGTTCATCGGCGGTAAATTCACGCTCATAGAGCAGGTCGAGCATTGAGGCGGCTATGCTTGCGGGATTGTATAGAGTGCCACACGGGTTGACAATGCAGTCATACAGTTCTCCCCTGAGACGTGCCCCTATGTTGTCGGTAAAACATGAGCCGGTCATGACGACAGGCGAGCGGTGGCTTATAAGTCCGGTCATCCCCTCAAGGGGCTTTACTACTGTGCGAAACTCCATTTTCAATACATTTTATAGTCAATCGAAAGCACCTGAAACTCCGTGCGGCGGTTAATCTGGTCGGCAATCTCCCGGTCGACCTCTTCGGGGAGGGCAAGGATATATTCCTCAGTCAGCACGTCGCCCTCCTTATATTGCGGAAACTCTCGCGCAAGCTTTTTAGTGATTACCTTAGGGCGTGACTTTCCGTAGCCCTGCGGCTGCAGGCGGTCAGGCTTTATTCCGGCGGCGACGAGGTAGTCGATTACCGATTTCGCCCGTCGCTGAGAAAGGTTCATGTTATACTCTTCCGAGCCCCAGCGGTCAGTGTGAGAAGCCATCTCTATAGTCACGTTGGGATTGTCGTGAAGCACCTGCACTATGGAGTCAAGCGCCACACACGATTCAGGACGCAGTGTAGCCTTGTCAAAGTCATAGAATATATTGTCGACCACATTAGGTTTCGTCACGGAGGCGAGGATAAAATCCACGTTGTAGTCGGCATCTTCCTCGGCAGTGTCGGACGTGAACTCCTGACGCGCGTTCAGGTAGCCTTTTGCACCGGCGAGCATGACATAGCGGACTCCGCGCTGAAGCGGAAACGAGAAGGAGCCGTCGACCTTGCCCATAGCCTTCTGGTTGGACCCGTCATCACCGATAATGCGGATAACAGCGTTTGCCACCGGCTCTTCGTCGCGGTCAAGCACCATTCCGCTGATGGTTATCTTCAAGTCGGGCAACACAAATGAGTACAGATGGTCATAACCGCGCCCGTCGCCACGGTTGGAACTGAAGTAGCCGCTCTCGCCTACGCCGAAGGTGATGCCGAAATCATCGGCTGAAGAATTGACAGGCGAACCCATATTCTCCACGCTCCAGCCTCCCGAGGGGCGCAGTGTCGCCTTGAAAATGTCAAGCCCGCCAAGTCCGGCATGACCGTCGCTGGCAAAATACAGCAGGCTGTCGGCACGCATGTAGGGAAACACCTCGTCACCGGGAGTGTTTATAAACTCGCCGAGGTTTTCAAGCGAGCCTGCACGCTCTTTAAGGTTTATGCGCCATATATCCTTGCCTCCGTAGCCGCCGGGCATGTCGGAGGAAAAATAGAGCCAATTGCCGTCGGGCGACACGGCAGGATGACCATATGCCGACAGGGTGTCGGCGGTAATCTCAAATTTTACAGGAGCGCTCCACCGGGCATCGCTGCGCTGCGATGTGAAAATCTCGACCGATGTGTGGGAGTTAGGCTCACGACGGGCGCGTGTAAGATACATCGTCTGTCCGTCGGGGGTGAACGACACTATCCCTTCGTCATGCTCCGAGTTAAGCTCTCCCTCCACCGCCTCGGGGCGCTGCCACTCTCCGCGCTCATTTTTCCGGGCGACCCATATGTCGCTCTTTTTCATGCCGGTGATTTCGCTTCTGTGAGAGCCGGTCACCTTCTCGTTGGTGGTGGTGAAATAGAGTGCGTCGGCCGACTTGTCAAGAAACATCGGGGCAAAGTCGGCACGGCGTGAATTAAACAGCTTGGCGTTTTTCACGACATATCGCGTCGGATTTTTCTTCACGTCAAGCCCCATGCGACATCCGGCTATGCCGGTCTTTGCCACTTCCGCATCCTTTGGAGAAGTGGCGAGATAGTCGTCATATGCATTTATGGCTGCCTGATACTTGCCCTCGGCCTGGAGCGCCTGCCCCATGTAAAGCAGCGCGGTCGAGTCGGGATAACCGTACCGGACAGCGTTCTGATATGCAGCCGAAGCGCGCGCGTTCATGTTGAGTTTACGGTAACACTCACCCATCTTATAGGCAATGACTCCTCGCTGCGGACGCTCCTCGCGCTTTGTCAGCTTGTTATAGACCTTACGGTAAGTCCGCGACGCGTCATAATATTCGCCTCGCTCCATCTGCTCGTCGGCAACCGACAATTTTGCCGCCCCGCACCCCGAAACGACAAGGCACAGCAGCGGCAATATCAAGTAGAAATATCTTTTATAATGCGATAATAACGGTTTCATAACTAAATAACGCAGCTAAAGCCACATTATTTTACGCCGTTATCTTCCTTTTTGGGCAAGCGGAAATCTTTCAGGAAAAGCACCCATGCCGAAGCTGCGACCACAGCTAAAAACACGCAGCCCACAAGTATAAGCATCTTCGAGGGCTTGGATGCGAGAAGGGGCACGGTAGCAGGCTGCACGACGGTATATACAGGGGTGGTCTGCTGCACTTTCGCTTTTGCAGCCTGAAGCTGGGTTGATGTCTGGTTATAAAGGCTGAACGCAAGCGACACCTCGTTTTGCAGACGGTCGCGCTCGGTCTGTCCCGACTTCAGCACGATTCCCTGATTGCGGTCAAGATAATCGGCAAGCTGCTTCTGCACCTTGTAATACTCCGCCTTAGCCTCATCATTGAGTTTCTGCGCATAGGCAAGGTCCTGACGCGCTTTTTCAGTGCGGTATTCAGTCACATATTCCTGAAGACGCAACGCCACCGTATCGGCAAGCAATGCCGACACCACCGGGTCCTGCATAGTCGCGGAAAGCGTGATTACCGATGTCTTTGTATCGACATCAGCACCGATGCGGGCGTTAAGCGCCTCGACTATCGCCTGCTCATCCTTTGTCAGGCGGAAAGGGTTGACGCCATCGCCTGCCGCCTCTTCCTCCTCGTCCTTGAAGAGAGACAATATGCCGCCTATAGCCTTTCCGGGCAATGCCATAACAGCACTCCACCAGGGAGCCGAGGTGTCCTCTTCCAGAAATTTCCTGACAGTAGTGTTTTTTTCTCCGTCATCAGCCACGACAGGCACGTCAAAGAGGCTTATTGCAAACGGGACGGAGGCTACCACGTCGGGATAAAGCTGGGGATACACAGCGTCGGCACCCGACGCGTTACCAAGGCTTATACCTGCCATTGCGGCAAGCCCTGACATGCCCGATGCCTTACCGTCAGTTCCGGTTTCCGGGGCAAGCTTTATGGTAGTCGTGTATTCCTTAGGGATACTGAACGCGATGACAAGACCTACGACAGCACCTATCGCACCCCACTTGAAAATGGTCTTACGGGCATCCCATATCTTTGACGCGAGCTCGAGAAGGTCTATTTCCTGCTCCTCGTTCTCGATGTTATGATTTTCTTCCTGCATAGTCATTGCTTTGGGGAGATTATTATTTAAACAGGTTGGCAAGCGCGGCAGCCATTGTAGCAACAGAACCGAGCGCCGATACCGACGACAGGATTGCGGTCCAGTTCACACCCTGACCCTTATGCTTCGACGGCACGACTATCTGACAGCCAGGCTCGATAGGCGCACTATTCTTAGCGATAGCCACCTCTCCGTTCATATAGATAATAAACGCCTTGCTTTTCTTCGCATACTCGCCGTAGCCGCCTGCCTGCTCTACATAATACTTGAGCTTCTTGCCCTTTTTATAGGTAACCGTGTTGGGGAACATCACGTCGCCGGAGATTCTCACGGTGTTGGTGTACTCGGGGATATTCAGGACATCACCCTCTTTCATCACAAGGTCAGCCTCCGAACCGGGCATCGCAAGAGCCTTGTCAAGCTCGATTGCCACGGTGTAGGTGGTGGGCAACTGTAGTTTCTGAATAGAGATAGAGTCGCCGTCGGTCTGCATTCCTGTGGCAAGACGAAGCGTCTCGGCACGCAAGGCCACCTCTTCGGGCGTCATCTGGCGCATGACATGCGCACCCTTGGCATAAGCCGACGAGGTGAGTCCGCCCGCACGGCGTATGATGTCGCTGACGCGCTCGTTTTTGGTTTCAAGTGTATACCCGCCGTCAAAAGCCACTTCGCCCACGACGTTGATGCGGCGCTGGGTCTGATAGCCCGGGCTGCGGCGCACCTCCACAATATCATAAGGTTCAAGGATGAATCCCGGATCTCCGTCGACAAGCATGCCGTCTTTAAGGGAGAATGTGAAGGTCTTCGAGATTTCATCGGTGGGCTGCAGGCTTGTCGGGTCGACAAGACGGCGCGACACGTCCACCTTTGCGGTAGACGCTCCGTTGAGCAGTCCGCCTGCCTGGATAACGAGGTCTTCGATTGTGGTGTTATCGGCAAAAGGATATTGTCCGGGATGTGCGACAAGACCGTAGATTGAAAGCTCGCCGCGGTCGGTCAGCTCATGAACACTCGGCACGACAAGCACGTCGTTACGCTTCAAGGTCACGTCAGGACGTCGGCCGGCAAGGATTCCGCCGAGGTCGACCGGTATGATTTCAAGCGACAGGTCGGCACCCTCGCGATAAAGAATCACGCGTGTAGTGTAGGCATCCTCTGTAAGACCCTCAGCCTTCTTGATAAGGTCGCCCACTGTGCGCAGGTCGGTAGCAAGAGCATACATTCCGGGACGGAACACCGAACCTTTCAGCTCGACACGGTTGGCATAACGGTCAAGGATAGTACCTACGGTCACCACGTCGCCGTCAAGAAGCTTGTAAGTGTCAAAGTCACCGCTCACAATGTTGAACAGCTCATTTTCTCTTCCCGACTGGCGCGCAAGCCTTACCTGCTCGGTATAGGCGTCGCCGGTGAATCCTCCGGCATAGGCAACAAGGTCGGAAAGCGTCTCGCCGTCCTTTATTTCATAATACATCGGGCGCTTTACATTTCCCGATACATTGACAAGATTCTCATAGGGGGGCACGATAATCACGTCACCTTCCTGCAAGCGGATGTTACCGGTCTGCTTGCCGTCAAACAGGAATTCGTACACATCGACACCGACAATCTTCTTGCCGTTGCGAAGCACCTCTATGTTACGCATCGAACCGATGTCGTTGATTCCGCCCGACTTGTAAAGAGCGTGAAACACGGTCGAGAACGGCGACAGGCGATATGTGCCCGGCACTGCCACCTCGCCCATAAGGTCGACCTGAATGGTACGCACCTGTCCGAGAGTGACATTGACCTCCGATTCCGGCTCTGAGCCGCCCACACCGGCATATTTGCTGGCAAAACGGCCTTTAATATGATTATTGGCCTCCTGGATGGTCATTCCGTTAAGATAGATGGGACCGATCTGCGACACCATGATACTGCCTTCAGGGCTGATTGTCTGGCGTATGTGGTCCTCACTCGCGCCCCATATGTCAATCACCACCTCGTCACCGGGGCCGAGACGGTAGTTCTGGGGAGTCGCCGCATTTTCATTTGGCTCGAAAGAGAGCGCCTGATTGCGGAACACGTTATGTCCATAAACGCGACGTGCCGACACAGTGGCGTTATTGCCCTGCTCGACTTCACGCTGCACGTCGTCAAGGGTTCCGGGGGCGACCTCATCAGCGCTGGAACGCTTGCGTTCCGCACGCGCCGCGCCCACGCTTTGGGTGGTGGCAACCGTCTCGCTGCCCTGAGAGTCCTCGTAACGCACTTTCAGGCGCTCCACCTGCTCCGGAGTCACTCCGCGAGCTATCAGCTCCTTGCCGATCTGTTGCTGTGACTTGCCCTGGGCTACACCCTCCTTTACATAAGCGACCACCTGGTCGTCGGTCATGCGCGCCGACGCAGATGCTCCTGCAAAGAGTATCGCAAGAGCAAGAAACGCAGTCCGTAAGCTATTTCGCATAATTTTGAATTCTTTTATAAAATATGGCTTTGGTTGAATAATATTACTTTTTTGCATCACCGCCCTTTTTGGCAATCCTGTTGGAAAGCCACACATTAACTCCTGTCCAGAAGCCGATGATGATGATGAGCAGGATGTTTACCTCAATATAACGTGAAAGCACGATACTTATTACACTAATCGCAAGTGCAATCAGCACGATTGTCACCATGCACACACGCGGCTTCAACCCGAGTGCGAGCAATTTATGATGTATATGGGTCTTGTCGGGGAGGAACGGATTGCGGTGACGGCGTATGCGGTGAAGGAACACCCTCACTACGTCAAGACACGGAATCAAGAGCGGAGAAAACGCAAGTATAAACGCGTTGGTGCCATACACCACGCATCCCAACGATGCCACGCTGTAAAGCTCAAGGCTCAGGAACGACAGGATAAGACCGATCGTAAGCGAGCCGGTGTCACCCATGAATATCTTCTTGCGCTTGTTGACGTCGCCGAATACGTTATAATAGAAAAACGGGACAAGCACTCCGAGAGTGGCAAAAGAAATCATCGCAAACAGATATTGACCGTACATGAAGAATCCGATGCCATAGATTATAAGCGCAGCGCTTGACAGGCCCGACGCAAGTCCGTCGATACCGTCGATAAGGTTGATTGAGTTGACGACATAGACTATCACTATAATAGTCAACGGAATACCTATCCACCACACGAGGTTGTCGATAAACAGCACGCCGCAGAGTCCGTGAAGCCACAGACCGCCTGCGATAAGGAGGACGGCACAAAATATCTGAACCACAAATTTGGCACGGTAACGCACACCTACAAGGTCGTCGGCCATGCCGACAAGATAGAGCGTGAATAGAGAGCAGAAGCCAAATGTAATGGATGTCGAATCAATAATCAACGACTCCTCAACCCCTGCAAAGCCAAGCAGTGAGTTGATGCCGAGAAGAAGAGCTACAGAAAAACACACCACGGGCGTAAATGCGATACCGCCGAGACGGGGCACAGCTCCCTTATGGATTTTTCTGGGATCAGGTTCATCAAACAGGTTGCGACGAAACGCGACTAAAAGTATCTGCGGGATAAGTATACCGGCAAAGAGTACACAGAGCAGAAAAGCACAGAAGGAGTTAATCAGCCAATAATCCATATTCTTTATGATGAATGTGTATGCTATTCACACTATTATGAACTGCAAAATTATACATTTTTAATACTCCTTGCAAAAATTATCGTAACAAAATGCAACGCAGCGTAAAAACAACGTCAAATTATACGGGTAAAAAAAGTGTCCCGCACCGAAACAGGCACGGGACACTCCCTACTTTATTATTTTTTCACTATATCAGTTGTTTTCGGGACGGAGCTTGCGCACAGTCACGGCAGTCTGCCACATTTCGCTCTCGCGGAGTGCCTTGAGCTCTTCCTCAAGCTTCTCGCGGTAGTCGGGCTTGGAGTTGCTGTCGATTGAAATCTGAGCCTCGTTACCGGTCTTAACGCTGTCATAAAGACGCTCTACGACAGGCTTGATGGCATCATGGAACGGACCCATCCAGTCAAGCGCTCCACGCTGTGCGGTGGTAGAGCAGTTGGCATACATCCAGTCCATACCGTTCTTTGCAAAAAGCGGCATCAGCGACTGGGTAAGCTCTTCCACTGTCTCGTTGAACGCCTCGGAGGGTGTGTGTCCGTTTTCACGAAGCACCTCATACTGGGCGAGGAGCAATCCCTGGATAGCACCCATCAGCGAACCGCGCTCACCGGTAAGGTCGGAAGTAGCCTCGCGCTTGAATGTGGTCTCAAACAGGTAGCCTGAACCGATACCGATACCGAGGGCGATGGTGCGGTCGAGGGCACGTCCGGTATAATCCTGTTCAATGGCATAAGATGAATTAAGTCCACGGCCTTCAAGGAACATGGTGCGGAGCGAAGTACCCGAGCCCTTGGGAGCCACAAGTATCACATCGACATCCTTAGGAGGCACTACACCGGTGCGGTCGCTCCAGGTGATTGCAAATCCGTGAGAGAAATAAAGCGCCTTTCCGGGGGTAAGATACTGCTTGATGGTAGGCCACACTGACATCACCGCGGCGTCAGAGAGAAGACACATGATGATTGTGCCTCGCTGACAAGCCTCTTCTATGCTGAACAGGGTTTCTCCGGGCACCCAGCCGTCGGCTACCGCCTTGTCATAGGTCTTGCCCGCGCGCTGACCGACGATTACATTAAAGCCGTTGTCACGCAGGTTCATGCTCTGTCCGGGACCCTGCACGCCATAACCGATGACTGCGATGGTCTCGTCCTTGAGGACTTCTCTCGCCTTCTCCAAGGGGAACTCTTCGCGGATGATGACATTTTCCTCAACTCCGCCAAAATTCATTTTTGCCATAATTGTTCTTTTTTTAGTTTTCTAATAGATATACTTATTTCTTACGATAATTTAAATCGACAAACCGCAGGCGGCTCCGTGAATAACACACATCACCGCCGCTTATCTCGGCATTAAACGACCCGTCGCCGGCATCGGCGAGACGCACTGTCGCTTCCTCGCCAAACTTCGCCTCATGCATGAACGCGATGTCAAAACGCCCTACCCTGTGGCTGTCATAAAAATCCATGTCACGGCAGTTGAGCAACAGCTCCATATAGCGCATGGTGTTGACATGACGGTTGAAGTCACAGTCACAGTAGCGGAAACGATAGCGCGACTCCTCCACGCCTTCGGCAGCGCCGACAGGCACAAAACGGGTCATCTTCTCCATCGGACACACTTTTTCCGACACGCTGTCGCGCAGCGACTCAAGCATAGCAAGGTCGGCGGCACGGCGCTCCTTTATGTTTATAGCCATCCACACCGAACGCGCATGACCTATCACCTCGCCGCGGGAGTCGGTCATCTCGAAATTTCGTTCCGAAAAATGACGGTTGAAACCCTCGATCCAGGTGTGCAAGGTATATTGCGAGTTAACCTCAGGCGACCGATACATCTCAATCGACAGGCGCGAAAGCACCCACGCGAGACCGTCGGAGATGAGGCGGTCATAGCCTGCGCCGAGAGAGTTGGCATGAAATGTCGCCACCTCTATGGCTCGCGCGGCAAAGAGTGTCACAGGCATCATTGCCTGCGGATTGCACTCGCCCGCGGTGAGAGTGTAGGTGTGGCTGTATTCCTTCGACACTAAAGTCATTGCCTGCTGCGTGATTTACGTAGTTCCTGTTCTTCGAGATACATGCTCAGCAGCTCGCGCGGCGACTTGGTTACGGCAACCCTTCCGGAACGCACAAACTGGCTTATGTCATACTTCTCAAGCTCGATGAAAAGAGCCTCGGTCTCTTCCTGATGGCCTGTCTTTTCAAGGATTACATATTCCCTTGTTATCTCAAGGATGCGCGCGTTGTGACGGCGTATTATCTCCTCTACCGCACTGTCGTCAAGAAGAGCTTCCGTAGGCACCTTGTAAAGCGCTATCTCCTGATATACAATCTCGTCGTCAGTGTACAGATAAGCCTTTATCACGTCGATACGCTTCTCGATCTGCTTCACCACACGCTCCATCATAGGGCGGTCGCCGAAACAGGTGATTGTGAACTTTGACACCCCCTTTATAGAGGAAGGGCTCACCGACAGACTCTCGATATTGAGGCAGCGGCGGGTAAATATGATAGAAATCTGATTGAGCAGTCCCACCTGGTTTTCAGAAAAGACTGTAAATGTAAATAGCTGATTTTCCATAACTGTCATTATGTCGAAATGAGGCGGGGTTAGTCAATCGGGTAACATTCCGTGGGCGACAGCATGATATGGTCGACATTGGCACCGGCAGGTGTCATCGGGAATATCATGTCGGTCTCGTCGATATTGACATTGAGCAGATAGGCACCGTCATGCTTGACCATGCGGTCGATGGCGGCGTCAAGCTCGTCGCGGGTCTCGACGTTTTCAGCGCTGATGCCGTAGGCGTTGGCTATCATCACGAAGTCGGGGTTCACAAGGGGAGTCTGGGAGAAGCGGTCATTGAAAAACAGCGACTGCCATTGCCTTACATTGCCGAGGAAGTTATTGTTGAGAAGGATTATCTTGACATCGGTCTGATATTCGAGTATCGTGCCAAGCTCTTGTATTGTCATCTGTAGTCCGCCGTCGCCGGTGAAGAAACACACCGTGCGCTCCGGCGCGCCCATCTTTGCCCCTATCGCGGCAGGAAGCCCGAAGCCCATAGTGCCCAGTCCTCCCGATGTCACCATCGAACGCGGCTCGGTAAAGCGCGAATAGCGTGCGGAAAACATCTGGTTCTGACCGACGTCGGTCACAACGATGGCACGGTTGCCGGTCGCCTCCGACACTTTGTTGACCACCTCACCCATTGTCATCCTTCCTCCGGAGGGATATACCTCGCGCATCACCACCTTTTCGCGCTCGACGCGTTCCGGTTCGTCAAATGTGGCGAGCCACTCGGCATGTTTACGCTCCTTGACATGGGGAAGAAGAGCCTCCAGCACCTTGCGCGCGTCACCATGGATGGTAGCGGTGGTGGCTATGTTCTTGTCAAATTCCGAGGCATCTATATCGATATGCACAATCTTTGCCTGAGGTGCATAAGTCTTCACATTGCCCGTGATTCGGTCATCAAATCTCATGCCGACGGCAATCAGCAGGTCGGCGCGGTTAGTATTTATATTAGGCCCGATATTGCCGTGCATTCCGAGCATTCCCTTATACAAAGGATGATCCGACGGCATGGTCGACAGTCCGAGAAGCGTTGCGGCAACAGGGATGTCGGCTTTCTCCGCAAGGGCGGCAAGCTCCTTCTCAGCCCCCGAGATCATGACTCCGTGACCGGAAAGAATCATCGGACGCTCCGACGAGTTGATAAGGTCAGCGACACGCGCCACGTCGGCGGCATCAATGTCGGGCGACGGATTGTAAGAGCGGATGAAATCACACTTTTCATAGTCAAACTCCATCATGCCCGTCTGAGCGTCTTTCGTAAGGTCAATCACGACCGGACCGGGACGTCCCGTGGAGGCGATATAAAAAGCCCTCGCCACAGCACGCGGGATGTCTTCGGCGCGCCTTACCTGGCAGCTCCACTTTGACAGAGGCTGGGTGATGCCTACGACATCAGTCTCCTGGAATGCGTCAAATCCCAGAAACGGAGTGGCGACCTGACCCGTTATCACTACCAGAGGAGTGCTGTCCATCAAGGCGTCGCCCACTCCGGTGATGATATTGGTGGCAGCCGGGCCCGAGGTGACGATGACGACACCGGGACGCCCGCTCACCCTCGCGTAGCCTTGGGCTGCATGGGTGGCGCCCTGCTCGTGACGCACAAGTATATGCTTCAGCTTGTCCTGATAATCGTAAAGCTTGTCATATACGGGGATAATGGATCCGCCCGGATAACCGAACACAAGGTCGACACCCTCCGATATCAACGAGCGCATCAACGCGTCGGCTCCTGAAATCTTTTCTTTCATCTATATATATGTTTTCTTTAGATAGCTTACCTGTCATTTCAACTCTCTCACTCCGCCCTTGTCGGCCGATGTCACCATGGCGGCATATGCCTTGAGCGCTTTCGACACCTCGCGCGCCCTGCCCCTGGGGGTGAACGCCTCGCGTCCATAGGCAAGCTCTTCCTCGCGACGGGCAGCCAGCTCCATGTCGGTCAGCTCGACGTTAATCGTGCGTCCCGGAATGTCGATGTCAATAATGTCGCCGTCGCGCACAAGACCGATGTTGCCGCCTGCGGCAGCCTCGGGAGATATATGCCCGATTGACAGTCCTGACGTTCCGCCTGAAAAGCGTCCGTCGGTGATGAGCGCACACTCTTTTCCGAGATGCTTCGACTTGATGTAGCTCGTAGGGTAAAGCATCTCCTGCATGCCGGGGCCGCCCTTGGGTCCCTCATGGGTGATTACAACCACGTCGCCGCTCTTTACCTTGTCGCGGAGTATTCCGTCGACAGCCTCCTCCTGGGAGGTGAACACTTTCGCCGGACCGCGGAAATGGAATATGCTTTCATCCACGCCGGCTGTCTTTACAACACATCCGTCGGCGGCAATGTTTCCTTTCAGCACTGCAAGTCCGCCATCTTTCACATAGGCATGGTCGAAATCCCTTATACAGCCCTTCTCCCGGTCTGTGTCAAGAGAGTCATAGACAGCCGACTGGGAGCCGAGTCGCAGGTTTCTACCTCCGCCGGGCGCACTGTGCCACAGCGCCGCCGCCTCTTCGCAAAACTCGCTTCCCTCCGGGGCGAACCGCTCTATTGCCTGTCCGAGAGTCAATCCGTCGACACGCTTTACGGAGGTGTCCACGAGTCCCTTGTCGGCAAGCTGCTTCATTATGGAGAGGATGCCGCCGGCGCGGTTGACATCCTGAATGTGGTAGTGGGAATTAGGCGCGACCTTACACAATACCGGGGTGACACGGGACAGCTTGTCAATATCAGCCATCGTGAAGTCGGCTTCAGCCTCGTTGGCTATGGCAAGAAGGTGGAGCACAGTATTGGTAGAGCCTCCCATCGCTATGTCGAGAGCCATTGCGTTAAGCATCGCCTGACGGGTGGCTATATTGCGCGGCAACACGCTTTCATCGTCATTCTCATAGTAGGCGCGGGCATTTTCGACAATCCGGCGCGCCGCCTTGCGGAAGAGAGTCTCGCGGTTGGCATGGGTGGCGAGTATGGTGCCGTTGCCCGGAAGTGCGAGACCTATCGCCTCGTTGAGCGAGTTCATCGAGTTGGCGGTAAACATGCCGGAGCATGAGCCGCATGTAGGACATCCCTTCTGTTCAAGAAGCTTCACGGTGTCGTCATTGACAGTCTCGTCGGCGGCGTCAATCATTATGTCGATAAGGTCAAGAGGACGCCCGTCAAGGTCACCTGCCTCCATCGGTCCTCCCGAGACAAAAATCGTAGGGATATTGAGCCTCATCGCGGCTATCAACATTCCCGGGGTAACCTTGTCACAGTTGGAGATACACACCATTGCGTCGGCCTTGTGGGCATTGACCATATACTCCACCGAGTCGGCGATAAGGTCGCGTGACGGAAGCGAATAGAGCATTCCGTCATGTCCCATCGCGATACCGTCGTCGATGGCTATTGTGTTGAACTCGGCGGCGAAACAGCCCTGCTTTTCTATCTCCTCCTTAACGATCTGTCCTATTTCGTGAAGATGGGTGTGACCCGGCACAAACTGTGTAAACGAGTTGACCACCGCTATTATAGGCTTACCGATCTGGTCTTCCTTCATGCCGTTGGCACGCCAGAGAGCCCTTGCCCCTGCCATGCGTCTGCCCTGAGTGCTTGCCGCGCTTCTTAACTGTCTGCTCATATGCGTCTCTTTCTTTAACTGAAATGCCTCCCTTTCGCTCGTTGCGTTGGAGAGGCATCATAATTTCTTTTCGTCAGATATACGTGAAATCACCCCTCCATGTGCTCAAGGACGGTAATGACGACCACCGACAGGCGGTTTACTATGTTCACGCAACTGCTCATATCTATAATCAAATGCAAGTTTGAAATGCAAATTTATGACACTTTGCAATAAAAAACAAATATTTCATCAAAAATATATCGCCACAACCCTCTTTTTATAGCTCGATGAATTAAACTGTGAGCGGTTTGAACCCTACTACCCTGACCGGGACACTACGTCGCGGAGTGATTGCCGTTGATAATACAGGATATATCAATGAATGGTCGCATGTAGCCAACTGACCGCATAAGAAATTTAAGCACAACAGATTATCAGGCTAAGAATACTTACCTATATATAATAATCATTAACCGGCAGGATTTTACAGGATTTTAATGTAACTTTGCAGTCAGTTTGACCATTTATCGACATTTTGAGCAGAGCAATACTGAAATTTTTAGCCGTCTTTACATGCTTTGTAGCGCTGTCAGCGTTGCAGAGGGCATGTTTTATACTTACATATCACGACCTTATCAACCAGGGGCAGGCAAGCCTTTTGTCATGCCTGGAAGCCATGCTAAAAGGCTTGCCTATGGATTGCTCGATAGCCGGTTATCTTACAGCCCTGCCGGCGTTTATCATAATCGGGCAGCTCTGGACCGCGCGTCATTGGCTCGTCATTGTCGAGAAGATTTATTATGGCATAATCTCACTTCTCCTCGCTGTCATATTCTGCCTTGACCTGAAACTCTACTCCTATTGGGGATTCCGCCTCGACATGACTCCGGTATTTTACTTCACGTCGTCGCCCAAGGCGGCACTGGCAAGCGCAACCTGGCTTGACGCCGTGACAGGCATCGTGGCAATCGTGGCGGCGACGAGCCTGATATACCTGGTTTTCGCGCTAATTATCAGAAAGATAAAAGTATCGCCTGTCAAAAAAGTCCCGGCGACTGTGGTAATGGTCTTACTCACAGCAGCGCTCTTCATCCCCATACGCGGAGGGTTCACCGTGTCATCCATGAATCTCAGCAGGGCATATTTCAGCCAGAACCAACGTCTTAACCATGCGGCGGTCAATCCGGCGTTCAGCCTCATGTATTCGGCCACCCACCAGCATAACTTCGGGGAGCAATACCGGTTCATGACCGCAGAGGAGGCCGACAGCGTCCTCTGCGACCTGTACAGGTCGGCGACAACCCCGGCGACGCTTGCAGCCGATTCAGTGCCGCTGCTTAACAACTCAAGACCCGACATTTATATCGTGATACTCGAAAGCTTCTCAGCCCATCTCATGCCGTCGCTCGGCGGCGAGCCTATCGCCATGCGGCTTGACTCTCTCGCAAGAGAAGGGTTGAGTTTCACCGGCATATATGCCAACAGCTTCCGGACCGACCGCGGCATCCCCGCAATACTTAGCGCATTTCCGGGGCAGCCGTCGATGAGCATAATGAAATATGTGGAAAAGACCGAGGGACTCCCGTCTCTTCCGGGAGAGCTGAAAAATGCCGGCTATGACCTCACCTATTTCTATGGCGGCGACGCTAATTTCACCAATATGCAGGCTTATCTGGTAAATGCCGGCTTTGAACATATAATATCTGACAAGGATTTCGCGTTAAAAGAAAAGGCAAGCAAATGGGGCGCCCACGACAATCTGCTTTTTGACAAAGTTATCGCCGACGTCAGGAGCACAGACGCCGACGCTCCGCCTCAACTGCGTGTCATCCAGACATCGAGCAGCCATGAACCGTTTGACGTGCCTTACAGCAACCCGGTGTTTACCGCCGAGCCTGAAAAAAACGCCTTCGCGTTTACCGACAGTTGCCTGTTTGCCTTTGTCGACAGCCTTCGGGTGTCGCCCCGCTTTGACCGGACGCTTGTGGTCATGGTGCCCGACCATCAGGGATGCTACCCCCACAGCCTTGACGACGCGGTAAGCCGCCACCACATTCCGCTCGTAATGACCGGAGGCGCACTTAACCGCAAGGCGATGACCGACCCCGTCACAGGCTCGCAGATTGACCTCGCGGCGACACTGCTTGACGCTATGGGGCTCGACTCGTCGGCGCTACCCTATAGCAAGAACCTGCTTGCCGACGGGCCTCACTTCGCCGTAATGGCAGACCCGTCGATAATAACGCTTGTGACGCCCACCGATACAATCGTGTACAACTGCGACGCGTCGCAGATTATATCATCGGGAGGCGGCGACACCGACACCCTCCGCCTCCGGGCAGAGGCTTTTGTACAGAGACTTTATGACCTGATTGAAAATCTTTAATACTGAACTACAGCAATGATAGAATACCTTAATCAGCTTGACGCATCAGTGCTTCTTTTCTTCAACAGCATGCACTCGCCATTTTTTGACAAGTTCATGATGCTGTGCACGGGCCGATTCATCTGGATACCGATGTATGTGACAATACTCTTCATCCTGCTCAAGTCATTCAAGCCCAGGCTTGTGCTGGTCTACGCCGTTGCGATTGCGCTCGCCATCACACTGACCGACCAGACATGCGCCTCAATCATACGCCCCTTTTTCGAGCGCATGCGCCCGTCCAACATCGACAACCCCCTCTCTCAGTCACTCCATCTCGTCGACGGCTACAGGGGCGGTCAATACGGATTCCCGTCATGCCATGCGGCCAACTCGTTTGCCCTCGCTGTATTTATCGTATGTCTCGTGCGCCGGTGGCGACTCGCCATCTTCATTTTCAGCTGGGCGACCCTCAACTCCTACTCCCGGCTGTATCTCGGCGTACACTATCCCGGCGACCTCCTTGTGGGCGCGGTTATCGGCTCGGCATTCGGCTATCTGTGTTATCGCGCCACATGCCGGTTCAACACCGAGTCAGGCGGCATCGTGACCCATCATTACCGCACTCCGCTCTTCAAGATAAATCTTATGCCCTACCAGCAGGCAATCGGAATAACCGTAGGCGACATCATGATTTTCACCGGCACGATGACCCTCTTCGCCATCATCGCCTCATCATTGGCAAACCTCAACTGAAATAATATAGACAGTTCTCTTAAATTTTCCTTTTAAGATTACAACTTAGGGTTATTTTTGTTACTTTTGCAGAAATATATCACAAGAACGAGATAAACATGTCAAAAGTAACAAAAGAGATGGCCCTCGAATATCATCGCGAGGGTAAGCCGGGCAAGATTGAAGTCGTGCCCACCGTACCTTATTCTTCCCAACAGGATCTCGCACTCGCCTATTCTCCCGGCGTGGCGTTTCCCTGCCTTGAAATCCAGCAACGTCCGCAGGACGCTTACGAGTACACCAACAAGGGCAACCTTGTAGCCGTGATAAGCAACGGCACAGCAGTGCTTGGCCTCGGCGACATAGGCGCACTCGCGGGAAAGCCGGTGATGGAAGGAAAGGCACTGCTTTTCAAGATTTTCGCAGGTCTCGACTGCTTTGACATTGAAGTCAATGAGAAAGACCCCGACAAGTTCATCCAGGTAGTAAAAGCCATATCGCCTACATTCGGCGGCATAAACCTTGAGGACATCAAGGCTCCGGAATGTTTTGAAATCGAGCGTCGTCTCAAGGAAGAATGTGACATCCCCGTCATGCATGACGACCAGCACGGAACCGCCATTATCTCCGGCGCCGGACTGCTCAACGCGCTTGAGATTCAAGGCAAGAATATCGCTGACGTCAAGCTCGTGGTCAACGGCGCGGGCGCGGCGGCGGTTAGTTGCACAAAGCTCTACATCGCCCTCGGTGTGCGCCCCGAAAACGTCGTAATGTGTGACTCAAAAGGTGTAATCAATAAAAAGCGCACCAACCTCAACGCCCAGAAACTCGAATTTGCCACTGACCGCGACATAGAGACTCTCGCCGAGGCTATGGTAGGTGCCGACGTGTTCCTCGGCCTTTCGGTAAAAGACGTGGTGACACCGGAGATGGTGAAGTCAATGGCTCCGAAGCCTATCGTATTTGCCCTTGCCAACCCCGACCCCGAAATCGCCTATGATGTCGCTATCGAGTCGCGTCCCGACCTCATTTTTGCGACAGGAAGGTCTGACTACCCCAACCAGATTAACAATGTGCTCGGATTCCCCTATATATTCCGCGGAGCGCTCGACTCAGGCGCAACAGTCATAAACGAGGAGATGAAGCTCGCCGCAGTAAAGGCTATCGCCGAGCTCACCAAAGAGCCAGTGCCCTCGGTGGTCAACGCAGCCTACGGCATGTCCAACCTCCACTTCGGAAGAGACTACATCCTTCCCAAGCCTCTTGACCCGCGCCTTCTTACAGCCGTGGCTCCCGCCGTGGCACGCGGTGCAATGGAATCGGGAGTAGCGACACGCCCCATCACCGACTGGGAGGCCTATAACCACCAGCTCCGCCGCCGAATGGGCTACGACAACCAGCTCATGCGCGGATTTACCGAGACCGCACAGCGCAACCCGAAACGCGTCGTATTTGCCGAGGCAAACACCGACAACATGCTTCGCGCGGCTGTCAGCGCATATCAGGAAGGTATCTGCATCCCCGTGCTGCTCGGCAACGACGAGATGATCGAAAAGCGCGCCGCCCGCCTTGCTCTCAACATCGAGGGTATAGAAATCGTAAACCTGCGCCACGACCGCGAGGCTGAACGCCGCGACCGATATGCAACCAAGCTCACCGAAAAGCATCAGCGCGACGGCATGACCTTCCGCCAGGCACTTGAGCTTATGTTTGACCGCAACTACTTCGGCATGATGATGGTAGAGTGTGGCGACGCCGACGCAATGCTTGCCGGCACATATTCCGGCAACCTCACCCCGGCTGAAATCGCCAAGGAGGTTATCGGCATACGCCCGACCTACAACCACTTCGCCACAATGCACATACTCCAGACACAGCGTGGCGTCTACTTCATCGCCGACACTACAATCAACAGCCATCCCGATGAAGACGCACTCTTTGACATCGCACGTCTGGCACGCAACTCTGTCGAATACTTCGCCCACGACCCGGTCATGGCGCTGATATCCTACTCCAACTTCGGCGCAAGCAAGCTCCACGGCTCACGCATTGTACACAATGTCGCAGAGCGCATGCAGGAAGCTTATCCCGACCTCCCCATTGACGGTGAAATGCAGATTGACTTCGCCCTCAACAACAAGGTGCGCGACACCAACTACCCCTTCAACCGCCTGAAAGGAAAGGATGTCAACACATTGATATTCCCCAACCTCAGCTCCGCCAACACCGCCTGGAAGATGCTTCTTTCAATGGGTGTCGGAGAGGTAATCGGACCGATTCAGATGGGTCTTAACAAGCCTATCCACTTCATCAGCGTCGACGCCGCCGTGCGCGACATCGTGAATCTCACCACAATCGCGGTCATCGACGCAGCGGTAGTGGAGAAAGTCGGCAACGACCATGACAAATAATCAAAAATACTGACCCTATACCTGCGAGGGACACGCCGCCGGCGTGTCCCTCATTTTTATATGCCGCCGCAGGTCATCGATGACTCGACCTTTTTCCTTATATTTGCGTTATTATAAATAAGGTGAACGATTAACCGGAGTTTATCGTCACATGATTACTCATTTTAATACATGACCTATGCGACTTAACGGAAGGCGGCAAAGCTCCAATATCGACGACAGGCGCGGACAGCGTTCAGGGTTTTCGGCTAAAGCCGGAGGACTCGGAATAGGCGGACTAATTATCGTTGGAATAATCACATGGCTGACGGGCGGCAACCCTCTTGACGTGCTTAACGGCAGCGTGAGTTCTGCCCTCGGCGGCTCCGGAACTACCGAAGAGTATGTCCCCACCGCCCAGGAAGAGGAACTCGCCCAATTCTCCCGGCAGATTCTCGCCTCTACCGAAGATGTATGGACCGAGGAATTTAACAAAATGGGGCTCACCTACGAGCCGCCTACCCTCGTGCTGTTTAACGACGCCGTACAGAGCGGATGTGGCAACGCCACAGCTTCCACGGGGCCGTTTTACTGCTCCGCCGACGAGTGTCTTTACATAGACCTGTCATTTTTCAGCCAGATGCGGCAGAATCTCGGCTCCGACGGTGACTTCGCCTATGCCTACGTCATAGCCCATGAGGTAGGGCATCATGTGCAGCATCTTCTCGGGACTCTCGACAAGGCCCACTCGCAGATGTCGCGCATGAGCGAGACCGATGCCAACAAGGAAAGTGTGCGCATAGAGCTTCAGGCCGATTTCCTTGCCGGAGTATGGGGGCACCACGAAAACCGCATGTTCAATTCGCTTGAGGAAGGCGACCTGGAAGAGGCTATCAGCACGGCGTCGGTCATCGGTGACGACTATCTGCAAAAAAAGGCTCAGGGATATGTCGTGCCCGACGCGTTCAACCACGGTCGTTCCGACCAGCGCATGAGGTGGCTTAAAAAAGGGCTGCAGAGCGGTGACCTCGCCGACGGCGACACGTTCACCCCATCCTATTCCTCACTGTAACCCGCAGCGCCTCCCCGGTCAATCAAACACTTCGCGCATGACATCAAGTGAGTTCAGACGGCTGAGCGACGTGTAATGAACCGTGTAATACTCGATAATTACGCTTATCACCCTGCGGCGTTGCTCCCGGTTGAACCGGAACATGCCGTAATTGTCCCAGTTCATTCGCGAAAGCATATACACTGCCTCAGCGTCGGCTCCGTCAAGAAACCGTCGGTGAAGCGGCGCACTGTCACGGAATGTTCCGTCAATCATGTCAAACACGCGTCCTTTCCGATAGGTCGACGTGTCAGGCTCTATGCCGAGAAATGTGCCGAGACGGTAAAGGAAATGTATCGGGAAGTTGGCTGTCTCCCGGCTGTCGGCTGAGTCAAGCGCGGCAGCGGAATAAGAGAGATACCTGAACAGCAACGGGTCGTCGGGGGTCTCCCTGAGCACTATCCCGAGTAGCTCGGCGACAAAAAGCGCCACTGTAATCTTAATCGGATTGGATGTAAGCTCCGGCAGGGCAAGCGATGGTCTGACATCCGATATATTGGCTATCGTGTGACCGTGGCGAAGATCCGCCACACACTCAAAAAATGAAAGCGGCATCGTAATCGCCCTGCGCCTGCGCGCCTCCCGCGAAGCCGACGCCGAGACAAGCAGCGACACCCTCCCCTCCTCAAGCGAGAAGGCGGTAAGTATATTGTTGCGGTCATTGTATCTGACCGTGTGCAGGGCTATGCAATGAAGGTGTTTCATCGTCATGCAAAATTACACCCTCTTCATCTACACTCCAAATTTTTTTATCGTCAAAATATCCTCCGGTTCACTCTTGAAAAGCTCCAAAACGGGCATAAAAATCATGCAAAATCCTCTATTTCTGCTTTTCAGCATCATTTTTTTCAAAAATATTTGCGAGAATTAAAAATAGTGCGTATATTTGCACTCGCTTTTGCGCTTAGTGCGTGAGCATGGCCCATTCGTCTATCGGTTAGGACGCAAGATTTTCATTCTTGAAAGAGGAGTTCGACTCTCCTATGGGCTACGAACGAAGGGGCCGGAAGAGGGGCGCGAAAAAGGAAGACGGGAGACCGGAATCGAAAAATGCACCGCCGAACACGCCCCCTACGGGTGAAAAAACTTTTCGAGGAGCGGACCCCCGGGTCTATCCGAAAGCGGCCAAGGCCGTTTCAAGCCAAACGACTGAAAAAAAGTAAAAAATAAAAATTAACGGATTATGGCAAACCATAAGTCATCGAAGAAGAGAATTCGCCAGACCCTGACGAAGCGCGCTCACAACCGCCTGTTCCACAAGACGGCCCGCAACGCCGTGAAGGCCCTGCGCACGACCACCGAGAAGAGCGCCGCCGAGGCCCTGCTTCCGAAGGTAACCGCTATGCTCGACAAACTGGCAAAGCACAACATCGTGCACAAGAACAAGGCTGCGAACCTGAAGAGTTCGATCCAGCTTCACGTGAACGCACTCTAAATCTTCGTCCGAGGGAGGAGCGCTCCCGCACCGAGACAGAAAAGCCGCACCGGAAACGGGCGGCTTTTTCCGTATCCCGCCCGGCGCGGCGACAAGCGACGTCCGGCGGATTTGGATTTCACACAAATCGTCCCTGCCGGAGACAACTCCGGCAGGGACGATTTTCATTTCGGGAGCGCTTCCCGGCCCCTCCGGGCCTGCCCCGCTATTTCAGGCCTTCGATCACCGCGGCGATGCGGGAGAAAACCTCCTCCATCGTCCCCGTACCGTTGACCGAGGCGTATTTACCCTGTGCGGCGTAGTAGTCCGCCACGACGGCCGTCTGCTCGCGGTAAACATCCAGACGCCCGCGAATCACCTCTTCCGAAGCGTCGTCGGCGCGTCCCGAATCCTTGCCGCGCAGCAGGATGCGGCGCACCAGCTCCTCCTCGGGGACGTGGATGTCGATCATCACATCGACCTTCAGGCCGTGTCCGGCAAGGATTTTGTCGAACTCCTCGGCCTGAACCGTGGTGCGGGGAAAGCCGTCGAAAATACAGCCGGCGGCGTTCATGTGCCCGGTGACATAGTGGTCGATCATGCCGATTACGATCTCATCGGGAGCCAGCTGCCCGGCCTTGATGTAGGCTTCCATGCTCTGTCCCAGTTCCGTACCCCGGCGAATCTCGTCACGGATCACCTCGCCCGTGGAAACGTGATCGATTCCGTAGTGTTCCTTCAGGCGCTGTGCCTGCGTGCCTTTGCCGCAACCCGGAGCGCCGAATAAGACGATATTTACCATAACTAACCCTTTTAGTAATTTGGACCGGGCAAAATTACGTTATTTTTTGGGGAAACAAGAGTATTTCCTTAATTTTGTAAAAAATTTTAGATTCATGGACCAGAAAAAGCGCACCGAGATCGCTTCGCTCGGACAATTCGGACTCATCGACCTGCTGACCAGCGGATTCACCCCGAAGAACGCCTCGACGCTCAAGGGCGCGGGGGACGACGCCGCGGTGATCGCCCCGGGACGCGGCGAAGCGGTGCTCTGCACGACCGACTCTTTCTACGAAGGCGTCGATTTCGACCTCACCTATTTTCCGCTCAAACACCTGGGTTACAAGGCCGTGACGGCCGGCGTGAGCGACATCCTGGCCATGAACGCCCTCCCGGCGCAGATCACCGTGTCGCTCGGCGTCTCGTCGAAACTGCCCGTCGAAGCCCTTCAGGAGCTCTACGAAGGCATCGCCTTCGCCTGCAAGGAGCAGGAGATCGACCTCGTGGGCGGCGACACGCGCGCCTCGATGACGGGGCTGGTCATCACCGTCACCACGCTTGGCTACGCCAAAAAGGAGAAGGTCGTCTACCGCAGCGGTGCGCAGCAGAACGACCTCGTCTGCATCACGGGCAACCTCGGGGCCGCCTACATGGGCCTGCAACTGCTCGAACGCGAAAAGCGGGTGCTCGCCGACGTGGAGAACCCCGAGCCGCAGTTCAAGGGCTACGAATACCTGCTTGAAAAATACCTCAAGCCGCGTCCCCGCACCGACATCGTCCGTGCGCTGGCCGAAGAAAAGATCCGCCCCACGTCGATGATCGACCTCTCGGACGGCCTGGCGAGCGACCTGATGCAGATCTGCAAATCGTCGGCCTGCGGCGCGCGCATCTACCTCGAACGCATCCCGATCGCCCGGCAGACCTCGGCGCTGGCCGAGGAGATGCACTCGGACCCGGTCGTTGCGGCTCTGAACGGCGGCGAGGACTACGAACTGCTCTTCACCGTGCCGCTTTCGATGCAGGAACAGATCATGCGGTTGGGCCTTGTGGACGTCATCGGCCACATCACCCCCGCCTCCACGGGCTGTTACCTCGTCACCCCCGACGGGCAGGACATAAAGCTGAAGGCACAAGGGTTCCCGGAAGAATAAGCGTCTTACCGCCGCCCGCCGCCGATGGCTATTCCGAACGTGAGCGACAGATGGCGGTTGGCCCGCTCCGTACAGGTGTAACCCAGCGTGACACGCAGCCGGTTCCAGCATTCGCAGCCAACGCGCGGCATCACGCAAAATGCCGCACAGTCGCTGGACGGAGTATCGGAGACAGCCCCTTCGGCCGTTCGGAGGACATACGCCCCACCGATCCCTGCTCCCGCGAACAACGCCACTTTCGGCGTCAGATGCAGGTTGTAATCCGCAACGGCCATCAGGCTGAACATCATAAAAGGGTCCTGCGAGCAGACGCCCGCAGCCAGCCGCGAGTAACACGCCCCGCCGAGCCGCAAACCCACATCGAAGGGAGTTCTCCGGAAATTGTAACGACTTTCAGCGACCAGGCAAAAGCCCGCCGCATCGTTGTCAAAGCTTCCGAGCGAGGCATAGCCAAAGGTCGCCCCGACAGCCACCTCGCCCTCGAAATGCCCGGCCCCCGGATAACCGGGGCCTACGGCCGTATCCTGCGCCTGCAAGCCGCAAAACGGAAGCACGGCGAAAATCAGAAAAATGCAGCATCTTATCATCGGGTCAGCGTTGGGATTGAATTCGCCGGTAAGATACGCAAAATCCCATATCCGGCACCATTTTCAGGAAACAAATTGCGGAAGTCCGCCCGAAGCGCAGTCAAGAGCAGGCTCCCCGCAGTTCTGCCCTGCGGGGAGCCTGCGTAAGCGGCAAGAAGTCTGCCTATTCCTCGCCAAAGAGAATTTCCTACGTTCGCTTATCGGGAATAAACTTACACTTTCCGTGTTTGTCAGTATGTTCCACAAAGATAGGAAAAAGCAGAGATAATCCAAATACTGACAAATTTTTAATTCTTAATTTTTCATTTTTAATTTAAATGTGTATCTTTGCGGTCCCTTTGGGGATTTAATTAACTAATTAAAAGCATTATGAACAATTACGAAACCGTTTTCATTGTCACGCCGGTTCTGTCCGATGCACAGGTGCAGGAAGTCGCTGACAAATTCCAGGGTGTCATCACCGAAAACGGCGGTCAGATCGTGAACAAGGAGTCGTGGGGCCTTCGCAAGCTCGCCTACCCTATTCAGAAGAAGACCACCGGTTTCTACTTCCTGGTAGAGTTCACGGGCGAAGGCTCGCTCGTCAACACGCTCGAAACGCAGTACCGCCGCGACGAGCGCGTGATCCGTTTCTTAACTTTCAAGCAGGACAAATACGCCGTGGAATATTCGGAGAAGCGTCGTGCAAAACTTTCTAACAAGCAGGAGGAGTAAACCATGGCACAGGACAACAAAGCACAGTCGGAAATCCGTTACCTGAATCCCGTATCGGTAGACGTCAAGAAGAAAAAGTACTGCCGTTTCAAGAAGCTCGGCATCAAGTACGTAGATTATAAGGACGGCGAGTTCCTCAAGAAGTTCCTCAACGAGCAGGGCAAGATTCTTCCGCGCCGCCTGACGGGTACTTCGCAGAAGTTCCAGAAGAAGGTCGCCCAGGCCGTGAAGCGTGCGCGCCACCTGGCCATCCTGCCCTTCGTAACCGATTGCATGAAATAATTAAAAGGAGGACAAGACCATGGAAGTAATTCTGATCAAAGATATCGAAAACCTGGGCTACGCCAACGACATCGTGAACGTGAAGCCCGGCTACGCCAACAACTACCTGATCCCCCAGGGCTACGCCAAGTCGGCTACCGCCGCCGCCAAGAAGGTCCTCGCCGAGAACCTTAAGCAGCGCGCCCACAAGGACGCCAAGATCCTGGCCGACGCA